>Ga0315913_1004631_pt1 | contig 16661 bp, 7 predicted proteins | sample MpolsnodulesMG_FD_207736 | JGI IMG/M metagenome (GOLD analysis project Ga0315913, IMG submission 207736) | Medicago polymorpha root nodule microbial communities from Los Angeles, California, United States - small nodules | ecosystem: Host-associated > Plants > Roots > Nodule | place: USA... | reverse complement strand
GCATTAGTGATATTCATATACTAGTATTATTAGTATTTGCTCTAGTAAAAAGCCTCCTCACAATTGCAAAATATATTCCAATTTCCAACCGACTCAAATCAATAAATAAAAAGCAAAATTGGTGGTGCCACGTATATTTTTAAATAACAGGAGTAGTTGAGATTTAATTAATAATTGGACATCGTCCCAATTGAACACTGTCATGATGATGAAGTTTGTTGTTTTTTAGCAAGCGTCACACAAATTTAACACTAGCGTGAGTTAACTCACACAGAGGCATTTTGGTCATTTATTTTGGGAATGAGCAAATTCATTTAGGTAAAGAGCAGAATTCGTTTTAATCAACTTGGGCCTTTTCTTCTATTATTGGGTCTTTCACCATATTTGCGAGCCTAATGAAACATAGGATATTATTTATTAGAACATGATAAGTGTACCCCGCAGCTACCAGTTCTACCCCACATATTTTTAAAACTCCCAAATGAACTTTCACAGTATCTACACACACTTCACTACATCTTCTTTCTCCATACTCCCATACTCTTCATTCTTGATTATCTCTCTCCCATAACCCTCTCCTTCACCTTATTTCTCATGCCTTCTCTCTTACCATCTTCTCCTCCTGCACTTTCTTCTTCTTTGTCCTCCTCGTCAATCCATTCGCTGCTCCTAACCTGTATTAGATAAGGTCAAAAAAGAATTTGAGAAACAAAGATAAAGTAGTAATCATAACACACATTTTACGCTATAAATTTCTTTATAAAATAATCATCAAATTAGTCACTGATTTTGCAAGACATTCTTAGGTTGGACCTTGAATATAACCACTTACTATCAATTAGGTCCTTATATTTTAAAAACTTACTATCAATTTGGTTCATATTTTTAACGACTTACTATCAATTGAGTCTCTTAACATATTTTCATAAAGACTACTATAAGTAAAACTTGATAGAGTCAGTGACCTTTTTAAAATAGTCATAATCTAAAATACTTATTTTAGCGTATCTTACAAAGTCAAAGACTAATTTGATGGTTTACTCGTTTTTTAGGTACACATTTTACGCTCTCTTCTAAGTTTGCTTTAGGGACCGTTTATTGTTGAGCTAGCCTTGGAACCTATTCTGGTATGGATTGGTGCCCAACCACTGATAAGTTCCAAAGGTCTCCTCATGAATGGAGTCCACGAGACCGTGGCATGCGAGTGAATGGACCCACAAATGGACAACCAAAGAAGCTCGTGCATGGTAGAACACAGGCCAAAGGTGAATAACCAGCATGGTCTGTGGCACAGGAGCACACAAACTAAAAGCGAACAACCAACATGGTCTGTAGCACAAGGAGAAAGCTCTTAGAGATGTCTCTCAAAGGACAACATTTGTGCCTAAAATGACCATGACTGTCCTTCAAGGACAGCTGTCCAAGCAAAGGTATAAGAGCCTAAACCCTAAATATCCACGATAATTACTGGTTCATACGATTGGGTCCAGGTAAGTTCACTAATCATAAATACACCTCTTGTCCGACATTCACTAGCACGTGTAGTTATATCATCCTCATTCGTCCAGATAAGAAGGCCAAGGGTGATGGAGAAGATGGCAGCAACTGACATGTGTGTCATACTCAAAAGTCATTCAAAACCATCAAACCAAGGATCTCATGTCCGATAGAAACAACACCAAAAATGTATTGATAATAGTGATAATGATTACATCGAGCATTTTTTTAGCTAACCGACATTCCTTTATTTTTATCACAAGTTATTTTAGAAATTGCAACGGTTAACACACTTCTTAAATGGAACTTCAACAATTAAATTATAATACTTGTATTTTACAAGTATTAAAAATACTTTTTTTTTAAGAAATCAAAATGAATTATATTAACAACCAGCTATCTCTCCAGCACAAGGTGTGCCGAAGAGAAAAGCTTAAAGATTACAACGAGAGTTCAAACAACAAGAATACATAAATTAAGCACCACCCAAGCAAAGCAAAGGGTTTTGGCACCAATCATGAAACTGATAAGGGAAAGCTGTAAATTTTGCCTTATGCCACCAAAAGGAAAGAATTTTAATATTTTCTAGAACCTTAAGAGTAGTGCTCTCTTCGCCTCGGAAAATTCTGTTGTTTCTTTCCTTCCAGAGAACCCAAGATGTCGTAAACCAAATCAAGAACATGAAATTCTTCCTCCCTTTTGCATAACCTGATGCTATACTAAATTGAAAGAAATGCTATGATAAGTTTGTCGGCATAATTGTGTAAACTCCTAACCAACTCTGAACCATTTGTCAAATAATTCCAAAGGTACCACAATTTAAAAACAAGTGAACATCAGTCTCCTGCACTCCACACCCACCAACACACAATTGTTGATCAAGAGGGATAATCCCCCGACGGAATAAATTAGCCTTAGTAGGCAACCTATTCCGAAACAGCCGCCATGCGAAAATCAATACCTTAAGCGGGATGTCCTTCCTCCACAATATGTCGTCCAGGATCCAAGCAAATCATGGTTGAGGAGCGCACCATCATTAAAAATACTTGTATTTAGTTTTAAAAATGTCTATAAACTGGAGGTGTTTTTAGTAAAAAAATATACTTTCTATAATTAATAATTGATAATAGGTATAAGATTTTTAAAATTTTTAAAAAACGTGCAAGACCCATCCATGGAGTGAGTCTATAATAGACATACATTTGTTTCTAACAAATTTTAATATATAAGCAATAAAATGGTCATGAGTGCTGTTTAAACATTTAACGGTCTTTTAAATATAAAATAAAAATTTCTTTAATAAACACACTACGTTATTGTTGATATTTTGAAAATAGTCACGTGTTTCCAAAATTTTATCATATAGACTTTCTTATATATGTATATAAAAATTTGTTTATGCAAATATAAGTACATAAAATTTGCAACGGGTGCGGTGGAAACATTGAATAGTCTTTTGCATATAAAATAAAAAGCTATTCAATAGAAACACTACATTAATTTTGATTTTAAAAATAGTAAGGAATTTTCAAAATTTTATCATATCAACTTTCTCATATATCTACATAATTTTTTTTCTCGCATATATAAGCAAATAAAATCCATAATTGGTGTGAATCAACTATTTAATTTTTTTTTTGTATATATAAGAGAAACATATCTAATAGAAACCTTACATTAATACTCAATTTTTTTATTTAATATCTATAAAAATTCTACAATATTAACAATTTAACTATTTTTTTTTATATAATTATCGCAATTTACGTGACCCGTGTGAAAGCACGGGTCTTTATTAGTTTTTTTTAAAAAGAAAAAACATGAGTAATGTTCTAAATTTTTCGCTTTTTGAATTCTTGGATTTTTAAGAATTTAATAAAATTTGAAAAGGGAAAAAAAAGTAACGTGGAGGCAAAGTTGATATTTAGATGAGGTGTGTGTAAGTTGGGGGGTGTATAGAGTGAAATTATATTCTTTTTTGTGGGTGGATGAACCTCTTATGTTACATTTTGAGCCAGCCCATGAAAGTATTTGGATTGGAAAATTGCTCTTTAGGCGTTCATTGTTTGCTCTCCACACCCTGAACTGACTAAAAATCTTGAGAGACCGAGCTTATTAATTTTCAACCCTACTTGTAATGTATATTTTTTTGTTTGTGACTAAAATCCTACTTGCAATGTTGTGAGGCTAAAAATATTATTAAATACGTGTGTACGATATATTTACACTGATTATGTATTATGTGGGGTTATTATCAAATCCAATTAAAGCTTATATGTGCCGAAAGGACTTTAGAGTATATGTCAAAAATTTCACAAATAATAAGTATTTATTGTAAAATATTAATGTTTCAAAAATTTTAACAGTAAGTTGGCACAATTTCTAATACATAATTTTTATTTTTAGTTTTAATTACTTATGTGGTCTCCTTCAAAACTTTTAAATAGTTTAATGAATTAATTAAGAAAGTAGTGTACGTGCATTTGCTAACGATTTCTAATTAGGTCCCAGTTCAAATATCTATTTAAAAAAATACCCAAATAGTTGCTGGAACTCTAGAATAATTAAATCAAAATAATATGATGCCTAAAAAATTGAACCTAAATAATACTTCTTTGGTCTCGTATGTAAGCAACAATTATTTTTCTTCATGATCTCAAATAGAAGTAAAATTCTATTATAACTATTATATTTAATGTCCCTATTATAAATTTACCCTTACATTAATTCTACAATAACTATTCGTATTCCAATGTTTTGAACATTTTTCAAATCACTTTCAAGGGTAAATTTAGAAAGGGTATTCTTTTTTATGTTGACCTAAATGCACTTGAACCACTTTATTAAAGGGTATTTTTTATTTTTTGCTTATATACGAGACCGAAGGAAGTATAACAACCTTGTAAGTTAGATATAAATTCACTTTGCTAATTCAAATGCTTTGAATACAATTCGAGTCTCGATCCCATCCACTTATATGTGTGAGTTTTCAATAGCTATTATTATTTTGTCTATTAAAAAAAATATTCATATAAAGAAATTCCCAGTATATATATATGTGCATGATTCTGGTTTGTACAATCAATGCCATACAGCTCACACCTTTTGCTAGTAACAAGTTTTGTTCAAGGTAGTTATAATTGTTTTATTTCACTTGCACTCGAAGACCTTCACTTCACCTTATAATTTAATTCATTCCCACCCTCCAAAGAATACGGGTAGTCTATAGGGAACTTTGTAGAGGTTCATTGAGTATCTTGAAAGTAACTCATGTATATATCCATCAAGGACAATGTTGTTAGTTTTATTTGTTAAAATTGGTAATGCTCTTCAATGCTTCAAAGCAACCACATGATAATGAGTAAAGTAAATGATGGTGGGTGGAATTAGGCTAGGATGATCATAATTGATCACTAGTACTTTATGACGGAATGTCTGCAGAATTAACTTCATATCAACGATCAATTCTCTCAAACCCTAACCAAAAAATGTCATATTAACCGGTGTCCGTTAAGGAATGCCAAAAATAAAATAAAATGAAAATCACACTTTTAGACTTTTTAAATATCGACTGCATAATTTTAAATATGATAGATACTATTATATTTAATTCCTTAATCGATACTTCTGAGATATTCGTTAACATTTCCAAAAATATCTCCGAACTATACATACATTATATTGAAATGCAATTAATATATATCGAGGGCTGAACTAAGTAAATTCATGGCTTGGCAGCCAACTGTATAGAGAAAATTAATGTAGACCCCTTTTGTATCCCCACACCAACAAACATAAAATAAATTGCCCCAGATTTTTTTCTTTGACAGCAAATTGCCCCACAAAAGTTTAAGATTGGCACCCAATGTAAATTAAATTATGTTCTTTTTATCATTAAACAATTTATAGGGCAATAATTCAATTAACTACAGGAAAAGTAATTATTTGTTAAAGCATATTTTACTAATCAAGTTGGGCCACTCTCATAGTTTCCTCACCAAATGAAGCATGTTACACTAATATGACTATTTTTGTCAATGGTGATTTAAACATTGATTTATCATATGAAGTTTCCAATATTTATTTATTGCTAGAAAAAGTTGAGTTACAACCATATTGGTATGAGCTTAGTGTTGTAACTTTAAAGGATTGAATTAAAATTCTATCGAGAGTGACCGTAAAATAATAAATAGTGTCACTTTAATTAATAAAAAAAACTCTCTTTTTGATCCGCGTGAGTTTAACTTAATTGGTAGGAACTAGCAACTTTGTTTTATATATGAAGAGATCATAGTTCGAATCCTGAACACCCTACTTATTCATCTTTAAAAAGTGAATTTCTAACCACCCATCTACCTAACAAAAAAACATTCTTCCTCTATTTTATAATTTTAAAAAATGAAATAAATCCTAAATTTTTAATATCACTAACACTTAACGACAATGGGCTCCCTTACACACAAATGAAGGTAGTCCTATTTTATATTAGCTACATCGATTTAGTGATCACCCCGTCATGTATTTCTACCTTGATTTCAAATAAAATGGATTAAATTTGTTTCCCTTAAAAAAACACTTAACGACAAAATTAAAAGTAATTTTTTTTACCACTACTTTTTGCTGGTAATTCAATGTTTTCTGATACTGATTTATAGCACAAATCAAGTAAGAAAGCATTTTGGGTGGGTGGGGCACTGCCTTGCCCTCTGCGTTGACATTTATGTTTATGTAATGTTAATTGAACTTTTGCTTAACAAAAAGCCACAAATTAATGTATTTGGGTAATATGCATTTAATTATATTGGAAAAATTAGAAATGGTGTTCCAGTTAATTAATGACTAGGGTTTTATTCTAAAATCATGATCATAAAGTATACAACATTCAAACAGTCATTTTCATAATATTCATTCCAATGATTTAAACTCCACACCAAACATTTCCCAAATTAGGTAGATAAGATAAGTACTATACTTTTAATTTATTTTTAGTAATTAACTTTTGACATGCTAATTAATTCAAAATATTGATGGTCCAAACTGCAACTAGTTCTGCATTTGTAACACTTTCAAGCACCATCTTGTGATCCATATTTTGTTTTCTTATTTTGAATTCGATGGGGACCGTATTAATCAAAACCAAACTATAAAAAGTTGATGCAATAATGCTGACAAAATGCTTTCTCTTGGTCCTCCATGTAACATGGAATGATGCATATAAATGTGAGTTCAATTCAGACCCTTGTGACACAAGTATAGCTTGTGGACACAAAGTATAGTTTGTGGACACAAAGTATGATGTCATTTTTATTTATAAAAAATTAAGTGATGATGCCATTTGGAGTTATTGTTAATAACTATTTTGATGGATCATTTTGGAGTTATTCAAACTTAGGCTAGCTCTTCCAGAAATTGTGTATCCAAATATAGATTTGGGTCAAACTTTAACTTCATAATAGTTTTTTGTTACGAAAGGTAATGACAAAGAAAGGAATCACTTGTCATCATAATAACATTGCTAGAAGATCCTAAATATAATGATGGAAAAACGAAACCAGTTTACTTTTGTCAAGCACGAGAGGAAAAAGACATCTTTATCTATATGTAGTTCAATAAGTTATCATTGGAGTTAGATCCTCTAATTGGACGAACAAATATTACAATAATTGAAGGGCCGTTTGATAAAGATCTAGATAAATGCAATTAGATCAAGAACTTAATCATGTTATGGCTTGATTGGTTATGTGGCAAACCAAGAAAAATCACGATAAAAATTCGCATCAAAGCAAAAGCACATATTTGTAGCTTCATAGTTTGCACGTTGAAATTGCATTGGGACGTAGTATTTATGTCCCAAAAGCTTCATCCAAACACTCACTTAGATGAACTTAGATATCACAGTAAAAAATTAGTTCGTAAGACGTGTGCACATTTATACATCCAATCGACCGAGAACCTTATCAACTTCATAACCCACCCTGCCGCTTATAATGTGGGTCGATCATGGGTCCAATCATCACATTGTCATATTTACCAGACTTTGATATCATGTTTGTTATAACAACAATTAGTAACGGAAGATTAGAGAAATGAAAATAAAAGAGAAATGAATACGATCAATCTTTATTTACGCAATTTGACCAATAGTGCTTACATATACGACTAGTGAACAACTATAGTTCTATTAATTTCTTTGATGAACCACACTTAACAATGTTAAATGTGTGGGATTAATTATTTAATTAATCAATTATGGATTTACATAATCCATTATTTATGAATTATGATTTATATAAAATATGATCTTTTTTTAAGGATATAAAATATGATCGATCTATTGTAAGCCCTAATTATTGATTAATATTTTGATTGAGTTAATGTTTCTAAGTGGACCATGGTGGATTAGACCATTTAGTTAAAGTTCAATGAAAGGTCTCTGCTCAGAAATGTTTAGCTATTTAAACTCTATCCCATCAGAAGTTTGATATACATATTGTGGAAACTAACCTATAAACCTAAACGATGATGAGGGGGGTTCAACCTCTCATACTACTCTCACTGGTTGTCTTCGATTCCCAAAGGTAACCCGTTCATGTTCCGGTTTTCATATAGTAGATATGTCGTAATTTGTGCTTGTGATCAATGGCTATTTTTTATTTTTTGACAGAGAAAACCGTTAAATTCTAATAAAATAGACTTGAATCTCACTCTCAAAAGCTAGCTTATAAGATAAAGATGTCAAACAAATAAATATATTCAAAAACTTTAATAATGTGAGACCTCAATGCATCTTCAACTAATCTAACATCTCTATAGCCGCTATACCGGTACAATAACACAATAGACTATCCAAGTTAGCATTAAATAATATTCTACTCGAGTTTAACATTAATGCTATATTAGTGTAGTTTTTTTACACTAACACCCTAATTTAACTCATCATTTTGCGACATAAGTCCACTTTGTAGCGATATTTTAAAAATAATTGCAACATACTTAATTTTTATTAGACGTCGGTACGAAGCTAATTTATACTGACGGTGTATATCTCATTTTCTCATCTCTAAAAGGCTAAAACCCACAAATTTTTTTTTAAAGTTTTTCAAATTTGATAACCAGAGAAAAACATTAACGTAAGATTTGAAATTGTAATACATGGTAGGGTGCTAACTACAAGTACATGAGTAATAGATCCAAATGAAACAAGGGACCATAAAATAAAACACTAAGATCAATATCACGCGGTGATGGCATGCAATGACAGGACATAGGTAGTTGCATTTGCATGATATCCATGGACATGTTCATGTGCATGCCCTCACTATCTTTTCATCAATTTATATTTATTAATTAATGTAAAAATATATGGGTCGTTCCCATACCCTACTGTTAGGAAAACGACATTATGTAATTCATCTGACTTAGGTAAACTCTGTTGAATTTTTTAATCATCAAGACATAAAGTTTTCTGTCAAAAAGATATATAGTTTCTCAATCACCGCAGAAGAAGGAAGGTACAAAATAACATGTAATCATGTGACTCTTGGAAGCAAAGCATATTCGCAAATACACCTCAAACAAACATAGGTGTAATTTTTGTTATGTAAATATAAATGTAAAGCTCCACATTCATTCCATTACGAGTTATAATATTCATTGTCATAATTTATAATTGCTAAAACTGAAAATATGTTTCCTAAGTATGCAGATAAATAAACATTCAAGAATACAATGATCACATAGTTCAACCAATAGTCACTACGTCTCTAACAATAGAACGATTGAAGTAGTTTTATCTTATATCACTTCCCTACAAAAAAAAATAAAAATTAGTGAATTTTTTTTAGAGAGGAATGGTGTGAAATCACTCTCTAATTCCGTTACTAAATTTTACGATGAAAAAATTTGTGAGGGATTTCATTTTTTCTCACTAATTTCCCTCTCTATTTTTGCTTTTTCTAATAGTGTATATAGTGAATTAAAATTACTCTTAAAAGCCCTATATCTAATTATATAACTTGACAATATATTTATAAAAGCCGAGTAGTCACTTTACAAACCAATTTTATAATCGTTAAGTTATGCTCGGTCCAAATTATAAGAATTATGTGCTACAAACTTTACTTAAACACAAAGATCTAGCAAGATTACAATATTACAATTCTCTCCACATAATTATCAAATATGATGAGTCATACTCAACAATAATGTTGAAAAGCTTTCTTTTTCTCGAATGTTTAATAATCTAGACATAAAGCATAGCAAAATTGACGTGAATGGATCATCCTACTTTTGAAATTTGTTCTCTTCAACTTTATTTCCTTGACAACCTGTTCTTCCTCCGACTGAAGGTTGGGTATCTTTCATTCTTTGGCATGTGAAGTGCTACCAAAGGTACATTTTTTTCCCTTCAATAAATCCAAACCAATCATAATAGTCTCAATTGAAAAGACCAACAAGTCATGTGTGTATTAATCATATATATCAAAACTATATAATGTTCCATGAAAACATAAGTATATATAAAGGAAATTCGTGGAAATATAAGATGACACAAGTACTTTATCATTAATTCATGAAAACGTGACGAAACAGGATAAAAGATTTGCCTTCAACTCCAACACTTCCATTATTCACAAGACATAAAAGATTGAAGATTCCATATAGAGATATTGCCCTTACTACTCATCATTTCTTTAATGATAATACTTCCAAATTAATTCTGAATTACAATTTATTGTTGAAAATTAATTATAATTTCCAAATATTGATGTAAATAGACGAAATTTAAGAGAGACAATTAAAGAGGCGGATGAATGTATCTAGAGTCATGAGAATTTCACTATTATGAAGTGATCGTAGTTGGAAATGTGATAGAATTATTATGTACAAAATTATATGCATGAATAAGAGTCGTATTATCTCCTATAAATAGAGATTTGTGAAGAGGTGACTTAACTCTATTCTTAGGTGATCATGTGGAAAATTGAGACATCTCCAACCATATCCGAGAGAATAAGGTGTGGGTAGTTATATGATGTGTAAGATATAAGTGGTATTTTTCTTTGTAACTCATAAGTAGATCATTACATACGGTAGTAGGCATGTCAACAAAATCCATACCTCCAGTACCTATTCAAACCAAACCTAATTTAACGTATTTTCTCCGCTTTGACTGGATTTGGGGTATGTGCTTGAGTTTTCTCCGATTTTAAAATACGGGTAAGGGATAGGTACTGGAGTCTTGATATTAAGAGCATTATTTCTCTTGAGATATTGGAGTGTGCTCCTCACTAAAGTTTTAGGTTAAATTCTCCTCGTTATCAATTTGAGTGAACTAGTTTACCTTTTTAAAAAAACACATTATTTCTTAAACTAAATTTTCTTATTTCCTAAGCAAGTTTCCACACTATGCTGCAAATGGAAATTGGACAAGTTCTATTTGTTTTTCGCCACAACAGACTAATAAGTGTGTGCTCATACGTTGACTCAATGTAAATATTCTAATATTTTTTCATTGCTTTTGTTGAGCATGTTGCTCCACCATTAAGTTCACAGATCATTTTGATTCTTCTACCTCTCAATTTTAGTTCTAGTTAATCTAAGCCCTTATTTATAAAAAAATAAAATGAAAAATAAATCACAAGGTAGTAACATTGTAAACGGAGAAAGGAATATACTAGCATTTAGTTGTTGGTGAAAGTGGTAACTTCTTCTAGATCATAAATATCATATAACTCATCACTGATTCCAATTTCCAAATATTTCACTTGGAAAGTAAGGTATCATACTTTTAGTCCTTCAAATTTCAATGCATCAGTAACAATTAGTAACAAATATAGTGAGTGATGTAGTCAAACAAGAGAGTACCAATCAATCATACACAGAAATCTGACTCCTAAGCACATATATGTGTCATGTGTGATGGGTACACGTATCTAATAAGTAATAGCCTTAAAACATGTCACTCAAAACCTCACAAAAATACACGCACTCTCACGTCTTCTTCCACTGTTTTTTTGTCCTTGCCTTTCTCTCTCATGTCACGAGCTAGCCAACTCACTCATTTACCTGCCAATTTTTTCTATAGAAAAAAAAATGTTTATGTTTATGAAAGTTGGATCTAGTGAAGAGACAATTAAATTCATGCTCAGGATCGATCAATGAACTTACACATGTGTACAGTGTACTTAACCAATTACTTTACTATCAAATATTCATATTGAAAATGAGATTTAGTTTTATATTAAACCCATGGACCCATAAGCCTGCTGTCACCATTGCATGCATTTGTTTATTTAAATGACCTTGAGGATTTGTAACTGTTTGATTGAGGTTTGACTATCTAATCTCGATCGAACAGTATAGATCTCAAGTTAGATAGTTTCACATATAAAGAATATCAAAATCTATTTATTTTTTAGACCATTTGATCTCGATCGAACGATTACATTTTAATGGGTTAGAAGTTTGACACAATTATGCGGAGTAGAGATCTCGGTTAATTATAGATAGGACGGTTCAAATAATCCAATTACCAAATTAATTATAAAAAATCTCGACCATCAATTTTAGATTGGAAGACTCATCAAATCTATAATTATGTGCCCAAATTAAAGCGAGAAATCCATTTCAAAATTCTATTTGCATTTTGCAATACAATGAATTTAGAAGTTACTTCAGTTGCAATTATAATATCTTTTGTTCATATCTTCTTTTAGTTACTCTTTTTTGCTCATATCTTATCACAATATCAATATTCTGTGTAAATACCACTTAATTATGTGAAGAAAAAAAAAATACCCCTTAATTTGTTTATGGTAGCCTGCCTTAAGTAAGATTTTTGACCCTCCAATAAACAGCTCAAAGTATCTCCTAATTTAAACTTTTTAAATTCACTACGAGACTAATCCTCAAGTCGGCAACACATGACATTTAATTTTTTGTCGTTACCAGAGCTAGATTACATATCAAGTGGACGACTCCAAAAATTGAACTAGAGTTTTTTTTCGACGGAAAGTCATGTTACCGACTCTTCTAACACCACATTGGTAATACCACTTAATTTAGCATCATATATGGTTATTTATGAAATGTTTATACAAGTCTTTTTCTTAATCATTGGATTTTTTCTCTCCCTTGATCATTTACCTTTTACTTTACTTTTCTTATTCTTCTCACCAACATGATCCTAAAACAAACAAAAAGAAAACCAACATCATGTTTTATGTCTCCATCAATCTTACCATCTTACCACCCAATCCAAATGTCTTTCATAATTTCCCTCTCAACCAAACTCTTAATTTTCTCTCTAACTTCAATTCCTCCTCCTTCTTCCATTTTTCACCACAACCTTTACTTAACCAAAACCATATCACATTTTCATTGAAGTAACAAAAACAAACCAACCCTCTTTGTGTTTTACCTCACCTTAAAATATTCAGATCCTTTCAGCTTTATTTAACACCAACCCTTCATTTTTTTTCTTGTTAGTTAACTCAAATGACTCGCCTTTTTCGATCGAAATCATGCAACATAGCAGGTTTCAGTGTGTCTGAATTCAACCCTGTTGCACAAGTAACCAACAACAAGAAGAAAGATGAACAACAAGAACAAGAAGAGGAAGAAGAAGAACTAGAAAGTGATGACAATGACAATGATGATGATGATGATGATGATGAGGAATATGAGAAATATTCAAGCAATAATGTTTCAAGACAATTCACAAAAGGATCCAACAACAATCATCAAAACCAGTTTGCAATATTGGATATAGTTATGGCTGCTCTTAAGAAATCTATTGTAACTTGCAGTGTGGAGAGGGAGGATGTTTCTTCCTTAGATATTAGCTGGCCAACTGAAGTGAGACACGTGTCACATGTTACTTTTGATAGATTCAATGGTTTTCTTGGTTTGCCTTCTGAGTTTCAGCCTGAGGTTCCTACAAGGGTACCTAGTGCCAGGTCAATTTTTTATATCTCTATTTTTCATAGAACATGAAATTTATGTAATTTGGTTCAGTTTTGTTTAGATTCTTCAATTTATGTTTTGTTTAGATTTTTTAATTTATGCTTTGTTCAATTTTGTGCAGATTTTTTAGTTTATGTTTTCTTGGTGTGTGTCAATTTTTTTAGCATAATTAGATGCAATGCAGATATCTCTCTCTCTCTCTCTCTCTCAAGAGAAAGTTTTCAGTAATTTTTTTTTCCAATAAAGTATTTTAGAAAAGAAGATAATTAATCATATAAAGTATGAAGATTCCCCTTAAGAAAATTTTAGGCTTTTTATGTACTTAGTTCAAAGTTAACTCATATGTAGTTGATTGATATCATCAAAATGCTTTGTTTCTTCTTGTAGGTTGCTTTAATTAACCTATGATTCTACCATAGTTTATTGTACTTACAATAAAATAGTAGAATGGTTAGGCTGATGTAGATATTAACAGGGTTAAGTTTATGTAATTGAAAGTATATTACTATATATATATGCATGCATTTCTTTCGATAGTTTTGAGAGGTTTAAATCCTGACTTTTATGTATGGAAAACACTGTTAAACGGAGATTAGAGGCTGCTAAGTGGCAGTAGATAGTTTGTACCTATAACCTGGTTACCGTAAAAAACATGTCTGCATTTCAAACTCAAATTACAATGCAAGGTTTTCATCACTTGCATCTCGCAACTTAGAAGAAACAAAACTAGTTTGTCAGATTTGTGGCTGCAATAACAGATTGTCCTTGATCAATCATGTGGTTTTGCTTGTGAATCTCTTCTTTTATTTGTATTCTTCTCTTGTCTTTCTTTGATTTTGTTCTATACTGTCTTTAAATGATGCAGTGTGAAGGTATTTGGAGTTTCTGCAAAGTCAATGCAGTGTTCTTATGATGATAGAGGGAACAGTGTTCCAACAATTCTGCTAAGGATGCAAAAACAATTGTATTCTGAAGGAGGCCTTAAAGTATGTTCTGTAATTTGTGTTGTCGTATTTGTCAAATTCATTTGGCTTGATAATAGTTACATGTGAATTTTAAGGTCTAATTTCATGCTTTCCATGGATGAAGGCAGAAGGAATATTCCGTATTACTGCTGAGAATAGCCAAGAAGTGTTTGTTCGAGATCAGTTAAACAAAGGCATAGTGCCACATGGAATCGATGTTCATTGTTTATCCGGCTTGATTAAGGTATTTATCAAGATGTCTAATTCAACTTCTTTGCATAATCACAATCAATTGAATTTCATTTGACAGAACTCATGCGTAACATTTCCAAAGTCTTCCAGTTATGTGTATAATTTGTAAGTTATTTGGAAAGACATTTTTACCATATCTTTTTTCATTATCTATTTCAGGCCTGGTTTAGAGAGCTTCCAACTGGTGTACTTGATTCTCTCACACCAGAGCAAGTGATGCAATGCAACACAGAAGATGATTGTACTAACCTTGTCAAGTTACTTCCTTCCACAGAAGCTGCTCTTCTTGACTGGGCAATCAATTTGATGGCCGATGTTGTTGAAAATGAACAGTTCAATAAGATGAATGCACGTAACGTTGCTATGGTTTTCGCGCCCAACATGACACAGGTTTGTTAACAGTATCATATTAAGAAAATAACTTTTTTTGTTTATTATTTTCTTTAAAACCAGAAATGCTTCTGGTTGGTTATTCATAAACCAATCTCGTTTCACTCATTTACCAATTTATTATTTGAGTTTGCATCTAAGTTTCATATTTCATGGTTTGAAGCAGCAGTAGCAAATTCAAGTTGTTTTTAGACAACCCTGATAATTTGTACAATTAGCATGGCATAACGGTGAACAATAATAAGCTGAAAAATTCGATGGAAATTCTACTTGAAAATATACAAGCATATTGTTAATATCAACTCTATGTCTAAAATCAATTTTGCATACTCCAAAAGTGGAACGAAAAATACAAGTACTAAGAGACAAACTTTCTTGTGAAATCCAGATGGCAGACCCCTTAACTGCATTGATTCATGCAGTACAAGTTATGAACTTCTTAAAGACATTGATTTTGAAGACGCTTCGAGAAAGAGAAGAATCAATTGATAATGCAAGATTACTCTCACATAGCATGGATTTTGCCTCCTGCAATGATGAATTTCCTCCTTTTAACCTCAACAAAGAAGAGTCATCATGTGAACAAACTGAGGATGCTTGTGACAAAAACTCCTCAACTACCAAAAGAAAATTCTCAAGGACTTCCACCTTAGGAAGAATAGAATGGAGTGTAGAGAAACTTCGGAGCTCCGAGGAAAAAAGGAATCGAGACGAGGTTTTCAGATCTTTTTCAAGTGATAGCGTAACTCCAAGATACGAGAGTGGTCCGTTAGAAAATAGTTATAGTTATCGACGAAGATATGACAGCGAACATTGGTCACGATTGAGAAACGGCGTGCGAAAGTTATGCAGGCATCCGGTATTTCAATTGAGCAAGCCATCTAAGAAGCCTGCAAGTCTTGGCATTGTAAATACTAGGGAAGGAGGAGGAGAAGCTTGGGCTTGAAAATGCATTTTTACAAGGTTTTAAATAACGTCCTGCGACACAATTGTGACCGCAATGTCAAGATTTCTTTATGTATTCCTAACAGGACTACAACTACAACTGCAACCGCATCAGGTATAGTTGGATGTAGTTTCGCACAATGTTAACAAGTGTAGGTCGACCGATTAAAACCTTGTTTATGCATGCCTTGTTTTATGGCTTGTGTGACTGTGATAGATGTGTGTGTGTGTAGTTGTACTTAGCATAAGCATAGTTTAAGTTGTAACAGCTGCTTGGTATTTTTAGAAGAATGTATGTAAGTTTATAAAATGTTTGAAAATGTTAACCAAGGCTCTTGCAAATGATTGTTCAATAGAAATATTAGTTTCTGCCTTCAAAGATTTTAGCTTCAAATATGTTTAGTATTGCAACAGTTATGCTTCCGACAGGAAATGAAAAAACAGAAACTACAAATAAATCAGTAAAGGTACAGAATTACAGAAACACTAACATAGTAGCGGTAGCGCAAGCAGACAGCAGCATAACCAGAAACCTGCACAGAAGCAGAAACATTCACGCAACAGTATCGCATAAATCAGATTGTGCATTGCAGTGATTTACACGCTATGACAGTAAAATAGAAATGCATAAACCAGAATTGCAAT
>Ga0315913_1004624_pt1 | contig 16678 bp, 13 predicted proteins | sample MpolsnodulesMG_FD_207736 | JGI IMG/M metagenome (GOLD analysis project Ga0315913, IMG submission 207736) | Medicago polymorpha root nodule microbial communities from Los Angeles, California, United States - small nodules | ecosystem: Host-associated > Plants > Roots > Nodule | place: USA... | reverse complement strand
CCCCTGAAGTTTTGCACTTATGTGCAAAATGCCCCCCGAACTTGAAAATTTATATTTTTTTTTCTTATTCTTGACTCAAAAGATATTAAAGGTCAATAGCTAATAGTTAACTTTAGTACTTTAAGCTTTACAAACACCCTAAACACTAATTCATAATCACACATTATTCCTTTATTACCATGTCATTCTAGCATTTCAGTACCTATAATTTAAAAGTTTTAAAGCTAAGTAATTGTTCATGTTGTAGACATCTTACAACCTGTTCTCATCACTTTTAATTCTTGTTCATTTTAACAACTTTTTGTACATTTTACTATCTGTTTCAGACTTAAAAACATAATTTGCAAACAACAAATATAGAACAAGTAGTTGTTAATGAATATGTCAGATGGATATGAGAAACAAGAGAATGAGAGTACAGGGAATAGTGAAGAACATGATGAGAACACTTCAATGGGATCTTTACATACGTGCTCAATATCCTGTGATTTGAATGAAGAAGCTATTAGTGATCAAGATGTTAACAATGAGGAGAATGATGAGGCATGTGATCATGAATTAGTGTTTTGGAGGTCTGTAGAGTTTAAAGTATTAAAGTTAATTGTTAATTGTTTGACTTTAATATCTTTTGAGTCAAGTATAAGAAAAAAAATATAAATTTTCAAGTTCGGGGGACATTTTGCACATAAGTGTAAAACTTCAGTGAGGGTATTTGCAAAACGTTATGTTGACTGACAGAAGAATTTGACGGATGATGTAAATTGATTAATGTTGAACAATTTCAGAGGGGTAATTGACGAAACTTACAATTTCGAGGGGGGTAATTGCCCATTTACTGGGAGGCACAAAAGTAATATCCACTGTTACACTTAAAAAAAATTTGTTGTGTGGGACCATTGAACAATTTTATTTTATTTTTTTTATAAAACTTATTATTGAAGGTCATTTTGAAGGTACCATGGACTTTTAAAATTAAGGACCATGTTATAAACTTCCCAACTTTTGACCAAGTAAAATATTGATATTGTAACTTTCTATGTACATCATAACAAACATTGAATTTCTTCAAAAAGAAAAACAATGAATTTGAATTCTTTATAGTATCAACTTTTATTTTTCTTATTTTATATTTTACTCATTTTAGTCAAAAGTTTCCTAAGAACATTTATTCCATTCCCACATACATATGGTAAAAGCCAACAGGTAACAATCTGTACTTACCCATAACTAAGAGCAAATACAATCACAATTTTATTTTATTTTTTCTTCCTTTTTTTTGCCTAAAGAAAGATAAGTACCACCGCCACATCATCAATGCGCCCATAGAAGGATCTAAACTCAACGTAACAACCTCTATATATAGCGTAAAACAAATGCTGAATTTTCACAACAACTTCATTTCTTTTATTCTTACCATTATCTACTTCTTCATCAATCTTGTTGTAGCCTTCTAGAAACACGTCCACATGGATCAGTTCATGATGAACACACAAATGGTTAATTTTTCATGGTATGATTAATCTTACCTTTGTTGATTATTTTTCTTTAGTCATCTTCGTGATTGTTCTAATTTCATTTTCATATGCATCCTTTTTTCTAGGTATGAAATTCGATTTCCCAGATCTATCATTTCAAGGAGGCGAGATCTTCTTATTTATATTGTTTTTGGAGTTTCTTCATGCTCATCAATCTAGTTGAAGTGTTCTCGTTGCAGGTACAATTGGATCGTTGCGATGATCGTGAGTTTCGTCATGGATTGAAATTAAAGAGAAGATTATTGTAACAAAAGCGTTGTTATGAATTTAGTTACATGATGATGATGTGATGATGGAAATTTTGTGATTGTGAACCGACCTTTGCCATGACAGGTAAAAAAAAAAGAATAAAAATATATTTTCTTTTTTGAGGAAGATCGCACGAGAATTGCCCGGGATCTTCCTCTGGTGTGGTGGTGTGTGTGATCATCTTCTTCTTCTTGTTATGCTTTTGTTTATTTTTATTGATATATCACGCATCACAATTCATATAGAAACAAATTATAACACTTATCACAAAAGATTTATCACTATCACTGGATTTTCTATGTTGCTGACTGAATAAGGTATCGTTTATTACTTTACATTCGAAGTTTAATTAAGACAAGCTATGCGGAAATTGAGGAACTGTGATTGTTTCAGTTAATTAATTTCGTGCTCATGTAAAATGAGGCTCTAGATTCAATTTATGTGATTTAGATTTATTCAATTAAATTAAGTTTTTATTTTGATGATATTCTTTATTGGCAGAGAGTGCTTAATGGAGTTCTTCAATAATTTAAGGTAATTGGTGTTTTGCTATTTACGCTAAAATTCGATTATCTTCAAAAAGATTGTTGAGGAGATTGGATCTTCGATTAAATTCAGCTATGAGCTAATAAATTAACACTTCATTTGCATTTATATATTCTTTCTTTAATGTCTCCGACATGATTACTACAAATTAACACTTCAATTGCAATTATATATTCTTTCAATTGCAGCTATATTACTACTCAATTCCTGATCATAAGCATATTTAACAAATTTAGCAAATCTATTTCTTTAATGTCTCAGGCATGATTACCACAAATTAACACTTCAATTGACGTTATATATTCTTTCTTTAATGTCTCCTACAGAGAACGGTCCCTTACGAGTACTTCAAGAGGGATTCTAGATAGCTGACATTAACTAGATTGTCTGGACAAACATTGAATTGCCTCTCATAGGGGGCAATATTAATATTCACTTTGATCCCAACCCAATTCATAAACAACAATGCAGTCATCTCACCACCAGCCCTAAGGAATGCACCAATCAGTGCTTCAACAACATCAATAACTTTCCGTTTCAATTTTCTATTTCCGCGGAAAAAATATTTACTCGTGGAAATAGAAAATTGAAACGGAAAGTTGTTGCTGATATTGTTGAAGCACTGATTGATGCATTCCTTAGCGCTGGTGGTGAGATGGCTGCATTGTTGTTTATGGATTGGGTTGGTATCAAAGTGAATATTAATATTACACTCTATGAGAGGCAATTCAATGCTTGTTCAGACAATCTAGTTAATGTCAGCTATCTAGAGTCCCTCTTGAAGTACTCGTTTAGGGACCGTTCTCTGTTGGTAGAAGCTATGACACACGGTTCCTACATGCTGCCTGACGTTCCTAGATGCTATCAGGTACTAACATGATTATGGATATCATTTATTTGAAGTCAACACTTTAACATAAATTAATGTTTATGCTCTACTTGTGTAATATTGTTTGCATGTTATCAAGACTTAATCCATGCCAAAGTGAGACTTCCAAGGACATTTAACTCAAGGAGCCTTGATGCCCCATCTTAGTAAGGAATCACAAACTTTAACTTCATGATAACAATGAGAAATATAGATGTTCCAATCAGGAGCACGTGGAGCAAATGGAGGATCTATGAGATATATATATAAGAGCTTCATACTAAAGATAGAAGTAAAAGCTTGAATCTGGTTCAAGGAAACTTGAAAGTCGGTCTCAACGAAGAGGGAGAGAATAGTTGCAGCAGAGGTTCCGCAAATACACTTAAATCATTTTATAAAAACTCCATTTGGGTTGTAAATGAGACCTCCAGAAGCATGGGCGAACCTACATGGAAGTTAGTGCGTGCTTGAGCCCTTTTGACACATTTGTTTCTTTCAATATACTATAAACATAGAAAGAAAGTTTGAGATATTGTTTTTAATTAATTTTGTTGAATAGCATATTTATAAATATATTGGTTGATCTGTCATGAATATTATTAAGAATTGGATCGAAAATCACACCAGAGATTAATGGTTAAATGGTTGTTATATTACTTATACAAAAAAAATGTCTTTATTGACTTCGAAAAGAAAAAAAAAGTATCAATGTTTTCAAGATATAAAGAATCACATAGAATAACTATGATGTTATATACTTTCAAAAATCAGTAAGGAGAAATTCAGGACCATTATCTGACCTGACAGTTTTAGGGGTGACATTATATTGGGTATGAATCATGTTAATGAAATTCTTAACATGTGTGGAAACTTCAGACTTTGTTTTAAGCAATATAATCCAAACAAATCTGCTGAAATCATCCACAATTGTGAGGAAATACTTATGATTATGGACAGAAGGAAAAGCTAAAGGACCCCAAATGTCAAAATGCAGCAATTCAAATTTAGTAGAAGCAATTGAAAGACTGGATGAAAATGGAAGTTTCTTTTGTTTAGTTAAGTGACAAATGTCATAGACATCTTTATTATTACAAGAAATAGAAGGATACAAAGATTGCATATGAGATAATCTTTGGTGAGAAAGATGTCCCAACCTAAAATGTCACAAGGCTGAACTAGGAATTACAATTGAATATCACTTAGAAATATTATTACAAGAAACAGACAAATGTTTATTGAAACTATGAAATGAAGACTTGAAAGAATCAGCAGGCACCACCAATCTATATAAGCCATTCAGGTTCTCACCCAAACCAATCATCCTCTTGGTACTCAAATCCTAAATAATACAACTATCAGATGAAAAATTGACAAAACAAGAAAGAGATTTGCACATTTTGGAAATAGAAATGAGATTAAGATTGAAAGAAGGACAATATAAAACATTGGTGGGATATAAAGTTGAGGAAAAATGAACATTGCCAGCATATTGAACTGAAACAGAAGTTTTGTTAGGAAGATTAACATTTGTAGGCTTAATTTTGTAAAAAGAAGTGAAACTAGATAAATAAGAACATATATGGTCATTAGCACCTGAATCTAAAATCCAATGATGAGGAGCAGAATCAATAGCACAAGAAACAACACTAAATATACTTGTCTGATAAGATTCAGTAGCAGGAGTGTTAGAGGTATAAGTGTCGTTAGAAACAGGACCAGTTGGTGGAGAAGCCAAGGAAAGCAAGTTAGCTTGTTGAAGCAAAGCCACAAGGTGATCGTACTTCTCTTGAGTCAAACTAAACTTGGAATCTGCTACTACCACATCATTGGAACCAACAAGATTACTTGTATCAAAAGCATCAGAACTAGCATTATGAGCTGATGAATTACCCTTGTTGAAATTAGGGTGACCATGCTTTTGATAACAAAATTCAATGGTATGATTGTACCGGTTACAAAAAGTACAAAACCTTGAATTGTTCTTGCCATTTGAATTACCAGGAGCACCTTTACCACGAGCATGAAACTTCCTTGCATCAGAAGCATTAACAGAGATGCTTGATTCATCAATAATAGGAGGAGTAGAAAACACAACATTTTGGCTTTCCTCCTGAACTACCAAAGAGTAAACTTTATTGATGGGAGGTAAAGGATCCATAAGAAGAATATGAGTCTTCATTACAAAAAAAGATTCATTCAAACTAGTGAGAAACTGAAGAATTTGATTTTCAGTTCTAAAATACATGACAAGACGTATTGATTCACATCTACAAGGGTGTACACAAGTGCAATTTGGAATTGGCCTATGTGAATTCAATTCATCCCAAAGAGTACGAAGCTCAATGAAGTAATCTAGCACAAATTTTGTACCTTGCTTGAGATTGTTGATGGTGGATCTCAGAGATAAGATGCGAACACGATCAACTTTAGAAAATTGCTCTTTCAAATCTTCCCAAGCAGATAATGCAGTATCATGAAAAACTATGGTTTGTGCAATGGATTCAGTAACATAATTAACAATCCAAGAATGAATAAGATGGTTACAGTGTTCCCAAGCTTGACGGTTAAGATCATCAATGTCAGGAATTGGAATGGAACCATCAATGAAGACAAGCTTGTTCTTCGCACCCATAGCATGTTGCATGGAACAGTGCCGAGCAAGATAATTCGAACCATTGAGCTTAGGAGTGATAATCAAAGAATTAGGACCATCACTAGGGTGAATATAGTAAGGAGAATATGAATCAGAAATTGAAGGAGGTGTAGGATTACGAGGAGCCATGAGAACAGAGTATGAAGAAGAAGAAAAAGAAGAAGAAGGAAGAAAAAACGAATAAATTGAGTAAACATGAATCACAATTCGAAGCAGAAACAAGAAAGGAGATGAAGATGATGAATCTTCAACGAAGAAAAGAGAGAAAAAGCTTCAAATCGAAGCTTGAAGAAGAAACAACAATGGCGGAAAACGGTTACAACCGGATCGTAACAAACTCCTCAAGGAAAGAGAGTCACTGATACCATATTATGAAGGAACAAAATGAATGAATTATTCTCATTAATTGTGAATGAAGAGTGTTACAACTTATATAGGAGAGTTGAGATACTATAGCAACTAACCTATACTAACTGTATTCTAACATAAACCCTAATACAGTTAGGTAAGAAGTAACTAAAACTGATAACTTTCATAGCAAGTTATCTTGATGACTAAGCGTTATCATCACTAATGTCTTCACTATGCAAGAAAATCCAAACATAGGGTTAGACTAATATTCCTAGTGACCACTTATTTTTATTTTTTATAAAACTTGGTATCCGATCCAAGTACCGACTAATCCAAGGGGACCAATCCCACTGCCCACTTGCGGGGGCTCCGTTTGCTCTGTATGGACTTCTTATTACAACGACACATCCTTATCCACTGACCTCCCTAAGGATTAAGGAATTATACAATAAAGTTTATAACTCATGCATAACAAAACCCCCCGAACACTTGTTAAACCACTAGTTAATGTTTCACACTTTAAGAATAATACAATCAAATTTTTAGTACATGTACGTGCCTTTAGCCAAACATTAGTAAGCATAAAATATATTGAACTATACGATACCTTATGGTTACCAGGAATAGCCAGCTCCTTCCCTTAAAATTGGATTTGTTGCGACAATATAAAAACCATGAATCAAATTTATAATAATTTCATATTTTTAATAAATGAAAAAATAAAATAAAAAACTAATAGTGGTCACAATATTTTGCAAATCTCAACCTGATATTTGAATGTGAAATTAAGTAAGAGGTGAGCCAAGACATAAACTAACAACCTTAGTTTCAAATTAAGCAAAGTACAACATAGAATAATTTAGGAGTATTGTAAAAATTATAACATAATATTTTAAACAAACATATGGTATGATCTTACATGTATTGGATGATAGGGATATAATCCCTTACAAACAACATCTGGCAAACTTAAAAAAGATGGGACAAGAATAATAGAGGGTGGGAAATTGAGCACACCAAGTTAGTTTGAAAAACTTGAACATATAAATGGTCTTTCTATATTGTGTTAAAGGTGAGCATGGTGAAGAGACTATGTGGCATCTCTTCATGGTCATTCTGGATGCTATTATTGTTTGGCAGCATAATGGTTTTTGGAGCGCAATGAAAATGGACACTATGCACGCAGGTTGTGGAATCCACAAATTTCTTTTTCGGGTTTGCAGCAACGTTGTTGCATAATCAAAACACAATAGGTTGTGCGTGTTGTTGTGGAGTATTTGAAAAAGTCGAAACCAACTTCTATAAGCCGGAGTCACTGATAATAACGCAACGGTCTGCCACAAAGCCGGTACATTGCTTTAGCAGTGACACACAACAAACCAGTTAACAGAACGCAACAATAAGAACAATTAAGTTGAACAAGCCTCAAGCCAGTTAATTAAAATGAAACGTTCATTGAAGAAGGATTGATCTTGGTACACATCTTTGTGGTAATCATGACCAGATTATACAAGCCAAAATAATTAAAATTGCATCCAAGTAATTGAGTTAGAATTTTGAAATGTATAATTAAATAATTTTATTGAGTTATTAAATTGCATCTATTAAATAAAATCGCTTCTTCAGTATATTATTAAGTTAAAACTTTGAAATATCATTAATACATATGAAATATTGAGTTAAAACTTTGAAATTTCTGTTTAGTATTTGGTAAAAATATCACTAGTTCATGTGAAATTTTCTAAGTAGACTTATATTAAGGAACAAAAGATTTTTTTAAAAAAATCTTATAAATAAAGATGAAGGGAGAAACATCTAAAAAAATTATAAACTATTTTTTTTATGAACTTCACCTAAAAAAGAATCTATAATGTTTGAATATCTATAAACTTCACATATAAGAAAATAATCTATAAAATTAATATGTGTGAATTACATTTATCGACCATTTTACTCAACTTTTTTTATATATAAAAAACCAATTTGCTTTTTTTTGGTCGAATAAAATCAATCCCCGTGAGCTTAACTCAGTTGGTACGGATATTGCATATTATATGCAGGGGCCGAGGTTCGAAACCTGGACATCCCACTTCTCCACATTTAAATGTGTGAGCTATAGCCAATAAGCTACTTGACAAAAAAAAAAAACCAATTTGCTTTAACTTTACAGGTTTTTGTTTTGTACAAATGAAGAAAAAATCCTAATGACTTTTATTTTTACTAGATGATGATGCAAAGTGCATCACTTAGATAGATTTAAAAGAAGAAAGCAAACAAAAGAAAGGGGATTAAGCCAAAATCTTCAAATATTTACAAAGCTATAGTTAGAAAGATCCAACATATTCTTTATATAATCATCTTTAAACTTATTATGAAAATCATCAAACCAAACTATTGAGAGGATATATAGTCCTAAATTAGCAAGTTTATCGGCACAACTATTATGACTTTAACTTTATAAACTTAGTAAGTTAAAAAAGAACAAACTTTATGACCTTATTCAAAATAAAGACGAAAGGAGTAACATCTGAAAAAGTTTTAAATGAAGACGTATGAAGTAACATTTAGAAAAAAAATACAAACTATTGAAAAGAAAAAAATCTATAAAATTCACATAAAAGAAAATAATCTATAATATGTTAATATAAGTTATCATCAACTCTACTTTTCTTCATTGTAAAAAAATTATATATATATATATATAACCATCTACCTTTAATTTTATAAACTTATAAGTAAAAAAAAGACTTTAGACCTGTTTGGATCACTTTTGGTTTTTAGTTTCTAAAACTTGTTTTATAGGTCTATTTTTTAAAACTCTTTTTAAAAAGAGAATAGGAAAAAAATCTGTTTGGTGATGCAATTTTTAAAACTGTTTTAGGGATGAGAAGATGAGAAAATCCGTTTGGTAATCTAGTTTTTAAAAAGTGTTTTTGAAGAAGAGAAAATTTCTTTGGTAATCTAATTTTTGAAATTTATTTTAATATATTAAAAAAATAAAAAGTAATAGGTTGAAATTCATTAAATTTTATTTTTTAGAATAGGAGACCAAAACTGTATGTAAGCCTAATATTTTTAGAATATGTGTAAAATGTACTATATGATTCTTTATATAACAACTTAATTCAAGAACGATAAGAATATCAGGTTGAGATTAATTCAACGTTACAAAATGACTTGTAATGTGAGAATTGTATTGATTTATAAATCAATGGTCAAACTGTATCTCATTCTCATAAGATATGGAACTCTTTAACACACCATCTCGTACCCAAAATTGGATATCTAAAATATGACTCGTGTAGTTCAATAACGGTTACTTGATCGAAGGTGACGAATTTTAGATAGGCTTTTATATAATTTTAAAAATTTATGTCGAGTCATTATCCTATTCAGTATGACATTTTTTAACAAAAACGATGCTGATTATTAATTTAACTTCTTTTTGTTGACAACAATGACCAAAAAGAGAGGAAACATAAGAGATAGCCGTTGTACTCCTTTCTCTCTAAACCTAGGACCATCGTACTCCTTTCTTCCTCACATAAATTCCAAATATGTCGGTGGCATCATGTAGATCAAACAGATGGTGGTGCGACGAGGGTCTCTGTCCTCCGCACCACCGTACCTTTCCGACATGCAGTTGCTCGTTGCGTTTGGTTGAGACGTTGGTGGGTTTTGTGGTGTGTCGTTGGATGCTTGCCGGTGGTTGTTTGGTTTTCGTGGGTCTCAGACTATTTGATTTGTTTTCTCTCTTGGTTGTGGTGGAGGCTATGTTTGCTCGCAACATAGGTGGTGATGGATCGATCACGACATGGTTTCGATGGATCTTTGGATGTGTTGGTTTGTGGTGCTTCATGGCGGTTTTCATGGTGGTGTTGATTTTGGGTCTTTTGTGTCGGGGCTCCTGGTGGTTTTTGGTGGTGGTGCTTGTGGTGGTTTTTGGTGGTGCTGCGCATGGTGACTGGTGTTGCTTTTAGGTGAGGGTTAATGGTGGTTTTTTTGGTGGTCGGTGGTAGGTTTGGTGACTGTGGTGGTAGTGGTGTTGATTTTGTGGTGGTTTTTGGTGGTGGTTAGTGATGGTTATGTTTTTTGTTGTATGATCATACAAGGGATTTTGGTTGGCTTTTGCGGTTCTTTGTGAGGTGTGTTTTGGATGAAGGTGCTTGAGAGAGTTAATGGCGGTGTTTGGGGTTTTATCCCCAACTGTTTTTCAAAGGTTGTTGGTTGTTGTGTAGGTTTTAAGTTGGTGTTCAGGGGTTGTGTGCGAGCAGCGGAATGTGGATGGTGGAAGTTGTTTTTGTGGCAGTTGCGACGATGTTTGAGGATTTCGGTACAACTGTTGTTTATGTTGTTTCGTTGATCGTGGTGTTAGCTTTGTTTTGGTGTTTCTATTTATTGATTTCGGAGATAGCCCTTTGTTAGGAGGCGTTTCCTTTAAGTTTTTTGGATTTTTTCTTTGATTCACGGGTGTATGGACTTTTCATTGGGGATCCCCATCTATCCTTTGTATGATGCTACTTTAAGACTCCTAGCTTAGCACTCCTTGTGCTGGTTAAGATTCATTTCGATTTTAATAAATTCCATTTTAACTTTTTCAAAAAAAAAAGCAATGACCAAAACATAGTATAGGCGTTCATGAGAAAAAGATAAATCTTATTCTAACAAAAATTAAGAAATTTAAAAGTTAAAGAAAATTGTAAACACGATCACACAAAAAAAAAAACCTTGAATTTATAGTCAGTCCACGTATTAGCCTTAATTGTTTTGTTTTAGAAAAAATCAAAGTTGCAATTTATTACAGTTTTACCATTAGTGAAAATTTACACTTTTCACCGTGTTTTTTGTTTATAAAAAGCGAAAACTGGAAAGCAAAACAACATATATCAGTTTTAGTTTTTTGCTTTTAAAAACAGGAAAACTTAAAATAGTTTTCAAAAACTATATTGCAAAACAATAATTTCAAACAAGTTTTTAATTCTCTAATTTTTAAAAACAGAAAAACAGTTTTTAAAAAGGGAATCAAACAGGCTCTAACTTTTTCAAAATAAGCAATCACATTGCTATCAATTACAACTTTTTCTAAAGAAAAGTCTATTCCCTTAAAAAGACAAAATTTGTGCAATATGTATAAAAATAAGTTATTTTTAGAGGAAAATTAAAAGTTGAATATAATTTTTGTAAAAAAAAATGAGAATTTTAACATACAAAATGTTGTCAGGTGAGATTCTTTACCTATTTTTCTTAGGCAAGATTTCTACAGAGACATGCATGGTCTTTCGAATTTTAGATTTCCTTTGTTCCCACTCTAGTGGTTATTTTTTAGGGTTTTGGCCTAGTCTCTCCTTTAATAAAATTTTAGAGCAGGTGGTAAAGGATGGGAGCAACTATGGGGTGGCAACATAGTTGGGATGTCTAGCTTCTCCTTTATGTCTTCTTTGCTCTCTTGATTCATAAAAAAATCTATATAATTTTTGTTAAAAAGACTTAAATATAATTCTAATCCTTATAAAATTAATATTTATAGTCTTCTATTTTTTTTTGTCGTATTCAATTGCAGCAAATTTAAATAAAATTGATATACAAAGTTCATATCTAAAGTGAATTGAATTCCTCTAATTGATCGCAGCTAATTTTAATATTTAAATTAATAATTTTTGTAAAATAAATATTATCAACTTTTGACTAAGTAAAATAACTTTTGACTAAATAAAATATTTTTTTACTAGAAGTAAAATATTAGTATTGTAACTTTTTATGTACATCATAACAAACATTGAATTTGTTCAAAAATAAAAATAAATTTGTTATAATATCAACTTTTAATTTTTTTTTATTTTATATTTTACTCATTTTAGTGGATAGTTGCCAAAGAACATTTATTGCATTCCCACCTACATATGGTAAAAGCCAACAGGTAACATTGTGTACTTACCCACAACTAAGAGCAAATACAACCACAATTTTATTTTATTTTTCCTTCCTTTTTTTAGGCAAAAAAAGGATAAGAACCATTGCCTCGTCATCAACACGCTTATAGAAGGATCCAAACTCAACGTAACAACCTTTATATATAGAGCAAAACAAACGCTGAATTTTCACAACAATTTCATTTCTTTTATTCTTACCAATATCTACTTCTTCATCAATCTCGTTGTAGCGTGTTGCAGATTCTTCCATATGGATCGGTTCACGATCTACGCACCGATGGTTAATTTTCCATGGTATGATTAATCTTACATTTGTTGATTATTTTTCTTTAATCACCTTCACGATTTTTCTGATTTCGTTTTCATCTGCATCATTTTTTGTAAGTCTGAAGTTCAATTTCCCAGATCTATCATAGCGAGGAGGCACGATCTTCTTATTTATATTGCTTTTGGAGTTTCTTCATGTTTATCAACCTAGATCGTTGTGATGATTGCGAATTTTGTCATGCATTGAAATTGAAGTGAAGATTATTGTAACATAAGCGTTTATGAATTTAGTTACAAGATGATGATGTGATGATGAAAATTTTGTGATTGTGAACAGACCTTTGCCATGACAGGTGCGCTTGCATGGCAGGTCAAAAAAATGAATAAAAAAGATTTTGTTGTTTCTGAGGAAGATCGCACGGGAATTTCCCGAGATCTTCCTCTGGTGTGGTGGTGTGTGTGATCTTTTTGTTCTTCTCGTTACTTTTTTGTTTATCGTTCTTGATATACCACGCGTCACACAGAAACAAATCATAACACTGATTACAAAGGATTTATCACTATCACTGGATTTTCTCGTTGCTGACTGAATAAGGTATCATTTATTAGTTTACAATTGAAGTTTAATTAAAACAAGCTATGCGAAATTTAAGGAACTTTGACTGTTTTGGTTAATTAATTTGGTGCTCATGTAAAACCTGGATCGAGATACAATTTATGTGATTGAGATATACTCAATTAAATTAAGTTTTGATTGCAATTTTTGACGATATTCATTATTGGCAGAGAGTGCTGAACAGAGTTCTTCTATAATTATGTTATCAGTTAAGGTAATTAAGTTAAGGTAATTGGTGTTTTTCTATTTACGCTAATATTCAATTCTCTTGAATAAGATTGTTGAGGAGATTGGATCTTTGATTAAATTGACCTGTGAGCCAATAAATTAACACCTCATTTGCATTTATATATTCTTTCTTTAATGTCTCTGACATGATTACACAAATTTACACTTCAATTGTAGTTGTATATATTCTTTCAATTACAACTATATTACCGTTTAGTTCCTTATCATAAGCAAATTTAACAGATCTATGTCTTTAATGTCTCATGCATGATTACCACAAATTAACATTTCAATTGCAGCTATATATATTCTTTCACTTACACCTATATTATTACTCAGTTTCTTATCATAAAGTAAATTTAACAAATCTATTTCTTTAATGTCGCAGGCATGATTACCACAAATTAACACTTCAATTAGCATTATATATTCTTTCTTAAATGTCTCCTACATAATTAACACAACAAATTAACACTTCAATTGCAGTTATATATTCTTTTAATTGCAGCTATATTACTTCCTTCTTTATTACAAGGAAATTTAACCAGTTATTTCTTTAACGTCTCCAACATGATTAGGGTTTAAGGTTTAGTGTGTAACACTTCAATTGCAGTTATAGTATATTCTTTCTTTAATGTCTTCGGCACAATTATTTATGAATAATTGACAAAGTAGTTTCAAATTTTAATTTCATTTACTTCTTATTGATACGTCTTTTTGATTTCCTATACAATTTGTACTATTTGATGCAAGAGTACTTTGTTCACATGAACTACATCTACTTTGATTTTGTATTTGCTAAGGCTATTATTGCTTAACATGATACATATACTCTTGATAAGAAGCCAATATGGTTGATGGTTGATATATGATGTATCAAACAAGAGAAACATGTCAGAAGAAAATTATTTATGGTGAGCATAGAGAATATTGATGGGTACATGAAATTTGTTTATGAAGGGTGGATGACAAAACTGAATTTAGATAAGGTGGATATGCAGATGATATTTTTACATTTTGAATATTTCATATCCTTTGGGAAGTGAGATCTCTCGTTAGAGGAAAGATGAAAACTTTCTCACTTAATTTATCTTGGGATCTCGTTGTGGGCTAAGTGACTTGATAAATGGGTAGAAATTAGGGATAATGCTTTGAAAGCTCCTGGATCTAATTCTTATAACCTCTCCATGTATCACTCATTTTATAGTGGATTGGAGAGCTGATCTCTCCCCCAGATGTAGGTCATATTGGGCGGAACTGGGTTAACAAGCATTGGTGTGTTGTTCTTTTACTCCCTTTTTTCTGTTCTTTTATTATGTTTTTGGATTTGTTTTACACTTAGTTGTTATTTGTTGTTGTTGGTTGAGGATAGTTATTGTTTGTCTCATTTAATTTTATTGGTATGATTTTAGTTTGAATTCAACAACAATAGGATTTAATAAATATATAAAATTAGTATTATTTTTTCTGAATTAATAACATTATAGTCATTTTTGGAAGACTCTAGCCCAACTCAACGTAAAATCCCTTCATCAGTTCTCTCATCACTTTCATCATCCCATAAATTCAGAGTCTCCTCCCAGTTGGCTTTCATTTGGTATCCTTAATGTCATTCTTTATTATTTCTAAAGTGTTCTTATAAATAGAAGAGTCCTAATTTGTGGTAATTGAAATTGCAGTCTCTATAGTATATGAACTTATTTTGTTGATGATATTGTCCTTTTGTCATAACTAATGGATGCAAAGTAGGAATCTATCAATTATTTTACATTAAAAAATTGAAGCGTGATCTACGTATTTGTCTTGATTTTGGATCATCTTCGTGTTCATTGAGGTATCCTCTTTGCAGGTATAGTTGGATCGTTGCTATGATCGCGAGTTTTGTATTGGTGTTGGTTCCTTCAATGTATTGAATGAAAGATTATTGTAAGAGACGTGTTGTTGCATCCTTAAAAATATCAAATCTCGATTTGTGTTATGAATTTAGCTACATGATGATGAAACTTTTGTTATTGTCGTTCGAGGAGGAAGTGGATATGAATAATATATTTGTGTACCTGACCTTTGTCATGATAGGCGTGCTTGCGTAGAAGGTCATAAAATGAATAAAATATATTGTTGCTTTTGAGGGAGATTGCACAGGAGTTTCCTTGAATCTCTCTAGTATGGTGTCCTCTACCACAAATTACAACACTCATGACAGAATAAGGTGACATTTATTACTTTATATTTGAATTCTATAATCAGTTAACACGCTTAATTAAAGCCAAATGATGCATAATTTGGGAAAGTGTGTTTGTTTCAATTACTTAATTTCGTGCTCATGGCTTTAGATAGATTTCAATTGCTTTAGATTTACTCAACTAATTAAGTTATGATTCCAAATTGATTTAGATAGATTTCAATAGCTTTAGATTTTACTCAATTAAAATTAAGTTTTGATTTAAATGTTTGATGATGCTCTTTGTTGGAAGAGAGATTGCATAATGGAGTTCTCCAATAACTATGTTATCAGTTAAGGTAATTGGTAATTCAACTTGCTTGTATAAGATTTTCTTTGAGGGAAATTAGAGCTTTGATTGACTTCAGTTATGAGTCGATACAACTAACACTTCATTGCAATTATATACTCTTCCTTTAATGTTTCAAATATTATTATTTATGAATAATCATCTAAGTGGCTATTGGAGGGTAGTTTGATTAATAAATCATTTGGAGGGTAGTATTTAGGATCTATGAAATTAATCAATCGGTTCTAATGTTATAAATGATAAGAGTAAATTACACTCTCCTTTCCTAAGAGAATTTTGAATTACACTCTCATCCTCTCTTATGCTAAAATATACACTCTCCTTCCTTGAAAAGTAAAATTTATACTCCCCTTCCTTATAAGATGCTTGAATTACAACATCCTCACTTAATAATTAAATATGCACTACACTTTAATATATTTTATCATAAATAATTTTTTTATGATATATACTAATTTTCAATGATAATTGGTTCAAAATGCAATAGAAATAGGCTAAGCATGACTAATTATAAATTTTCTTGATGTATTGAGGGTTTTGGTTTTGTCCCCCTCTCCTTTTGCTATTAATTTTATAATTTTGATTGTAAAACTAATTTCTAAATAACCGTGTTTTATTGACTTTAGTAATTTTTCACATATTTTAATTTTAATTTGGGTTGTTTCATATTTTTTATAATAGAATTTAAAACTACATGTTAATGAAATTGTGAATAAAAAATAGCGGAAAATATGTAACATTTCGCTAATTTCTCGCTCGATTGCAGAATTAATTGAACACGTCAGTGAATAAATGATTATGAAAGGTTCATGTTAACGAAAAAGCATTTAGCATGCGGTGACTGTTAAACACGCATGTTCAGTTATCAGTGTCAGTATTTATACGGTTTATCAAGACTATTACG
>Ga0315913_1004618_pt1 | contig 16698 bp, 7 predicted proteins | sample MpolsnodulesMG_FD_207736 | JGI IMG/M metagenome (GOLD analysis project Ga0315913, IMG submission 207736) | Medicago polymorpha root nodule microbial communities from Los Angeles, California, United States - small nodules | ecosystem: Host-associated > Plants > Roots > Nodule | place: USA... | reverse complement strand
AACTTTGTAGCTAATTAAAGAGCACCCTTGTGTGGCAGGCAAGCCAAAAAGGTATGCCTGGAATCAATTACAAAAAAGTTCAACATAGGCCATGTTTGGTAGTTGCATGGCCATCAAAATTCGTTTTATACTAATCCTTGATATGGTAAATGAGTGTTTTACATTCTCTTTTTAGGTCATATATACATCCCATTGTACTTTTCGCTTGTCAACCATTAAACAGATTATTCTTCACTTTCCAGCTCATATACTTTTTTCTCATGTTTAATTATATGCATGCAAAAAATAGTTATTAATAGTAAATAAATAATTTATTATAATCTATCATCATCATCACCATGCATTGTATTTGACTCTAACTAAAATTAATACAAATTTTCAAAGATTAACATCGTTTGGCTAATTAAATTGTCACCATACTTTAGTGTTTGATCCAAAGGATGTAAAACAATCGAACCAAATTTAATTGGTTTGGGCTGGATTACCGAGTTTATCGAATCATTAATTTGATTCTTACACCGCTAACTTCGCACAAGAAAGGATTAATTGCAAGCATGGTTTATATTGTGTGACCTATATTGAGATTTAATTTTAAGTGGGGTCGTCTGTATAAATTAAATTGCAATAATGTTCTATCATAAACTATGTTTAGATTCAACTCATTAATTTTTAAATCATCATAATAGTTTCTTTTATAATTTTTTTAAGTCTTCTTTTGCCTAGTTATCTAACTATCACAAATCTAATCTACTCTCCTTACTATAGAATCTATTGATATTCTCGATACATGTCCAAACCACATAAGTCAATTTTCCACCATCTTTTTGACTATTAATGCTATTCCAACTCTCTCACTCTAATATTGTTATTTTTAATTGTATCTCGTCTATTTTTTTTTACCACACATCCAACGCAAGATTTTCATCACCCTTAAGCTTATTTAATACTTGTGTTTGTTCGTCAGCGTCCCACACTTTATTTCATATATACAACATTGCTAGTCTTATATGTGTCTTGCAAAATTTCTCTTTCAACTTGAATGGTACTTTCGTATCACATAAAACATTTGAGGCTTCTCCATTTCAATCGCTAATTTGAAGATTTACACATGTTTCTATTTCTTCGTCAGTTTACACTAGGGACCCATAATATTTTTATTTTTTTTTAGAAAAGGGTCGACCCATAATATTTAAAATGTGTAACTTACGATTCAAAAATATATTTGCTAGAGTTGTGATTTAAACACACTTAAACACCAATAACTTAAAACTTATCTTTAAGAAAAAAAACAGTTATTTTCTAAATAGTAAACAATTGAATTAAGCTTTTAGACTAATCTATGTTTCTACTTAAAGGCATGTACGATAAAGAGAGCCCTAGTTGCTGGGCCATTAATTTTCACAATAAAAGTAGAATGTACGAAGCACTAGGTTTTAACCCTCATGATCCTACAATCCCTAATACACTGATTCGAAAGGCTTAGTCAATTCTTTCATGTGCAAACTGCAATCTATATTCCCCTTTAAACATAAAAATAGCCAACAAAATCAAGTGAACACGAGAAAAAGAATATGACGAAATTTTGTATTTTTGTGTTTGGCTAGCATTTTCTTTAACAATGATAACTCCATGGTTGTATTATGTATATATTTTATTTTCACCACATTGGATATTTTGACACTGACACATGCGTGTTAATTAACTGAAGCACATAAAACCCATAATGGAACAAAGCATACGCAAATTTGTTTTGGCTTTACTAGTTAATTATAAGCACGTCAATTACATTTTCAACTTTGTAAGCCACTATCAAATAAGTTTCTCTCCTTACAAAATACGAATATTTCAAAATGGTCCCTAACTCTGACAAATCTCATTCATATTAGTCCTAATGAAAACATGTTTGGGACCAATTGAAAGTAAATAGTTAAAGACAGAGACCAAATTAATTGATAGTTGTTAACATATAGAGATCTAATAGATAGTAAGTGGTTAAATATGGAGCTACTGTTATTGAACAAAGTTCTATAACACCTTGCAACAAAGTTCTTGAACAAGACAACGTTCATCTTGGTGGAACAAACACATTTATCGAGCAAGAATCGTAAGGTTGGACAACAAATTGTAAACACTTTGTGTAGTTAGGAATCATTAAGAAAAAGATTAAAGTTTTTTCTAGTGATTTCGTCAATGGAAATCATTAAGAAAGGAAATAAATCAGGGAATGCTCTTGGTGAGCAATTAATTGGAGATAATCTTCTTGTCCCTTATGTAACTCTATTGAGAAAGGGGAAGAGAAGAAAACTGCATTTATTTTTGTTGAACATTGAAAGTTGATTTCTTGTAACTATTTTGCATCTCTTGTATAGACGGGTCGATAGTGAATCAAAGAGTTGTCATTACCCCAAAATGTACGTCAATTTAGGTTGAAAGAGTAAACAATTTTTTTTCTACTCTCATTACCATTGTATTTGGGTTGATTGGATCATCTCTGCACATAGGTTCTAAATCAAATCTTTATTTACATAGATTGTTTAGTTTTGTTGTCATTTTTCTTGTTGAATACAATCACTACAAGAAATCTGTCATTATGTCAGGGGCGGAATCCCTGACAAAAGAGCATAAATCACTGGGAAACAGACATTTGACAGGGGTTTTGCGAGGGGCGGAATCCCTGGCAAAACAGGTCATCGCAAATTATTTGCCAGGAGTTTAACGCTTGGGAAACATGCGAGGGGCGTGTCCCTGGCAAAAGCCCTCGCAAAGCTCCTAGTTTAACCCCTGTCTTTACTTCTGTCAATAGTTCTGACGCAACTGCTACTCTGACGCACGTCCTATCAACTACTTTGCAACAGTTCCTGACGCAAATTTTGCCGGTGCCTAAGTGAGGGGCTTGCCCCTGGGAAATTGTAATGTATTTTTTAAAAGAAATATTTTCTATTTATAATTATTATTTTTAAAATTTTATAAAATTTTAATTATTAGCAGTAATCGTAAGTAATATTTAAATAAAGTAAAAACTTTATTTTACAAAATCAATATAATTTTATATTAATTAAAAATGCAGTAGTACATAATATTTAATTAAAAATATTAAATAAAATTTTGAATTTATTTTTAAATTAATTAAGAAAATATTTAAATATGCTATAAAACTCAATAAAAAAGTTTAAACTTAATAACACTTTTAAAAATATCTTAACAAAATATTTAAAAATGTTTTAGAAAAAAACATAACTATGATTACTAAAAAAAAACGTAACTGAGATTCCAACAAACATAATACATTAAAAATATGTTTTTCAAATTAAACACAACAACAAAATTTTATATGTCAAATGTTAAAAAAAATTAAAAACACCAGTTTTAGAAAAGAAAAGAAAAGGTTTTTTTAAATAATTGTTAGCATTAATCAACTTTCCCAACAAAAAAAGTAACTATGATTACTTTATAAAAAAAAATAATAGTATGACAAAATAAGGAGAAGCATAGACTAGAAATAATAAGAAGAAAAATATATTATTTAAACCTATTATTATGTATTATAAATAAACGAAGAGAGTTTTTTAGGAGAAATGAAGAGAGTTTATACGACAACATTGACGTTTTTAAATTGTTTTGATGAATGAAGAGAAGAAACTATAAAAAATAAATAAAATAAAATAAGGAGAAGAATGTAGTATGGAGGAGAGGATGTGAGAAAAAATAATGATATTTTGTTAAGTTTTTGATGAATGAGAAATAATAGTGTTCATTTGAATTTATACTAAATATTCTATCCCTTTACCAGGGGCAATCCCAGGTTTAGGCCCTGGCAAAATGCTGATAGCCCCGTGTGCCGCATAGATGCTTTTGCAGAGATGCACATGAGCGCAAAGATTCTCTCCATTTGCCAGGGGTAATCCCTGATTTAGGCCCTAACAAAACGTTGACAGCCCATGTGTTGTGTCATATCACTCACTTTCAAACTAATTTGAAATGGAGGGAGGCTTCCCGCCTCAAATTTCTCAAAGGTTCAAGTATGTTTTCCAGGGGTTAACCCCAGTCACGCCCAAATATCTCAAAATATATTTTCCCAAGGATACCCTTGTCTCTACCCCTAGCAAATTTCCCAGGGGTTGATGCCCTTCACATATATCCCTGTCAAATAACAGTTTTTCTTGTAGTGAATAGTGTAAACATTGTCAAAACTCTAAGACCATAATCAATGAAAAGGTCTCTCATTTTCAAGATCACTTGGTACCTATGAGGTACCTCCATTGAAGAGAATTAATTTCGGGTACCCATGGGCGGAACTGGACTCTCAATACTAGTGAGACACATTTTTTCAAATAATTAAATAATACTAAAGTTAATAAGAATTTATATTAAAAATAGTTGTAACAATCAAAATTACAAAGAAAACAATCTATTTTCCATTTGTTGAAAATGAACTAAAATTATATCATTACTAATTGTTTTAAGAACATCTCTTTCTGTATAGGTTACAAGAGATGAATCAAATGCTCTAGCGAGATACTACATACACACGAGTGATATGTCGATAATTATGTGGTCTTTAAGTGTCTAGTTTTTAGAATTTTATTTGTTTTTAATTATTTTTTAGAACTTTGGTACTTCAAATTGTCTGTTATTTAATTTCAGGATCAAATGTGGTGAAATCAAGTCTTAGAGCAAGAGAAGGGATTTAGAAGCATGGTTAAGGAAAGAAAGGATCCAAGCATGATTCATGGCTGATTGAGGAGAAAAATATGAAGATCCCTTCCAATTCTATCGCGTGCGGTCGTGCGCACAAATGCACTGACCGTGCGCCCCTATCATTCAAACCATGTCTGTCTTACCAGAACGTCCCGCACGGTCCGTGATCCCACACGCACGACTGTGCGCGACCCCAGAAGCAGCTTTGCTGCTTTTGCTCGTTCAAAGGCGGCACAATCGTGCGCCCTACAGGCACGACCGTGCTCGGTTCCAGCTGCCTCTTTAGCAAGATAATCAAAACCGGGCCGAACAAAGAACTGGTCTACTCATGGGTTTAGGGTTTAAAGGTCGGACCGAGGTTTGACCGGGGGTCAACCGGTAATAGTTAAATACACATTTTTTTATTTTTATAATAAGAAAATATACAAAATAAAAAAACAATATTCATTTTTCACACTATTAAAAATTAAAACTTCACTAAAATTTTCAAAATAATGTAAAAATTAAAATGATAACAAAAATATATAAAAATTACCCATTCAAAATTAAGTTATTTGTGAATTAATAAGAATAGTGTACTTTCCCTAAAATAAAAGAATAGTTTATTTAGTTTCTTTCAATCCTTTAAAACTATATATTAACTAATCATGATGAATAGCAATTACGGCTAAAGCATGGAAAATATATGTAGTGGACAAATGGGTTTTAATCATATAGTAGGCCCAACCTAAAGTTTCATTTAAAAGTAAAAGTAACCCTAATCCCTCATCATAGTTTGTACTCTGTTCTTTGCATTACAGTTCTGCGCTGTCACCTATTTCTTTCCCCTCATCTCTTCTTTCACTTTGTGTGTGTATCCTTTTTGCTGCACTTCGGTGGATCTGAAAGATAAACCATGGATCTTCCTTCATGCTTGTCAAATGAACCACTTTTTTCCTCTTTCATCATACAAAATTGCAATATGCGGTTCAACTAGTGGAACCGGAAAATCGTCGGTTTTGTCCGGTTTTACCGATTTTTGACTGGTTTTTCGGTTTGAATCACGATTTTGGCACACTGCGGTTTTTTCGACTAATCGGACCGGAGACTGGTCCAGTTTCCGGTCGAACCAGTTGGACCGACCAGTCCGGTTTAGATTACCTTGCTCTTTAGTGATACTTTTTAACCTAAAAGCCCATGGGTTGCCTTGTGGAACATTCTAGTGCCTTTTCTAAGGTTTTGGCTATAAATAGAGGAGCTAGCAGACTTGTAGAATCATCTTTTATTCTTGGAAATTCTTTGTGACGATTATTTCTTTGAATCAAAATTCTTATTTTTCTTGTTCTTTATAATTCTTGTTCTTTACTTTCAGTTATTTACTTTTATGTCTTTCTTCTTCATCTCTTTAATCTCTTTGTCTACAATGAACATGAGTATACTTCTTTGTCTTGGGATTGTTAGATGAATCAAATGACCTAATCCTATCAAATCAAGCCTAGAACCCTAATTTTATGTAACCCTATTTTCTAATCTAATCTCACTGTTCTTAATTTTTATTTAAAATACTATCCGAAGTATCGAAAGAAGAAGGTTAGTATTGGACATGTGAGATTAGACAAGGTTTACGAAACATGAGAATAGTCTAGTAAACTTTGAGACCTAAAAAGTTTCGTTCTTAATGGGTTTCAATAACAGTCAACCATGAGAATTGGCGTGGTTGTTATTGAAACACACTCATTGATTCCGAGAGGAACCTTGATATGCTCTAGAGAAATTTGTCTTTAGAAATAGAGTTAACATAAGATTTAGATATAGGTTTGAATTGTGAAAGATTTGTCATTATGATAAACCAATAGTCCTGAGTCGCTTTTTATTATAATTTACATCAATCAATTGCAAAAATCCAAACTTTAAAACTTTTCAGCTAATCATAAATTAAGAAGAGAATCATAATTATAACAACTCCATGTGGAACGATAATTTATACTACTTTGATAAAATTGTGCACTTGCGGATTTTACACATCAACGGGTGAGCGTGTTGCACTCTTTTTTTTTTGAAGTAACTCGCAATTGCGTAGAATAAAAATATAGATATATGTACGAATTGTACAAAAAATTATTTCCGTATTAAATATGAGTAAAAACATAGATATGTGTACAAATTAAACAAAAAATTGGTCTCCGTATTAATATATAAGTTAAAATATAGACACATGTCTAAATTAAAAAACAAGATCTTATTAATATATGGGTAAAAATATAGGGCACACGTATAAATTAAAAAAAAAAAACTATGTTCACGTATTAATATGAGCAAATATATAGACACGTGTATAAACATAAAATAATTAAATGTCTTTATTAATATATGAGTAAATATTATATAAAGATTGGCAAAAAAAAAATAAAATTAAATAATAGACCCAAACTGGTGTGGCACTTGTCACAGTGTTCCCTATTGAAATCCGCACATGCGGGTACCTAATGAGCACAATGTCTCAAATAGGTACCATCTCTAAACAGGTCCCACTTCTGTTAATGTTAAATATTGAATTGTAATAATATAGTTATTGATAAATAATTAGCGGGTATTGTTTAAAAGATTTGTATGAAATGCTAGATTGAAAGGATTGAATGTTTGTTAGGCTCTATTAAAAATTATAAATGAATATTGTGTATACGTGTGATCCATTTAAGTATTCAAAAAAGAATTTCTTCATTGTGGATGCTTTAATGTTACCCATAGCGAATCAGATGTGCCTCACGGCTTCGATAATGTTGTCGGTGTCAGCTTGTCCTTCCGCATAGATCATTGTTGCCCTATTCCTTTATACAACAGAAGCTTGGTCAATGTTGCACCAGGCAAAAACAAAAAGGATGATAAGTTCCTCGTCATCTCCTTTACATTATTCCTTTCGACCTTTCTTCTTTATTTTGACTACAAACATTTTTTAGTCTCTTATTGAGAATTGTAATCTAAACTCCGGTTATGATTGTGTTATCCTTTGTTTACGAGCAATAATATAAATACTATTCTCATTGTCTATTTTCGTTATTCCATTTACATTTGTGTTTCAATTTAAAAAAATAAATAAATATTATACGGAGGTCTACGTCACCCTTTGTTGCATTATGGGTAATTTACCATAGTAATAAATATGATTCGATTTTAGAAAAAAAAAATGGAGATTATATGTTGAATGAAGGGGATGGAAAGGTAGCTATTGAATTATGGAAGACATTGTAGCTATTGAAAGTCGACATTATTCATTATCATTATAGCTGTCTTGTGCAATTGCCCTAGGTCAGCTTAGTCAAATATCACTTGCATTGTTTCCCTGCGTATTTTAGATTGGAAACGATTGGGTGTGATTCTTCCTATTTGCCTTTAATATCGCTTTTTGGAAAAGAGTAGCTCATTGAATGCACGTGACAAGAGAATGATATACTATATGTTGCAAGGTCTTCACAATTCTAGTTGTACAAATATCCCAGTTCATTGTTATTCTGCCATGGAGTTCTTTCTTTGACAAAAACATTGAGTATGGTTCTTTTTTCTTTCACTTGTGCAAATAATAATAATAATAATAATAATAATAATAATAATAATAATAATAATAATAATAATAATAATAATAATAATAATAATAATAATAATAATAATAATAATAATGCAATTTTTTTTAGTAGGAAGATAAAAATGAGAGTTGTGTTGTCTAAATACAAAAATGCATACATCATACGTGAAACCATTCATGTGTATCTTTATTTCTCTTTTACTTGTTATCCTCTACAAACTTTGTTATAACCCACAATTACACATTAAAGATGATTGGGCATGCTAACAAATGTCTTAGACATTTGTTAAGGAATCAAATATAATACTTGTATTATATTGAAAATTGTATAGTTAATTTCGCAAAAATGTAAAGTGCTATTATCAACATAAATCTTTTTTTCCCTTCCTTAACAAGTGTATTAAGAAGTACTTATTAGCATTTTCTAAAGTTTTTTTTTAGAGAAGCATTTTCTAAAGATAAAAAAAATTGTATTTGATGTTAAAATAACATTAACAAAAAAAATGTTCTCATAATTCATTCTTTATGTACAATACATGTCAATTACTATTGATGATTTTGTCCCCTTCAACTGAAAAGATTGAAGACGTGTGTATGGTCACAATACTAAGCTTATTTTGTATTATAGTGTCCATTGAACTCGGTAATACCACGTTGAAACCGTAGGGTAGCATTTCAGTGACTTTGTCTCTATCTCTTTCCTAACTAATAATTCTCTCTCATCAAAATAATTATTTTGAATCACTCATCTTTCATATCTCTCATCTAAAATACACTAAAGTCATCAAAGTCACCGAACTCAAAGTCACTGAAGTGCTACCCTTTAACCGTATACTTCCCTCGTATCAATTTCGATTTGATAGAATTCAATGATGATCTCCATATACACTGATGATTTCTGTATCAACCGACTGTAGGTCTGTCCATTTTAAGTTTTGATAAATTTGATCTTGAAATAAAATTTATTTTATTTGTAATCCATTTTTTTAATACTACATTTAATCCATTTTTTTAAAACTACGTTGATTTGGTTCAAAATTTACATTAGTTGTAGCCATTTAGAAGGAGAACTCATAGATTTGATGCATTGTTCTTACTATTACACCACCAACACATCATTATAAGTATTATTTTTTGAGCCTATTTTTTTATACGATTTATTCTAATGATTAAATTTGGACACCATTTTTCAAAGCCAAATTTTAAAACTAAAATATGCTTCTGTTGCGAGAATTTTTGTAGATCGACCTGAGTGAGGTTTCTCTTGATCTCTTCAATTGCGTTGTTTTTTATTTTTTTGTTTATGTATATTGTATGGACAAAATAAGTGAATAAGCACATATGATTAGATAGATCTAATGGTTCACACTGCTTTGACTGCAATGACAACATGAAACAGTGACATCAGTCAACTTATGTCCATGTAAATATAAGTAAAAGAATTTTGAAGGAGATGGAATATAATGCCAAAAACTTCAAGAGTGTAGATAAGTGTTACCTCCCAAAAAAACATCATTTTGCAAGAGAAGACGAAGACCAAGAAGTTCTGCAAATGGACGAGAGATTCAGATAACACAATAATAATTTTTCATTCTATTGATTAATTAAATATGCTAACTACACATGTCATGAAGTAGTATGGTTTAGCATCCTTTTAATATACTTTCTCAAAAAAAGAATCCCATCAAATATAATATATAACCTTATATTTTATCTCATTATAAAGTTAAATAATACGCCAATAAACCCTAATAAATTATACTTTATTATTGTACAGTTTTTCTTGTTTCTGTATACAAAATATTAAATCGAATATAAAAATGAAAAAAAAAATGACGTGAAAAGTACTTGTGAAGGGAAATTGAATGGTGTGGGTGGGGGCGTATTGAGTGACTCATGATCCTTCCCTAAATTCCGAGCGCAACAATGACAGAGACTGATCAGACAGGTTACTCTTGTCTTTTTCCACACACACAAATTGCACTCTTCATTGTTGTCATCTACACCTATCTCCATATTTTATGCTATACCATATCCATCTCTTTCTTTCTTTTTTTATGAACATTTTTAATCATTCAAATTACTTATCTTAGATAGAAAATATTGTGTTTTTCTTGGTAGACAGACCATGATACGATATCAGTGTCATATGACTGACTTAACTTGTTATTAATTGTCCATTATGTCAATATTATTAGACTAAATATTTTTATTTTCGTTCGAATTTTGCATTTGTATGTCTGAATTTTTGATCGTGTTTCTCATTTCACCTACGTACCCCATGAATTTAAAAATGAAATCACACCAATAAATTTAGATGTGTGGAGCAAGAGTCAATAGTAAACTAAATCCAATGTAGTCTCAAGTAACAATAATAACAACATACATAGGAACCAATTACATCAAAACCACAAGCATGATAATAAGACCTACGTCCGAAGAAAGAGAGAAACTCACTGATCCACTATGAAATGAGTGGTACAAATGTGTTAAAAGAAATTAGTTTCACAAGATCTCAAACTCATTTTTCAAGTCACTCAAACTCATATAGAGGCCCTAACAGAAAACAAGAGAAAAAACTCTTGTTCCTTCCTATAATGAGAATTCACTATCCAAGATGTATGAAGTGTTTCCCAACCTAAGAATCTCATTCAAAGACAAAAGCGTGCGTTCAAAAAATCAACACAAAAGCGTGCGAAAAAAAATGCAATTTATAGAAGCTGTCTTAGAGTTGGGCGCCTTGCTCATGTACTGCATACCTTGTGTGCAAATTGTGACAAGTCGGTGCGTCTTTAGTGTGGCTCCATGTGTAAGGTGTGTCCAACAATAGTGAAATCCGCAAAAAAATTGTCAATTGACCCATCTTCACACTCCTAATGTCTTGGACAACAAGAAACCATTTTTTCACATTCGAAATGAGATTTTAAGGCATGAACAACAATTATCTACCCTACCTTCAAATTGTTGGTGATGTTAACTTTAACCATCAACCACCTTGTTGTTTTATCCATCAATGAATTACTCCTTAACAAAATCGGTCAAGTCTAAGAAATGTTTGAACCTTGATCTAAAGTGATTTAGTGAACATATTTCTCGGATTTTCTTCTAGAGAAACTTTTTCAACAACAATTTCCTTTAATTCAATCATGTCTCTAACAAAGTGCAAATGAAGGTCAGTGTGCTTTGTCCTTTCAAGATACACTTGATGATTTACCGAATGGATGACATTTTGGCTATCACAACGTATCTTCACACATTTTTTTAATAATTCCTAACTCGCCATGGATTGTTGATTTGTCTTTCAACTAATAGTCATGTCAATATTATAAACAAAAAAAATCCAATAAAGATTTTCTAGTGTCCACGTAGTCTGTATCAATATACCCCTCCAAAGTGTCTTCCTCTTTAGTTATTCTTGTCTCTTTTAAACCGCCTTTCAATTACTCATTCAAGTATCTCAATACCCAATTCAAATATTGTCAACAAATTAACTTGACCCAAATTTGCTATAAATAGGCCAATTTCAACCTACTACAAACCTATTTATCATCATCAAATTAAGGACATTGCTTGACCAAAAACTTTGTGTGATAATCCAAAGGAGTAATAACGATTTTAGAATCACTCATCCTGGACTAATCCGCCATTTTTGTAAAGTTATCATATTAAAACAAGAATAATTCACCTTTTATCTGATTTAAAATGATATCATACTAAGAATCTTCTTTAATTCACTAACATCCTTCATCTCAAACTCACCATTTAGTCTCTCTTTGAACTTTCGGATCTCATTCATGCTAGAACTTACCATCAAGATATTATGCACATATAAGCAGGTAGAGAATTACTTTCTCATTCCTCTTCAATATATAAACACAAAGGTTGCACTCGTTTCTCAAAAAACCCATCTTCAAAAGAAATTCATCAAACTGTCAAAAACATTGCCTTGAGATTTTCTTAAACCCATACAAAGATTTCTTCAAAAGATACACTTTATACTTGTCTTATACGAAACCTTTAGGTTGTTTTATGTATATTGTCTCTCCAAGGTCTCCATCTAACAGCATGGTCTTAACAACCATTTGTTCTGACTCTAGATTATATTGATTCACAATAGCTATAAGTATCTTTATGAAACAATGCTTCACCACCAATGAGAATATATTATTGTAGTCTATCTCCTAAACTTGACTGAAACCATTTGCCACAAATCTTACTTTGTAACTTGGATTCCTTCTTCTTCAAGATCCACTTGTATTCAATCCCCCATTGATTTTTAGGAAGTCTTGTAAGTGTCCAAGTTTGGTTCTTCACCAATGAATGCATTTTCTCATTCACCACCTTCAACCACTCTTTGCTTTCTTTTCTCTCAAATACCTCCTTGAAATTTTCTGGATACGAGGCTCCTTCAACTACATTTAGAGCATAACAAACCAAGTCAACATAAGGGTATATGTTAGGTTCAACATTTGTCCTCCTCACCCTATCTCTGGCTAAACGATAACTAGGAACCAATTTCAGTTGTCTTTCACTTGAACTTGGTGATGAAGTCTAATCCTCCTTGTCTTTTCTTGTTTCCCCAATGGAAGGTTCTGCCTTGACTATTGAATCCATTTATGGAATTACTACAGAAATATATGTATAATCTTCACCTAATTCCTTAGTGTTTGAGTTGTTAATTCTAAAATAACCTCTAACTCCTTAGTGAATTTACGATTAAAATTAAGTACGAAAGTACATGAATTCTCAATTAGTTTCAAGGTTTCACATATATTCCTATACTACAAAGGCAACAGTTTCTTATCTCAAAGCATTCATAAATTCAAATTCTGTTTCACAATATGAACCGTAAATCAGTTTAAAGGCGGACAAGTAGGCTAATCAAAAGAAAACAGAACTACGCAAAATGCTATATTAATGAAGATAATGAGAGAATAAAAAATTTATTTAATTCAAGAACAATTTATTAAAAATAAATTCAAAACCAGCACCAAATTGAAAGAAATAAACTAAACACTTGACTTAAATGACACTAAAAACTACATTTGATGATAAATCACCATAATCCCAAAATTAAAATGTTACTTGTCCTTAAGTAATGAAATGGAAAAAAGTTAGAATTTGTATAAATTTAAAAAAGACATACCTTTCTGGGAAGGTGCTCGAATCCTCATTCGTTCCACTTCCGTCGTTGACTAACTCACCACTTCCGCTCAAGCAGGCAAGACTTAAAAAAGGATGGTTTATGCTTTCAAGCACACTACATTTTATATTCTCTTCCTCTGCAAATATCGTAGTAAGTAGTTATGGTCATTGCATTTACTCGCTCCAATCGGCATGTTAATGAATTTTTCTATGAACTTGAAAAAAAATTAAACAGTCATTTAAAATCAAGTATCATCACACACACTTTAATGGTCTTTCAAAGTTATAATATGGCTTAGGTTATGGTGGGATATATTTAGAAAAGTAGGCTAATCAAAAGAATTGGAGTTAGATACAAGCCACAAATCTTTAAACATTGAAGTATTATTAGCCTTCAATCTCTTTGCCAAAACAACACGACTACTAATAGAACTATTTACTCAATTTCTTTTTCTTCTTCTTTTTTTCATTGTTGAAGAGACAAATTGTTTAAACATTAAACTATTATTAGCCTTCAATATCTTTGCAAAAACAACACGACTACTAGTAGAACTATTTCTTCAATTTATTTTTCTTTTTTTTTTCATTTTTGGATAGACAAATTGTTTATTTCTTCGATATTTGTTTTTCCTATTTTTTTTGTTTTTGTGCAGACCCATTTTTTATTGCTAAGTCTACAACGTTTCTTTCATTTTTAAATTTTTCGATAACCAAGTTCTACTAGTACTCCACACCAAACTTTAAATGTTACTAATTTCAAACAACAATCCCAAGATTAGTTTCAAACCAATACCAAATACATATGATTATGTCTAACTCCACGAAAATTAAACAGATACAACACGTAGGGTTCAAAACTTGTGACAAGATTCGTCATCAAAACAACAAACAAAATTTCGCATGGACGCTCAAAGTGGGTCAGAAAATGATAACAAGATAATAAGGATGGCTTTAAAAGGCCCGGAGTACCAAACAAGTGTCTCGTGTTTATAAAATTACGACCAATAGTTTGTATAGAACCAATGCAAGCTCCAGGAAAATAACATTCAAACACGGATACTTACATATTAAAGAATTACGGTAAAAAATGGAAAATATGTGGCTCAAAGTCATTATGCTCTTGAACTTTGTAAGTAAGCTAGCCTTATGCCTTTGTGGTGAGAACCATTTTTTGAGATAAAAATAATTTTAAATCTTTCAAATGGAAAGGTTATGAAACTCATGAAAATTCAACAAGCAATATTACGAGTAGCAAATAGTAAGTGATCATATAATAAATTTTTTAAGAACACTAAATAGTATAAGATTTTATACTGACGTGGGTTGCATCCCACAAGGCGCATGATTAATGTCTTGAACCTGATGCATCCATGGCAATGTTTATAAAAATTTGATGGTGATTTTCGCAAGTGTACGGAATCGTGTAAGTGGTAAAATTTAAATGGTAAGACCAAGTGTCCGACTCGAGGATCACATTATATTGTCGAATAGTACTTATAACTCAATTAAACAAAAATGTGTTGGATTTGTTGGATAGAAAAAAAATTAAGTGAATAAAAATTGGTTTGACAGGATTTTCCTAGGCATACCTGAAACTTGTGCATGACTCGTGCGCCTTAATACCCTGTGCGCCTCGCTAAGAATTAGAATTTCAAAGGCCATCAACCAAGCATGACTTATGCGTTAAAGCACATGATTGTGCGTCTTGTGCATAAACCAAAATGGATGTTCCAAACTTTTGAAATTCTCTGGTTTATGGCTTGTAACTGGAAATTAATGTCTTGTCTATGATTTTAGGCTATCAATAGACCTCATTTCTTAGGGAAAGGGGACTTTTCACTTGTGATGTTACACTAAAGTTGAATCAAGTTCTTGTATTCTTCTTAAGCTTTTGTTTTTTATTTTCTTTACTTTCCAGTCTTTTATTTTTTGTCCTTTACATTTCCAGTGATATACTTTTCTATCATTTACCTTTATGTCTTCATGTTTTAATCTTTTGTCTACTATGATCATGTGTGAGTAGACCTCTTTAGTATTGGTGTTGTGGGAATAATCTAATGATTTAATCCTAGACATTCTCAAGCCTATACTCTATTTTTTAAATTTCTTATTCTAATCTAACCTCATTATTTTCCAATCATATTTCAAATAACAAATGAAGTATCAAGATATAAAGTTTGATATTGGAACAAATGAGGTTAAACAAGATAATCAAAAGATGAGAATAATTTTATGTCTTGAGACAATATTGAAGTAACATATAAATTCAACTTCCTTACATTATGTAAACTTTTGATCAGCCTCATTATATATAATCTTGTTTTCATTATATTGAAGTGTTATCTTGTTCTCAATGCTTTTTCCAAACTGACAATTCTAAAATTTATCTTTTGATTTACTAAGTGCTTGACAAATACTTTCTAGATAACATTTATATAATAGTTTCATTTGTGGATGTTATTTGTTAGACATATGGCTAAACTAACAGTCATAATCCGATATCATATCTTAATGTTGTTGTATAGATTAACCGAGTGTGACATCAAAAGTTAATAGGTACATACATCTATCTTCATTTGTTGGACACAAAAATGAACGATGAAAGAAAGGTGAAGATATAACTGAAAACTTAAAATTATATAATCGATCAAAATGATACATTGGAGAGTAGTTAACAAAATCTAATCCCACTGAATCTTATTTCTCTGTTATTTTGCTTTCAATTTAGCATTTTTGCATGAACTTATTAAAAACAATCAAAACTAAAGTAAAAATAGTGTTCATAACACATGCAACGGAATAAAGTTTGGATCTATTTTGCGCTTAAATTATAAAATTATAAATTAGATACTAAAAGTGTACCTTTGTATCAATTGTTGAAGCATGAAAAATTCTTCAAAGATGTGAAGACTCTACGTGTATCCACACCGAGACCAATTCTTACCCTCAACCTTTGAGTAGTGGAACAAGAAAAAAACTAGAGCATATTTATGTTTTGTATTGTTGTTTGTTGTGTGACCCTGTAGGTTCATTACTAAACTGGTAATAGATTAATCAAATTAATATATTAATCAAGGTAGGCGTCTAGTAACACTCCTTGACGTCCAGGTAGTATGAAGTATTACTTTATTTTCAAGAACTAATTAGAATAATATAATATTTTTTCTTTCGTCGTTACAACTCTTGTTAACTCTAGAGCATGGTACAATTTGTCAAACTCTAATAAGTTAACATATATGACTTAAGAAACTCATTTCTTCTTTCATTTAATTTCCCTGGCCAGGGTTTTAATTTTA
>Ga0315913_1004617_pt1 | contig 16698 bp, 22 predicted proteins | sample MpolsnodulesMG_FD_207736 | JGI IMG/M metagenome (GOLD analysis project Ga0315913, IMG submission 207736) | Medicago polymorpha root nodule microbial communities from Los Angeles, California, United States - small nodules | ecosystem: Host-associated > Plants > Roots > Nodule | place: USA... | reverse complement strand
CTCTGAACCTGAGGACAGTTATCTACAACGTAAAAGAAGAAGTTTCCAAAAACACAATTCAACCCCCCCCCCCCCCCTTCTTGTGGTTTTTCTCACCTTCATATGTGACCAGAAACTGGAGGGCACCCAGGACGAGTCGTTTATAATGCATATGAGGGTTTTAGAAGAATTTGGAGTGATGATCCCCTTTACGGCGTTTGAAATGGATGTTCTAAAGTTCTTGAAAGTGGAGTCATCGTAGATACGCCCTAATAGTTGGGCATTTATTCGGGGCTTTGAGATCTTGTGTAAAGCCTTGGATTTGGAGCCTTCAGTAGGCATCTTTCTACATTTCTATGGGACTAAAGATTTTAACAAGGGGAAATAGATTTCTATCAGCGCCCATCCGGGGAAGAAATTATTTCCTCCCTATGCTTCAAATTTTAAGAAAGAATGGCAGGATTCATTTGCTAGGATACAGGGAGCGCCTCGATGCTCTACTGCCTCAATCTTGGTGGATGGGGAGCCAAAATTTCCTCTTTGCTGGACTCAAAATCCTCTCGCGATGATGGGTTTTAAATTTGAGAAGATGACGCCGTATAAGAAAGGCGTGGTATGCTTTCTGGAGAAGTTTCCGCTCATGGACATTTATGAGTTGCTAAACCGAGAGGGGGATACCAAGAGTTTGGAAGCTTATTTGCGTGAGTGCTTTTTAAATTTAGCTAATGTCTCATATTTTTAGTTCTTTCGGTTTTTGTTGTTGATTCGTCTTTGTTCTTTCTTTATGTAGAACCTATGTCGCTGTTGACGGGTGCAGAGCGCATAAAGTATTTGGCTGACCTTAAAGCAGAAAAGGTCGTCGATGAGAACGCCACCAGATACATAGCAGGTGTTATGCAGAGGAAACAGAAGAGGAAGGATGTGAATGCTAAGTCTGAAGCTGGGTAGGGAGTATGGCGTTGAAAATTGACAATGTCGATGCCTCTGGTGATGGCGTCGTAATTCCTCAAATTGACTTGCCACAACCTAAGAAAATGAAGATTGGAAAGGGGGATGACGGGGGGCGTCCAATAGTGGGCGAGGTGGAAAAGATACTGGAACTAGTAGTGCTTCTCTAAATGATCAGGTGCTGGAATCTTTCTGGCATTCTGATTTTGACTTCCGCAGGTATGACTCTTAGCTAAATGTTCTTACTTTTGTAAAATTTCTCCTGTATTTCTTATTGTATTTTTCATTTCTCGTAGGTATATGGCGGAGTAAGTTCCCTTGGCGGCAGTTGATGTTGATGCTGGCGTCAAGGCAAAATTTAGTGATCTTGTGGTGGATGCTGGAATGTCAGCATTGCGAATCTTATTGATGGGCCATGCTATGGAGAAAAAGCATGGTTTCTTGGAGGCGAAACATAAAGAAGTTGTTGAACATGTTGAGAAGTGGAAACATAAAATCACTGGAATGGATGCGAGGTTAAAGGAAGCATTGAAGGATAAAAAAGTTGCTGAGACAGAAGTTGGAGATGTGAAGGAAGCGAAAAAGGTTGTGGAGTCAGAGAGGGATGATTTGAAAGATAAAGTGGGTGATTTGGAAAAGAAACTGGATGATGCTCTTGCTGTTGTGGAAGAAGGGAAGGGCGCACTCGCTCAATATTTTGATGATGGTTTCAAGCGCGCCACACAACAGGTTCTGCATTTCAATCTGGAGGCCAAAATGGATGAGTTGGATCCTTTCAAGATCCTGGTTGATGGGAAGTTAGTTGAAGAGGAGTGATCTCATTGTTTATCTGTTTTAACTTGCAACTTTAATTATTTTAGCTACCCTGTGAGGCGCTTTTTTGAAACTGCTTTGGTTTGTTTATGCGACGTTTTAAAGTTGTCTTGAGAATATTTGAGCTCCGTCTTGAATGAATTTTGGTTTGTTTATGCTTTGTTTTGTAAAAATTTCTTTCTGGATAGTGTCGAACTTTGCTCTCGTACGTCTTGCATTGAGATAAGATCTAAGTCTTAATTTTTCTTGGGTGCTTGATGGTGCTCCCATCTAGAGGATCTAAAATTTTGACTCTTTTAAAAATTCTTGTCTTTCTGATTGAGATTTTCTGTTTTAATGTGTGTTGCCCATTCATAATTTTATGTCTTGGCGAGGTTTGTCTTTCTTCGCTTTCCTTCTTTTTATTTGAAAACATCTTGGCGACATTTCTAGGTTTTTAAAGAAAACGCCCCGCCGACTTTTGTCGGCTCGGAATAATGCGAAGAATCCAAACACCCCAACGACTTTTGTCGGCTCAGAATAATGCGAGAGGATATTATAAAAACACCCCAGTGACTTTTGTCATCTCGGAATAATACGAAAACTCCCCAGCGACTTTTGTCGGCTCGGAATAATGCAAAGAATCCAAACGCTCCGGAGACTTTTGTCGGCTTAGAATAATGTGAAAGGATTTTATAAAAACGCCCTGGTGACTTTTGGCATCTCGGAATAATGCGAAAATGCCCCGACCACTTTTATCGGCTCGGACTTATTTATTTTGGCGTCATGCTTTGGTGAGAAAGTGATATCAAGCTCTCGTTCAAGGGCTTGCTTGTTGTCTTCTTGAAAGAGTATCACTTGACGTACGTATTTTTTGCGAGAAGTGCTTGATTCCCCTCCTCCAGCGAAGTCCCCCTGAAATCGTGTGCAGAGTATGTTTATCCCTTTGCTCTTCATCTGGCCCTTCTTTTTTGGGTTTTTGATCCCTCTTCGACTTCCTTTTGTCTTCGCCTTTGCTTTCTTTGGCATATCCACGTAGCTTGCCATTTTGTATCAGCTTTTCAATTTCTTGTCTGAGGTGAATGCAGGAGTCATTATCATGGCCTCTAACTCGATGATATTTGCACCATCCACTTCTGTCGGTTCCCATGGTGGGGCCTCTTGGCGCGGGTGCATCTGGGATCAGCTTGGCCTGGTAAACCTCTCTTAGGATACGCTCTGGGCGTTCAACTAAGTGAAATTGTAATCATCTAGACGTGGCTTATAGGGGACATAAGGTCGTCTTTCCAGCTTTTTAAACGCCGCCCTGTCCCTGGTTACCGGCAGGTAGTAGATTTTTCGCTGAGGGTTCAAGAAATTCAAGAAATAAAAAGGGTTTTGGTTAGGGTGAGAATGTTTTGGTGAAAATAAGTTCTTTTTGTGAAAGCCAAGATTCAGAAGTGATCAAAAATAAGGGTTAGGGTTGTTGTTGTAAAAAGGTGTGGTTTTTATGGGTAAAAAGTTTATATTTTTTGTAAGTTGTTAGGTTTCTGATGGGGTTAATGAAAAAGATTACAAAAAAAAATTGTTTGGTGAAAGAAAAAGGTTTAGGTGAGGTTTTAATGGAGGTTAGAGATGAGGGCTTATGAGAAAAAGGGTTTATTAGTTATGTGAAAAGAAAGAGAAAAATAAATGAAATAGGTTACTTTGAATCATAATTTTTAATCCAAAAGTTGTTTTCCAAAGAATAAGGGTTTGGGGGTTAGATGGAGAAGAGGTTTAGATGCATAAAAGTGCAGAAAAATCAGAAAAATATGGCATTTATAGAGTTGTGGCCGAAGCCACACTCTTCCCCCAGTTCTCACGCGCTTTCACGCACTAGTGATTGGCCTGGCGCGTGGCTTCACGCGCGCGCGTGTTGCTTACTCGCCAGTTTATATTATTTTTTTATTTTTTTATAAATATTAATATTAGGAAGATATAGAATAAAAAAAATAAAGATTTTATATTAAATTTCTTTTAAGATCAAAGGCTTGACCAAAATTTAGCAAACTAATTTTTTTATTTCTTTTTTTCTATGATTTCCCACAATTAGTTTCCCTAATTTATTCTTCTTAAGGTTATTGATTGTTTTATACTATTTCATAGTGGGGTCCTCATTATTCGGGACGTAATTCCGATTCCTTTTAGGACTACTCTTTTATTCGTTGGTGCTAGTGTTAGAGAAGTCAGGAACGAGGTTATCATTGATAACCATAACTGAGAATGGCTTATTATTAGTATAATGAAGGGAATCATTCTAAGTTTCTTGAATGTTATTTTTACTAAGATGAATAGACTGAAGAGGAACGGATTGTTCAATTTGCAAGCTTGTTGGGTCACTATCATTAGATCCTTTTGTATTGATACTTAGTAAAGTGTTGTTCTAATCAACAGGTTCTATGATTTTGATGCGAAGTTCAACAATCGTTTTACTTAAGCCTTCCATATCCTCAAAGTCTCTATTACATCTTCTCTTAATAGCATCTATAAGTTCCTCGATACTTTCATTGAGTGCAACATAAGCCATAGACACCGCTTCCGTCCGAACAATTCTAGTTACTTATTTTTGTAAGTTTGACGGTATAAAAGTTAGTTGCAATTTATATTTGTTTGCAACAGAGCGAATTTACCTGTTTTTGGTTGCAGAAAAATAAGCAGTGGTTAGGATTCTTCGAATCCCCTATGTATATTCATTATTGGATAATAAGTAATACAAATGTTACATTTATTTATCTTAGGTAGACTATACAAGTGATGAGGTCGTTGGGAGTTTCCTAAATAGGTAGGGCACCACCTGACCCAATGGGCATCATCCACTGGGTATCTAATTAGGCCTTTCCCTCTAATGGCTAACTGAACATGCTAATCACACGGTGATGTTTACATGCGGGGTCTTGCTAATTCAAAGGTAATTGAAATATAACCTTAAATTGGCTTTCTAGTGTTTCCCAAGGCAATGAAGGCCAGGGTCCCTTAGGTCTGCCCATCTATGAATCTTAGGACACTCATAGCACACTCTCTCTACGCTTACTTAGTAGTTCTACCAACAAACAACTCTAATCTACATCTACTTTACTTAGGGTTTCAAGAGAATGGTCTTACTAGGTTATAGCTTTAAGTCGGACGGCTAGGTGCTTGTTTCCCTAATTACCAACCAGCTAATTCCTAGCTTCGGTAATGCACCACACGACCCAATGGGTATCATTCATTGTGTACCTACGTCTAGGGTCAACAATTCCTATGATATCTTTGGCTAATTAATAATCACTTACTTCCTACACAGATAGTTATCAGTAAAGGGATATAAATATCACGATATAAGCATCTGGTTAGTGATAGCAATATTATGCCCTGTCACAACCTAAGTACCTAATATAGGGTTGCACCTCTCATAGAAATAAATCTATAATCTAATAAAACTTAATAGCGAACAAAAGTATAAATAAATAAAATAAACGACATATTATATTAAATAAATTTACAAAGGATCATCTTAGAACTCTAACGTAAAACGATTTAGTTAGACATGGTAACAAAAAACAAATTAATAAAGATAAAAACATACCTTAGAAAATCAAGGAGAAGATAGAAACTCTCCCGAAGCTCAAAAGTAGCCTTCCTCTTGAACTGCTCCAGTTCTGAACGAGAAATTTTGAACGAGGAAGGCTGATATTTATAGTGAGAGTTTCTACCTGGGTTTGCGCTAAAAGTGCGGGCTTTACCCATTTCAGAAGCAGGAAAAGACAGTTGCGCCCTGACTTTTTGAATGCACGGGGCGCATAACAAGTGCACGAGGCGCATAATGCATTTCCCCATTCATGCCCTAGGCGCATGCACTGTTATTTTCATGCCCTAGTCGCATTTGTCTTTCTTCCGGGCCCAATCTCCAATTTTCTATCGTTTTTAGGTCTTTGTCTTCGAATAACTTGCATTGGTACTTTTGGAATAGAATTCCTCCCACTTGTAAGTCTTCCGAGGCCTCTTGAATCTTTATTCTTGTCCCTTGAATCTTCACAATTCTTCGGTTATTCTTGACTTGTTGATTTGCATGATTTCTTCTTGAATTACTTCAAAAACTCCTTCAAATTGCTATGTTTCGGTAAAACTAGAAATACATACTCAAATATAGAAAACATTACAAAAGTCCCGAAATCATAGGCAATTGTTCTAATACTCCTCCTTTTTGCTGCTATTTCCCACTAAATTAAACTGAAAAATATGCTAAGAATAACGTAAAATGACCTTTTTATCAATAAACATCTTTGTTTGTAACTTAGCTTTTAACGTTTCTTTTCAGCTAAGTGAGCCGTAATCTTGTCTTAAGTATTTTAGTTAGACATGATCGTCGTCCAGATCATTCTTCCCGAATGGGGAATCAGATCTTTTATCTTCAAGACTTTCTTTTCCCGGCATGAAGCCGTGAGTTGGATCAAGCCTTATAGATACTGCATTCCATTGGCTACTACTACCACCATCTTCAGCAAAAGAACATGCCGCAATCTTCGCCAAATTTTTCTCAAAGGTCTTCCTTGTGATGTTGTCAACTTCAGCAAGAAATTAGTTTTGGTCTGCTTTGACATCCTCAATTGAACCATCATCTCTCCAAATTGTAACTCTCTGATGCATAGATGAATGAACAACGCCAATTGCATGTATCCATTCCCTTCCTAAAAGCAAATTAAAATTTGCTTTTGATGGAACCACCATGAACAAGGTTGGTCTGGTTCAATTGGAGAGCACCAAGGGAGAACCCAATTTTCCCTCATAGTTCGACAATACTATGTTTTGAGGTTTTAGATCTGCATCACATTTCCCAATTCTCTTAGGTTGAGAATGAGGCATCAAATTCACAACAACACCTCCATCTACCAATACCTTGTTAACTTTAACGTCATCAACCTTGGCTTGAATGAACAATGGTTTGAGATGGCTCTTCATAGAGCCATTAGGCTCTTCATAGAAGATGGCTCTTCTATCACACAGCAACACATGGATTTATATTTCTCCATGTCTTCTGGGTTGTAGTCTTCCTCAAATTCTTTGACTTCAGATATCATATCATATTCTGCGGGTAAAATAGAAACCACATTGCGTATGACGTTGAAATTTGGTTCTTAATCCATGAAGTATGAATCCATCTCATGGTCTTCTAACCGTTTCGACCAATTTCCCTTTAGGGTCAACCACTTTATCATTAGCTCTCGCAGCCATACCCTTTTTGGATCTTTGATACCTTCTCCATAAAGTTCGAGTCATGGGATTATTTCCTTTGGATTTATTCCGATAGGCATATTTCTTTGACTCGACTGGATTTTCAGTATCAGTGGTGACGTTTTTAGTAACAACATTACTAGTATCGCCTTTTACCACATTACTCTTTCCGTAATGAACATTCTTATGGGTCGACTAAACACATTTATGTACAGGTGCCTTGGGATAGGGCAGATACACTTTATCTCGACCATTCGTATTAACATAATTGGTGGTCGAAGAGTTATTGATGAAAGGAATGTAACTCTTAGTAAAAGAGAATTTTGGTCTATGATCAGCAAACCATTTTCCTCTCTTCTTAGATTCTGGAACAACACTTTCAAGGATTTTCATAGCCTCTTTATTGAATATTGAATTACATCTAGGGCACAACATTACCTTGGAGTTCTTCAATATACAACGATTGAGGAAATCAATCAGTTCCTCTTCAGCGGTGGGATAAGCTGCTTTTGCCTTCTCATCGAACTGGAGCTCTAGAGTGTTTTCGTCAGCATCTTTAGGATTTCCAGAAACTTCCGCCATCTGACATTCAGCAACATTATCTTTTTCCTTGACATACAGTGTTTCAACAACATCTGCAATTATCTCCACTACGTTTCAGCTTTCAACTTCCGTGTACATCGCGTCGACGTCTTTTAATGGATCACCATCTACTAGCATCTGGGGTTTTGCTTTATCTCCAAACCTCATCCTGCCTTCGTATAGACCTATTTGCACTAAGTCCTTGAAAAGTACAAAATGCGAAGTCTGGTGACCCAAAAAATTATGATATTTACAATACTCTATCTTTTTACGTTGTTCTAGTGGTGGGATTTTTAAACTGTTAGGTACCGCCACTTGACCATCAGCAACTAAGAGATCAAAAATCTCATCACATTTGGTTACATCAATTAATTAGTGCTTAACACATAGACCATAATTTATAATATAATATTAACTTATAATAATTGATTATTGTCAATCCATAATTGATTAATTAAGTAATTAATCCAACACATTTACCTAGCATGTGTGCTTCTGTTTTTCGTTTACTATTGTGTTATTGTTGTATTATGATTCTCTGACAGACGTTCTCCAGTACACGTTATGCTGAAGTGGTTTGTTTATCTGCATTTGTTTAAAGTTAATCTTTCAACCTAAATTAAATAAACAATGCACTAAGATAGAAAATGGAAAAACACCACACAAAAATGGGAAATCAAAACAAGCAAAAACGTGTATAGAGGACGAAATAAAAAAAAAACAAATTTATCATAGTGATCCTATAAGTGATATATTTTTTGCTCATTCATGAAAATATACCTTCTAGTAATTCTTGTAACGATCCAGTAGATTACAAATATACCTTATTTGTTGATAAAACATATAATAATTCAATAAAAAAAATCAAGAAGATATTATTCGATGTAAAGATTTATTATTGTTACCTTTTTTTTTAAAAGATAACAAGCTTATCTCATAGCATTTATAATAGCAGGAACAATACAATCTGTTATCTGTTATCAACTCAGACACGAGGATTTTTTTTTATGGTGGCTGGGGTTCGAACCACATATCTTACATATATTATGCATTGTCCTTATCAATTGAGTTAAGCTTACGATGACTACCACACGAGGATTATCACTATATTAGCCTCTCTAACTAGCTCATGGGCCACCACTACAATAGTTTGCATCTAGAAATCTCTACCTACAAGTTTGAACATTGTTCATGCAATAAAGCTATACAATCTCTTACAATTAAACCAAAATAAGATAAATCAACATAGGGATTATTCAATACAATGAAAAATATTTTAAAAAGACCAGGTGACACTTCCGAGTCACCAGTTAAGTCGTGTGATTCAACCAATAACTCAATAATCAACCAATAATGCACTGACTCAGTATTTTACCTAATCGATTCTCAATCCATCTTTTAAAATTGTGCGGACAGGGCATATGTCCCATATTGTTGTAAGTGGTGTATTCAAATAACATTTCTCTTTTTCCGATAAAAATAAAAAATCACAAAATATTCATCTCCATTATCCTTTTTCTTTATTTTTTGGTACTCCCTTCGTCTCAAATTAGATGTTTCTTTCAGTTTTACAAGATTATTAATGAAATGATTAATAGTGTTGATTTTAATGGTAAAATATGTCTAATTTACTAAAATACTTTTATTAATTATAGTTAGTGGAATAATTATATGATTGACATGTAATATATAATAATATATTAGTAGAAAAGAATAATAAATATTGTATTTGTATTATAAAAATGATAAATAATTTGAGTCAAAGAAAACTAGTAAAAAAAACATCTATTATGAGACAGACGGAGTATATAAAGGGCTTGAAACCCCATCTCCATTATCCTTCATAAATGTGGTGGTTGAATATTGAATTACATGCAGCTCACAAAGGAGAACAAATGTGGACCCATTCCACCAGCTGTGAAACTGAGAGACGTAGATAACATAACAGAGGAGGCATTGATTACTACAATAAGAAGAGCAATTAGTTTCTTTTCCTCAATTCAGGCTCATGATGGGCACTGTCCTGCGGAATGTTCTGGCTCATTGCTTTCCATTCAACCATTTGTAAGAACTAATTTTTTTTTGGGTGTCTGAGTTCGAACCTCAGACCGTATTTATGCATTAATTTTATTAACTGAGCTAAGTTCATAGGGACTGTAAGGACTAATTTTAGTTTAACATATCGTTTTTCGAGTTTAAAGTTATCCAATATAACAAAAAAATAAAAAATTAATTGCACCGCCATCTAATTAGATCATGTGGGTATTTTTCAGATATCTTAAAAATATTTAATACTTTTTATTTAATGAATCGTCTGGTGACCACTCTACATGGTGATGATTGTAATGACAATATTATACAGGTAATGATTCTCTATATCACTGGATCCCTTGATGAGGTTTTAGGACCGGAACATAAGAAGGAAATTGTTCGATACTTGTATAATCATCAGGTATATATATACGCAAAGACACCCAACACAAACAACCCCCATAGTATTCAATTCAATTGTGTCATAGGACTATTTTATCGTACGACCAATATGAGAAACAATTTAAATTGAAAACTAAAATTAAACATGAGAGCTTTCTCAACAGTTTTATTGTATGAAAAACCACATTTTCTTGTTTCTTAGGGAGAAATGATATTTGAACAATCATTTTTTGACAACTTTTGCAACAACTTTTTCTCTCACACTCATATTGTCCTTCTACTTTCTCTCTCTATTGCTTTGATTTTTGTGCCACTACCTAAATTTCTTTGTATAATTTAATTGTCTAACTAGTTGTCACAAGAAATGGCTGTTCAAATAACATTGCTCTTCTTGGGAATTTATCTTCAAAGTTTGCACTTCAACAACGCTGAAAAGTGGCAACGCTAATTTTTTGGAAAGGTGCGGTTGTTTCAAGCAGGGCGGACCCAACATGTTAAGAGTCATAAAACAAATTTTATATATAATGAGACATTTTGAAATTAAAAAAATAACACAATACTTATTAAAAACATAATAAATCAAGTTTTTTTGAATCCAAGATTTTAACTTTGGACCAAAAGGATTTGAAAAGGATTTTGGGTGACATAGTCCTTGGGTCGGCCCTGGTTTCAAGTGTCGTGTGGAATGAACAGGGGATGTGTGATTGATTTACGCTTGCCGAATTCATTGTAGGCAAATCATTTTGCGGCAGTTGCCAACCGTCGTCGTTGTACAAATCAATGCCTAGTTTTAGTTTTTTTTGTTTAATCCACCTCAAAAGTTCATAAATCGCAGCTGAGCCGACCCAATGCATTTTTACGCCTAAAACAAAATTTGAATAGAGTCTTTTAAGGTCTGTATAGAGAAAATGGAAATGTTAACGAATACCTTCAGGACACTCTTTAAGCACCTTTAATAGTAAGTTTTGATGAAAATTTGTGTAATCAATGCATTGGAATTGGTAATATTTGACCTTTTTAAAAAATAATTTATAATTTGGGATCCTTAAACACTGCTCGGGGGAACTTGTTAACAAGACCCTGGAGAAAATAACAAAAAAAATTAAGAAATTTTTTTTCATAAGTTTCTGCGATTGAAAGTAATTCTATTTGATTCGCATTAGAAACTAAATATGGGTATTTTGAATGTTGGAAATCTAACATCGGTTCGACACATTGTTATAGTCTATCTTGTTTCACTATAGTTAACTCCATTGGTGCAAGACCTTTGTCTCAAAAAAAAAAAAACTTTGATCACTAATACATGTTGAAAATAATATTTAATATATAAACATTTTTTTACCAATTGTTAGACCTTAGATAATAAAATAGCAAAATATTATTGAAATGATACAAATGTAAATATTATTGAACTGATACAAATGTAAATCAATTTTTTACTTTTACAAACTTTGATTACACACGATTTTGTCTTAATATATTTCTAACAACTAAAATCAAATTAGATTAATAGAAATTTGAAGGAAAAATGAATTTAATGTACAAATAACCAATAAGATAGCTAGCATTGAAATTGAACTTTCAATATGAACTATGACTTTCCATTTAAATACCACTTGAGTTTAGGGTGAACTATGACGTAAACAAACATATTCAAAGCCAAAAAGATGAGACCTAACATGGTGCCTAAAAAAATTTAGGTGTCTAAAACCCTTGCTTTAATGTCAGCTCCATTGAACTGACCCTGTACAACAGAGAACGTTATCATCCTCAATAAGACCAAAAGAGGGGGAAAAACTATAGAATATGAAATTTAAATTTTGCTATAATAACTTATAAGTTGTATTGGTGAATTGTGATGAGATGACAGAACGAAGATGGTGGATGGGGACTGAATATAGAGGGTCCTAGCACATTGTTTGGTTCTGTATTTAGCTATATTGCATTAAGGATACTTGGATAAGGGCTTGAAGATGGTGAAAACATGGCAATGGACAAAGCTAGAAGATGGATCTTAGACCACGGTGGTCTCGTAGCTATTCCATCATCGGGAAAGTTTTAGAAATAATTCCATCTTTTCTTTCCAGAAGTAATAGTTCTTTCCATTGAACAATGGTGGTTTTGTGCACGAAAGACCTTCTGGTATGTAAGACCCTGTATTATCAACCTCAGCAGGCTTCTACAATTCTTTGCTTTCGCACAAGAAAAGTTGGAACTTTTCCTATCTCAAACTATTAAGCCCAATAGACTTGAGATCTAGTTATCTCTTTGTATGATGATTGTTTGGATCTAATGTCTCAAACGAAAATAAGAAAGATGTTGTTTGGATCTAGCGTCTCAAACAAAAGATATGTAGGATGTTGTTTGGATCTTTGTGTCTCAAACAAACTATCCTTAAATAAATACAAACTCAGAAAGATGTTCTCAATGAGAGATAAAGATGATTGTAGAAAGAGATGTTGAAGAGATTTGATAGCTTTTGCTTTTAGAGAGATAATTGCTTTGTATTTCAAACTCTTGCATTACTCCTTCAATGACCTCTTCTATTTATAGAGCTGGAATCCTTGGAAAGCAAGCTAAGAAAGAGCAGTTGTGCTTCCAATTTGAATTCAAAAATTGGCTCCAAAGAGACTTGGGGAGTAAGCATGCATGTAGATAATGTTTCTTCACTTTTGCCCAGAACATTCTCTCAGTCCCAATCAAACTTGAACGAAATTGTAGAGCACGTGCTTGCTAGCTGGTGATGAGCTGTGATCAAGCCTTTTGTAACTTGTTGTCCACTTGATGACTTTTGTTGATGTCACTTTGATGATGTCATGTATCTTGATGATAAAGATTGATCCTTTGGATATTCCTTTTCCTCAAAATTCCTTAATGGATCGAAATACTTACATGAGGGCGCAAAGATGATTTTATTCTTTTTGCTTCCAGCACATGTGCAAGAAAGACATATTTAATTTCCTTTGTTCTTTTGTCCCTTAATGCATTATCAAAGAGCCTTGATTTCTTTCTTCTTTAAGTGAGACAAAAAGAATATTTGCTTTGGTCTTGTTCTTAATTATGCACATCTTGTCAATTGCCCAAAAAGCTCATATTTGTTTATATCCATATTTAATAAAGATTTTGTTATCCTTTGTGAGGCCAGAACGTTCTCTTGCATTTGCCAAACATTGTCATGAAACATTTCTCACAAAATTCATTAGTAGATAACAATATAAATAAAAGTAAATGTGTTTGTTATCTTTAAAACATCAATAAAGGATTTTGCTTTCAACAGTAGCTTTGCCTATACATTCTTTTATCCATTTCCGCCACATAATTGGGAACCCCATCTTGTACATCACCTCATCTAAATAACTCCAGTCTATAGAATCATAAGCCTTCTCGAAATCTACTTTGAAAAGAAGCAATTCCTTTTTACATCTGCGAGCGTCATCGACAACCTCGTTTGCCACCAGAATACCATATAGAATTTGACGACCTTTAACAAAAGCATATTGAGTATCTGATATAACCGACCCAATAATAGAACGAAGACGATTAGCCAAAACCTTCGCAAGAATTTTATACATACTTCCCACCAAAGAGATCGGACGAAAATCATTTAGCCGTTGCGGGCTCTCGACCTTAGGAATCAGAGCAATGAAAGTACCATTGATTCCTTTGGTAAGCCTCCCATTCCTATGAAATTCACCAAGAAATTGCATAACATCATCACGCAGAGTATCCCAAAAATCCTTAAAGAAGCCAAAGGTAATACCATCAGGGCCCGAACATTTAAAATTATCACAGTCCCACACTGCAGCCTTGACCTCTTCCACATAAAAAGGTTTAACCAAGCAAGCACCCTATCTATGAGACAACGATGAAAACCGAAGGCCCTCAATACTAGGCCGCTGAGCATTGCTCGCTTGAAAATGAGTAGAAAAGTGTGAAAAAACAGCCCTGCGGACGTTGTCGACATCCTCAATCAAGACACCGTCGACAAGAAAGTAAGCCACTGCATTTCCTTAATGTCAAGTTACTTTCCTATTGGTGGCTGAACACAAAATTTGTTAACTTACATTTCAGTTATCATGGTTGGTGACTGAGCTCTTTATCTTGTGTGTGCATTAGTTAATAACACTATTTTCTTTTTCTCTTTTTTGGGTTGTTTGTGTTCTTTTGTAATACTTTGGTGTTTCTCTTTAGTACAACTTGTACTATGAGAACCTTTTTTATTGTTAATATAACTCATTTTGTCATGTTATATAAAAATACAAAAAAATATATATATTGGGGGCGAACCAAATCCAACTAAGCTAAGTATAATGATAGGTAGACAAGATTATTCTTAGCAAGACATTTCACAATTCAAAACATCCTCTGTAAAACCCGTCTTCAACACTCTTTCTCTTACAAAAGTTCTTCTTCAAATGTTTGATATTTATTAAATCCTATTCATTCCAAGTATGCATATTAGTCATATGTTTGACAATATTTTCATGTTGTGTGAGTCTTTGCATGATATGCTTCCAATCATTTAATCCCTCATTTGCTAGCAAACTCAAGTTACTAGAAGTAGAAATTTTTAAGAACTTACAACAAAAACAATATACTTTGTCAACATATTTACAATAAATTAACCATATTTTTTTATCACCAATCTCAAATTGCTTAACTATCTTGAATGATTTTCATTTGAGAAATCCTTAAGATATTTGTCATTAGAAAAATTAAGATTCATATATCTAGTAGGCTTCTTTTAAACTAGAATATCATTTGATTTGTTATCTAGATTCTGCCATATTCTTTGATCATAAATTTCAAAATGACGAACTTCTCTTTTCAATTTTTTATATTTTTTTTTTATAAACGAAGAGTGGGTTTAAGTATAACGGAGAGACTTTGACATCCAAACTCAGTTGGCATCCCCAAGCAACTCCTATCTCTACAACCCACTCATAATATATATTAAAAAAAAGGAAAAAAAATATGTATAAGAGGGGGGCCAAAACAAAACCCTCAAAACAAAAAGAAAGAAAACATAAGCTCTTCTTTTTTTTCTTCTTCATAAGCATCACCAAGATTTTTAATATTAGATGCATTTGTAACATCATTAGAAACACTTGAATTAGCATCAATTTCCTCATTTTCATTTTCATGAACCGAATTTTCCAAGTTTTTGTACGGCTCACTTGATAGTACAATTTGGGGCTAAAAACACTTGCTGGGGCAGGGGGTTATATAACGAAAATATCATTAGGACTGAAAACTTTGTTTATATTTGGGCCTCCTGATGCGATTTGGTGTATAAACCTCCATATAAAACAAGTTTATCTACGTACACTTTCCTATGAAAATAGTTTTTGAGCCCCCTAAAAATCTGAGTCTTAGGTCGTCGCACCCCGAGCATATGCCCAGAGTCGGTCATGTAATTTATATGTGTGTGAGTTTTGAATGATTGTTGTCATTCTGTCTTTTCAAAAAAGAAAAGAAAAAGAGAAAACCTCGTCTTAATTCTTAAACTTGTAAGACAATGTTATTATAATGTTCTTTTTAGATAGACGAAATGTCATTAGCTAATAAAAACTTAAGAACACAAGTGGAGGATTCGAGATTCATACCTCGATTATAACATCCGACTTAATAATTTTGTCATTTTCAAAGTCAAAGTTAGAACTTGTAGACGATTTTAAAGTATAAAAAATGAAAACACATCCAAAATGCATATTTTGCTAGAAATTATATTTGGAATTACAACTTTATTAATTTTTTAATCTAAATATTTTCACCTTTTAATATTATTTTTTTTCCGATCAAAGTAGAATGGACTTGCCATCTTCTCAAATATTGTTTCATGTTACATCATTTACACTTTATGGTTTAGCATGTAACCTGTTGTCTCCTCCTTGCTTTCCACCATTTCGTTCTAACCCATTTTCAATATTTTCAACAGCAGTGTTTGAGTGTGCAGGATTAAATAAATCTAGTTGTAAGTGAGTTTGTGTGTTTATCAACAAACTCATTAAGAGCTTGAAGAGGGGGAGAATGAACATCTTCATCGTGTACAACATCCAATGCCTCTAATGAGAGGTTGCACCTTGGTCTTCGTGCATCCAGGCCTGTCCTTGGGCAAGAGCATGGACTTCTATGGAGCTAGACTTCCAATTTATGAGGGCCTCAAATACTGATAGGGATAAGGGTATAATTGTTGAGGTGTATGACAAAAAAAAAAAACACTTTTTCTTTCTTCAAAATCTGTCACTAAATGTCATTATTTTAGGTAAGCGTGTGTAAAGTGTAACATTATGTTTGAACCAATGCTCATATATTTATTTAAGTATAAATTACACTCTCCTCCCCTCTAAGATGCTTGAATTACACTCTCCTCCCCTCTTATGTTAAAATATACACTCTCATCCCCTCTTATTCAAAACATATTAGAAAACTTTTCACTCCCCTCCCCCAAGAGAAGCTTGAATTACATTCATCTCCCCTCTTATGTTAAAATCTAGAGTAAATTACACTCCCCTCCCCTCAAAGATGTTTGAATTACACTCCCCTCGCTTCTTATGTTAAAATATACACTCCTCTTCCTTGAAAAGTAAAATTTATACTCCCCACCCCTATAAGATGCTTGAATTACAACCTCCTCCCTTAATAATTAAATATGGACTACACTTTAATCTATTTTAACATAAATAAATATTTTTATAATATATATTAATTTTGAATCACCATTTAAAAAAT
>Ga0315913_1004616_pt1 | contig 16700 bp, 7 predicted proteins | sample MpolsnodulesMG_FD_207736 | JGI IMG/M metagenome (GOLD analysis project Ga0315913, IMG submission 207736) | Medicago polymorpha root nodule microbial communities from Los Angeles, California, United States - small nodules | ecosystem: Host-associated > Plants > Roots > Nodule | place: USA... | reverse complement strand
CAATGAAAAATTAAAAATTAAAATCACTATTTATTAAAAAATGAGCAATTGTACATGACAAAAATAGTTGTATTGCGTTTGATTTATAAAAACGAGATAGAACAACACACAATAATTAATCAAGGAAAGGACAACAATCTGCTTTTTTGTCCACTGCTTTAGTTGGGGACAATTTTATTTTTTTTTACAAAGGGGACAAATTTTTGTCTAATGGATTGTGTAAACTAAAAATGCATTTTTATCCTTAGGATATTAGATTTTTTTGGCTTTGATACTCAATTCTTCACAAAACACGTTCACGTCCTTCTTTGTTGAATGCCGTTGCATCTCTTGTCTTTGTTAGGTAATTGATTTCGATGTTTTTCTTTTCAATTACATGCTTCTCTATTTCTTTGTTTAATTTCTTTTCATAATCATCACCAAAATTTCTTTTTCAAGTAATTGTTTTTTATGCTTTTGTTAGGTCATTGTTATGTTAGATCAAATTATGATCTATTTGCGCAGCAAAAGTACTTATTCATATAAGTTATTTTAAGCAAGACGAGAAAATAGCAAACAAACTATAAAACTAAGATAGAATAGAATGGAAAGAGTATGCTTGCAAGTGAATCTCATTAAGAAGTGAATGTACACGTTACAAAGCCTTTTATAGGCAAATATGATGCTTGCTTGTAGCACAAACTATCTCACTAACTAACAAGTTCTACAACAAATTTTCTAACTAACTTGCTAAACGGCAGTTATGAATTAAATCTTAATACTCCCCCTTAATTCATAACTGTTGAATACTGAAAACACCAAGTTTCTTCTTCAAAAACTCAAATCTGTCAAGTTCTAAATCTTTACTAAAACCATTTGCATCTAATGAAGGACAATACTGCAGCTCAACCATTCCATTAGTCATCTGATCTCTAATGAAGTGGAATCTAGTCTCAATGTGCTTGTTTCTACCATGAGAGGTCGGATTCTTGCCAAGGCATATGACAGATTTGTTATCGATTCTCACTGTTAGAGGTTTCACAACTTCACACTTGAGTTCTTTCATCACTGAATCCAACCACAAAGCTTGACATACAGCAAATATTCTTGAAATATACTCAGCTTCATAGGATGAGAGTGCAGTAACAGTTTGCTTATTGGTACATCAAGATATAACAACATCATTGAACTTGAAGACATAATATGAAATGCTTCTTATATCAATCAAGTTTCCACACCAGCTACTATCTGAGTATCCAATGAGCTCATTCACTTCACTTTTGCTTCCATTAGGAAATAGAAAACCATATTCCATAGTTCCTTTAATGTATCTAAGGATCCTCTTAGCAGCTACCTAAGCACACATGGCGTGACACATAGATTGACCAGGTTAAAATTGATGTTTTGCAAAATGGGCTAAACATAAGGGGGGGCTTTTGCTATATTTTTTAAAAGGAAGACAAAATCACTACTTTTGCAAACTTAGAAGATGAGTAGTGAAGCGGGGTAAGAAACAAGGGTAAAGATGGAATAAAAACTACAAGGTCAATTTTTTGTTTTTTCTATTGGAGGGTTTAAAAGCGCACGGATCCAGGAAAGAGTAACCCATAGCCGTAGATAACCTCCCATCCAACATCAGCATCACACACCAGAACCATAACCATTACAGTCCTATTAAACTCTTATCTTGAGCTTGTAAGAAAAAAACCCTCTTATCTTGAAATTATAAGGAAAATGGAGAAGACAACAACATTGGCTTCAACAAAGAATGAAATGGTTAGTACCAAATATATACCTGATGATATTGCCTTTTCCATTCTATCGAAACTTCCTATTAAATCTTTTAAACGATTTGAATCCGTTCGTAAATCATGGTCTCTCTTGTCTGAAAATACTCATTTCATGAACATGTTCCGCAATGATTTCATAAATAACCCTCGTCGTTGCTGTTCTTATTACAACGAAGCATCTTTCCTCCTAAGTGTTCTTGAAAATAATAAAAAAGTTTTATATTATCTTTTTGGCGAGAGGTTTAAGAATAAGGTCAAATTAGATTGGTTTGATTCATGTGAAGAGCATTTCCGTATTTTTGGTTTTGGAAGTATTAACGGCACACTTTGTATCTATGATCTTTCTAATGATAATCATGGAAATATTGAATTGTGGAACCCAACTACCCAAACAAGCATTCTCCCTCCTCCCAGTTTGGCTGTCAGTCTAGTTGAGTCTATCTTAGATGATGATGAGGATATGGATTTTGATGGTATTTTTTATAATCTTCATGGATTTGGTTATGACCGTGTTACAAAAGACTATAAGGTCATTCGTAATGTACGGTTCGCACAGGAATATTTGGAGCCCTTATGGGAGATATATAGCCTAAGAAGTAACATGTGGAGAGAACTTCATGTTGACATGCCGTATTCTTTGGACTGTATTAACGGCACCCAAGTCTACATGGATGGAGTGTGTCATTGGTTGTGTGAAGAAGATAGCTTTGAGGGATCATGTTTGGTATCATTTTACTTTAGCAATGAGGCGTTCTTCACAACACCCTTACCGTCAGAACTAGAGCATTGGTTTGATGATTTAGCAATTTGGTTAAACTTGGCGGTATTAAATGGATCCATTGCATTGGTCTCATATCATGAAGAGACGACTAATTTTCACATATCAATTTTGGGGGAATTCGGCGTGAAGGAATCATGGACCAAACTCTTCATTGTTGGACCGTTGTCTTGCGTTGAGCGTCCTATCGGAGTGGGGACGAAAGGAGAAATATTCTTCATCAGAAAAGATGAAGAACTAGTTTGGCTTGATTTGAGTACCCAAATGATTGAGGAGGTTGGTTATAAAGCAAACAATCCTAATTGTTCGATAATAGTTTATAAGGAAAACATTCTTCCATTTGGAGGAAAATATTCTTCATCAGATATATGATTGTGGTTACTGTCTGGCTGCATTGTGGGCTCTTTGATCTGTGTCTTTGGTTGGTACTGCTTTGTAGCAATTTTGTGCCGGTGGGAATGTTATTGGATCTGATTTTTATGCATACCATATTGCAGTCCTATGCATTCAGCAGTATGTGTTTACTGTCGTAGGGTCTTGTTTCTAGTGATTAGTAGTGATAGTATTTTGTAGTCGGGGGTTAGAGTTGTTGGTTCTCTGTGTGGGATGCTTTGTGTATCAAGTTTCTTGTAATCTTTGTATCCTTGTTCTTTACTTGGACACATTGTGTTTGTATTGAACTTATTGATGTATTTTGCCTGCTAAAAGAAATCAACTTTATCAATGCAATCTAAGTTTGTCTACGCTCTGAATGTTTACGCTCTTTTTATTTGCAACCTAATTTTGTTTCTATATCAATGCAAAGAATGATCGTTTAGCTTTTCCGGATGCCCTCTACTTGAACTTTCACTACATTCTGCCAGCAACATTCATGCCACCATGTTCTTGTTTATTTTTTCTTTGGTATTCCGAATCTAGGTAATAAACTGGTCTGCTTCATGCATGATGGGTTAGTTCAAATCAACTAATCTCCTTCATCTCCCCTTTATTGTTAAGATTCATATCAGTTTCAATAAATTTGCTCATGTCCAGTAGTTTATTCTAAAATCCATTCTGATTTTTGGAATTCATACAACCAGAAAGGCTACATTTTATGCTTGTTCATGGCATAACTATATCACTGCTATATGGACTGTATTTCCAGCAAAAAATTTCAACGTTATATAACCTTGTTGCTGAATTTCTGTGCTAATTTGTGTAACTAATTAGATTTTAGTTATTCATGTTGCTAACAAATGGCTTGGCTGAAAATCACAAAAACTCAAACTTCATTCAAGCCAACTGTAGCTTGGATGAAATATGATAATGTATGTATCTTCACAATACACATATAATTACTTAGTTATTTAATTTCTTACTTCTTGATAATACAAATTTCCATGTGCTAGACATGTAGCCTTATTTTACACAAACAACAGAAGAATATATTTTGATTTTTGCAAATGGAAGGACGTGACCTTACAACCTTCCTCTCATACCAATTCTATATTGCCCCAATAATATATTGTGATAAAATAAAATAACAGTTTTTAATTGATTAGTTTTTCAAAACTAAAATGTAAAATTTGATAAGATTCAAGTGTCATTGAAGTACATAGTAAGAAAAATTTGATTGTAATATTGTATCTCTAATAATCTAATTTGTGTTTATTGATCGACCCATGATCTTACGAGTCAAAAATTATTCATTGATCTCTATTGTCGACAAGACCTGTGCGACGCACGGGTCAAAAGTCTAGTTTTGTAACAAACTTTGTACGTTACAAACATTTTGTTTTTTATCCTTGTCGTCATCATCTGTTACAAAAACGCTTATGTGTTTAACTGTGGCTAACATGGCGACGTGTGACGTGACAAGTGAGGCTTATGTGTCGTTTCAAATGACAAGTGACAAAATTTATGTGATGTCTAGTTTAATTTGAAATTTTGTTAATTTGTGTTTTTGAACTTCGTCCTTCTATAAAATTTTGTTTTTAGATTTGGTCTCTATAACCTTGTGATTGGTCATCTGGAGCAACACATAAGTCTCGATTGCCACATCACACGTCCCTACGCAAGCCGCCGTTAAACACATAAGGGTTTTTGTAAACGATGATGACAAGACAATATCGAAAACAAAACTTTTATAACTATAGAACAAAAAACCAAAAACACAAGAACTTAAGAACTTACGAGGCTATTTACATATCTCAGCCTTTTTCTCCTAGGTGGGTTTAAAAGTGCACAGATCCTGGAACGAGTAATCCACAGTCGTGGATAACCCCCCCCCCATCCAACAATCAGCATCACACACCAGAACCATTACACTCCTATTATGCTCTTATGTTGAGGTTATGGCTCATCTCAACACCACGATGATGGAGAAGACTACAACATTGGCTTCAACAAAGAATGAAATGGTTAGTACCAACTATATACCTGATGATATTCACTTCTCCATTCTATCAAAACTTCCTTTTAAATCTTTGAAACGATTCGAATGTGTTCGCAAATCATGGTCTCTCTTATCTGAAAATACTCATTTCATGAATATGTTTCGCAATGATCTCGTAACTAACTCTCATCGTTGTTCTTATTACGACGAAGCATCTCTCCTCCTAAGTGTTTTAGAAGATAATAAAAAAGTTTTATATTCTTTTTCCGGTGAGAGGTTTGAGAATAAGGTCAAATTATATTCGTTTGATTTATCTGAAGGCCATTTCCGTATTTTTGGTTTTGGTAGTCTTGATGGCACACTTTGTTTCTATGATTATCCTGATGGTGAAAAAATTGTATTGTGGAACCCAACTACCCAAACAAGCACGTTCCTTCCTCCCGGTCTGGCTCCCGGTCTAGTTGAGTCTATCTTAGATGATGATGACGATATGGATTTTGATTTTGATGATATTTTTTATCAACTTCATGGATTTGGTTATGACCGTGTTACAAATGACTATAAAGTCATTCGTAATGTACGGTTTGCACAGGCGTTTTTAGAGCCCTTATGGGAGATATATAGCCTAAGAAGTAACATGTGGAGAGAACTTGATGTTGACATGCCGTATTCTTTGGAATGTATTGACGGCACCCAAGTCTACTTGGATGGAGTGTGTCATTGGTTGTGTGAAGACGAAGAAGATAGCCCTGATGGATCATGTTTGGTATCATTTTACTTTAGCAATGAGGTGTTCTTCACAACACCGTTACCCTCAGAAGTAGAGGATTGGTTTGGTGATTTAGCAATGTGGTTAAACTTGGCGGTGTTAAATGGGTCCATTGCATTGGTCTCATATCATGAAGAGACGCCTAATTTTCACATATCAATTTTGGGCGAATTCGGTGTGAAGGAATCATGGACCAAACTCTTCATTGTTGGACCGTTGTCTTGCGTCGAGCATCCTATCGGAGTGGGGACGAAAGGAGAAATATTCTTCATCAGAAAAGATAACGAATTAGTTTGGCTTGATTTAAGTACCCAAATTATTGAGGAGCTTGGTTATAAAGCAAACAGTCCTTATTGTAAGATAATAATTTACAAGCAAAACACTCTTCCATTTGGAGGAATAAATAATTGATTGTTGTTCTTCTTTTCGCCAAGAGATATATGATTTTGGTTACTAGTCTGGCTGCATTGTGGGCACTTTGGTCTGTCTTTGGTTGGTACTGTATTTTCAGCAAATTTTGTACCGGTGGGAATGTTATAGGATCTGATTTTTATGCATACCATATTACAATCCTATACATTCAGCAGTATGTGTTTATTGTCTTAGGATCTTGTTTCGAGTGATTAGTAGTGGTAGTATTTTGTAGTAGGGGTTGGAGTTGCTGGTTTGTTGTGGCTTCTCTGTGTGGGATGCTTTGTGTATCAAGTCTCTTGTAATCTTTGTATCCTTGTTCTTTACTTGGATACATTGTGCTTGTACTGAACTTATTGATATATTTTGCCTTCGAAAAGAAATCAACTTTATCCTGAATGTTTACACTCTTTTTATTTGCAACTTAATTTTGTTTCTATATCAATGAAAATAATCGATTAGCTTTACCGGATGCCCTGTAGTCTTATGTAGAAATAACTTCTATATGAAAAACTGATCTAACAGATCTCTATTTGAACTTTCACCACATTCTGACAGCAATATTCATGCCAGCATGTTCTTGTTTATTTTTTCTTTGGTATTCCAAATCTTAGATAATAAACTGGTCTTGTTCATGTATTATGGGTTAGTTCAAATCGACTAATCTCCTTCATCTCCCCTTTAATGCAAAGATTCATATCGGTTTCAGTAAATTTGCTCATGACCAGTACTTTATTCTGAAATCCATTCTGATATTCGGAATTCATACAACCAGAAAGGCTTCATTTAGTGCTTGTTCATGGCATAACTATATCACGGCTATATGGACTCTATTTTCAGCAAATTTTTCAACGTTATAACCTTGTAGCTGGATTTCTGTGCTAATTTGTGTAACTAATTAGATTTTAGTAATTCATGTTGCTAACAAATGGCTTGGCTGAAAATCACAAAGACTCAAACTTCGTTCAAGCCAACTGTAGCTTGAATGAAATATGATAATGTATGTATCTCCATAATACACATCTAATTAGTTATTTACTTTCTTACTTCTTGATAATACAAATTTCCATGTGCCAGACATGTAGCCTTATTTTAGCTCTTGTGAAGTTATGGTGTTTTGCAAGACCATTAGTTTTTGTCGAAAAAGGGCGGTGTTTGCAGTGATGTTGGTCATTCTGTTTCAGAATTGGAAGGGTGATGTGGCTGGAGTGTAGCTTTTTTATACTTTGGGTGAGCTTAGATGTATTGGATTTTGAAGAATGCGAGAAAAAAGATCAGATATATGTACTTTGTGACAATTTAGGTACTTTTGACTGCAATTTCTCATCATTGTTCTGTTACAACTGTATCATTTTGTAACATGTGCTTGTGTTGTTTAGTCGAATAGCAGCTTGTTAGCAGTAAGATCGAGTGTTTCAATTGGGTCTGTTGGTGGTGATTTGTTGCCAGTATGGAAGCTGTAGTTGTCATATGCATTATGGGAGCTTAAGGGTAGCTTTATTCTGTATGTTTGGAGAAATCACATTAGATACATAGCTTTTACTTACCAACACCAAATGAGTTGTTTGGTGTAATTTTAAAGTGAAATCTTATCTTTGCAGGGTGTTTGGTCATTAACAAAGAAAGCATTCCATCTGAAGTTGTAAAGCCATAGATATATGTTAGAGAAATATGGCTATTGAAACTTCAAAATAGTTCTCTCCTCTTTAAGAAGTGTGCATATGATTTACCTTTTCTGATAAGTGATAACTTTCTTACTATTGATCTGGTAGCTGTACTTTACGTTATTGTGTTCTCTATATTGTGATTAAAAAAAATTGAAAACAGCGTGTGGAAGATGCAGGGGGAGAGATTTTGGATTCCTCGATAACTTCGATCCTGTTATTTGGAGGAATTGCATGCCATCCTATGTGTGAGATGAAAATTGTGATATTCCATTGATTTTTTTGACTTTAACATTAAATTGAACATTGAAAAACTAATGATATACTACAGAACGACACTCTTTGACATGCTATGGTTGCAGAGAATCTCTTTCACTGCATTCCTTTCATTTGTGGTTTTTATACAAGCTAACTTTCACATTATTGTAATTGTAATGATTAGTACTTGATTTCCTAATGATTACTACACTCACAAATTTACATAAATGTTTCTTATTAATCTTCATCTCTGTTTACTTCTTTTCCTCCGTGGGTTCGTTTCTGTTGTTTCATTAATGATGGGTGTTGGAGCTGTTAAAACAGTTAGCACAGCCATGTTAGTTGAGGGTTTTGCAGGGGCATGTGGTACATCAATAGGAGAATTTGTGTGTACACTCAATATGAAATTGAAATTGATCGAATGATGAGAGATTTAGGAAGTGATAGAAGATAGAAAGAGTTGGAGAAAAGAGTTAAAAAAAATATATTTAGTTAGTTTTGGCCTTGGATTTATAGAAGTTAATATATCAATCAATATATATATCAAATGCTATTTTCTTTATTTGATTTGATGCAAATATTCTAGACTGGTACGCAACTGCTGATGGCCAACACTAGAAGTCGTCAATCAATAGTATTCACGATTGGTGTATCAGGTAATCAAAGTTGGAACAACATGGTACCTGGTCTGGTTTTACCTATCTTGTGCTTTTATATGGTCGGAAGTATAGAAGCATGGCATTGGCTGCAATTGAACTTCTATGGCTTCAATCTCTTCTCACAGAGCTCAAAGTTCCATATACTACTCATACTATGTTCTGTGATAACATGAGTACTATTGCACTAGCTCATAATCATGTGCTCCATTCCGGAACTAAGCATATGGAACATGTTCTATTTTTTGTCGGAGAAAAAGTTCTTCAGAAATAGTTCTCTGTTGTACATGTTCCTGGCCTGTGTCAGCTTGCTGATCTCATGACAAAGGCCCTACCACCTACTAGAGCTATAGGATATTATGATCTCTGTAACTAACTTCTAGAGGTAGTTACAGATTGTGAAGTTTATAAATAGTTTTCGCCTCCTATTGTATCATAACAATTCAACATTCAATGAAAAATGGCTTAGAAGCATTTCACAATCTCTCTGTTCTCTCACTATCTAAATAGAATGAATCAAATTAACCTTAATCTCAATTTTAACAAGTCTTGCTTCATGATCATATAAAGTTCATCTAGTCAAAATTGCTGATTGCAATTCGTATACAGTAGTATACTTGAAATTGATGTTAGGTCCAATGCACCAATTACACATGCTAAATGATATATTATTAAACCAAACGGTTGTGCAAGATGTATATTTGCAGGTAACTAAGATGAAACTTCTTAACATATAAATTAATGTCTTTTTTTACAAAAATATATCAACCAATGTTGAACTGACCAAAATTCAGTAAAGAAAATTTAGGTTTATTTAGATTAATGTGGAGCACAAAGCTCTTGCATATGCAGGGTCTGGGAAGGGTTTCCACCATTTGGCAAGTTCACAAGTCCGAGTTCAATAGGCAAAAATGCTGAAATTGCCAGGTCGAACGTCGTGATCAAGGTTCAAACCCTGACCCCTCCACTTGCGTGTGTGAGTTTCGATGGTTATTTGTCATTTTGTCTATCTACCAAAAAAATAATGCGTCAAAAAAAAAAAAGGCACACAAGATGAAGCTTAAGCCGAAAATATTATTTCATGTACAACCTCTTAGAGTCACAAATTCTTGGAAGTGACAATGTGAAAGAAGAAAATAAAATAAAAAAAATAAGTGTGATTTCCTTGATCCCTTTCTCCATCTGAATCAGTGGCTATTGCAGAAATAAGTGTGACAATCAAATCATTGTAATGACTACGTCAAGCTATGTGATATATCAACTCCAAAGAGGGTCCAGATAAGAGCCTAATTTACATCCTGCTGTTGAAGTCAGCCTTGATTGAAAAATTAGTTCATAAACCTGTGAAAACACAACCATTACCAATTTCTTTCAAAAAGAATATGTTGTTATGTTTCTAACAATGTATAAAAGATCCTACGCACTGAAAATAGGAAGCACGCATTTTCAGGTCATATCTGGAGTGTGAACCAAATGGCCCGAGAAAGACTCTAATATTATCTTAAAATTTGGGTTAAACCTATCTTAGTTCTTAAAAAAAACGGCTTGTATGGTGAGAGAGATGTCACCCATTTATAAATACATTTCAGACCATGTATCATCCAATGTGCGATTCTCGTCAACATATTTGACCAACTTCAGTAATTTTAAGACCACACACCACAATGAAAAATGTGAAAAATACACAGGTCATCAAAATATGGAGATAAAGAAAAACATCACATTAGCATTACTAAGTTTCAATAAGAAGTACACACCAGATCAATGCAGTTCGATGTCCGTGCAACATTGCAAGAAAATCTGCAACCGTAATCCTGTTACATCTATCCAAAAAGCTATCTCAACAAATCTATGAACAATTCACATGCCTTGTCCTGTAAACATAAATGTTGATTTAATAATTTGCAAGTGCATATCATGAACCAAATGAACGAAAGAAAATAGAAGATTCAGAAGAAGTGAAATACAAGTAATGTAATCTTACAGTCAAATGTTGTCCAGCTAGGAGGTGTAGTTGAGATTTTCGTTTTATCGTCATCGATGGAAAGCATGCTAAAAAGATCGACAGTACTGTTGCTATTTCCAATGGGATTATCAAAATCAACTGATGCTGATGGCCTCTTTATTGGTGGTTTAATCTTCATTTGTAAATTTACGGGAGCCTGAGTTCAATAGATAAACCTTAATTGGTATTTTGGTTTTTGAGATGTAAATATTGGAAGGTAACCAAAACTTCGAATGAGAAAACAATTGTGCATGTGACTGGTTTATTAAATATGATGCATTGAACATGCATCTGACCTAGTGTTGTCAATTGTGGATCGCAGAAAATAGCGGTTTGCTTAAATTCTGCTATGCTATAGTCGCTATTTGTCACAGAACAATAGTGGTTTGTTAAAATTTTGCTCTGCTATATCTGCTATTTGAGAACACTGATCTGACCATGAAGGATTGAACATCGTATAAAACATGAATACCTCATGAGATCTTGCTATTGGAGGCCGAACTTGTGCGATATGATTCACTAGAATGCTTTCCTCAAGCGATAATCTTCTGTTTCTATTAATACCACTCTTGACCCCAGCAGCTGGTAAATCTTTAAACTCGAACATCATATCAGCTGACTTTGAAGCTGATTGTAGTTCACCTTGCAACGCCCACTTTTTCTCCACATACCTGAAGGAACTTGAGCAAATTAGTGATAGTATAAAATGGAAAAGTAGATGAAAATTATCTCGACGTTTCAAGCATAGTTCTAAATTGCAGTCTACAACCGCAATTGCAGCCACAAGATAAAGGTTTTATCTAAAGGTCTCTGCAGCTACATTTTGCCGGGATATCAAGGTTCACAGTGTAACCACGACCACAATTTAGAACCATATTTTCAGGTATAAGAATCCATTCACAGTTTACTTGGCACGGATAAACTTCTCGATTCCGTATGCATTTCTGTCAAAATTTGATGGTAGTTTCGCCTCCCAGTACTTATTTGACTTCACGTTACCCATAACTGCATAAAAAACACTATTAATTTCACTTGCAAGAGCCAAACAATATTTTATAACTGTTATCATATCTTCAATGAATAATTAGTTTCACTATCAATTAAATGGACATATTATGTAGTTTCCTACAACTGATGTCTCTGGGCTATAGCTATACACATGGAATTGACCAGAACACTTTTGTGATTTACTAATACAATTTTATTTGGCCCGTAATTCTAAATTCCGGTCTGCGATCGCAATTGCAGCCATGATATAAAGATTTTAGAGGTCTCTGCAACGGGATCATAACCACATTTGCATCTGCATCAGGTGCATTTGATTACATTTTGCTACAATACCAAGGTTCGCAGCGTAACTGTAACCACGGCCACAACCACAATTTAGAACAATCAAGCCTACCATTTAGCCCTTTAGGAAAGAAAAAAAAAAAAACTAATCCCCTTGCATTGTATCTCATAATTTGCTCAATAGTACATTTCACAAATAAAGTAATTAAGAAATAGATTGCATAGTTTCTTACATTGCATGTAAGAAACTTGATCTGGCAACCATGTATCCAAAGTTGTAGACCTCACCTAGTTTCAAAATCAGAAGGTTCAGCCAATATCAATTTCTAGACTGAGAAAGAAGGAAAAAATTGTATATAAACCTTTGATATATGCACTCCAAGACTCCGATGAATCCCAGAACATTGCATGCAAATGAAAATTCCTAAGTTGACACTAGCCCATCGCGGTGCCCTGAAATATTAAATTTCAATAAACCGTGAAAATATTTCATTAGTTTCTATAAAAAAAATTGCATCGTCAAATGCTAAACTTTACACTGCTACGAATTACAATGAACATGAAGCATACACATATGGTTGAAAAATTAAATGTGTCTGGCTTGCTTTCCCATAAGACAAAACTTTAAAAACATCTCATAATCCAACTCCTAATCAATGTTGAAGTATCCTCAAAATTAGAGGATAGGTACAAAAGCAAAGTGAATGAAAAGGGAAAAACTTAGAAGTGAGTTAAGCACTTTTAAATAGCTAAACACAGTGTCGTCAACCGCGGACCACAAAAAATAGTTGTTTGTTTGTTATAGCTGCTATTTGACAACAATTTGTACTAAATAACATATCGCAAAAAAATAAGGATTTAATCAAATTCTGCTACACTATTTACAGCACAGCACTAAGTAAAATAAAAAGAACCTATTGAATGAACTATTGTAGTAGTTTAAACGTCATGAAGAAAAACATAAATGTGTAGTCTTAATTAACATAAAATAAAGGGTTGTGAAAAGTATATACTTGGTCCAACAGTCTGCACATTCCCTGTTGTCAGGTAGCTTAAGAAGTCCCTCTAAGATCTGCATACAGTCACATGAAAATGTGAAAAAATAAAACAAAACAAAACAAAAACACCAAGCAACAACATAACCAAAAAATTGAAGCCTTTTTTTCCAAATGTTTAGGTCAACTACATGAATTAAACAATCATACTATCCTACAGCAACAACTAGGGCTGGGCAAAAATAACCAAAAACCATTCTGAACCGGTTAACCGAACCGAACCATACTAAAATTAACTGAACCATTATAATAGTTATCTAACCGAACCATTGTTTTAAAGACAGTTCACTAACTGAACCAAACCGTTGTTAACCGTAATTAATTGTTATGAACCGAACCGAACCAAACCATTACAAATCAATTAATTCTTTTTCACACAAAAATCTGAACCCTTTTTCTAAACCCTAATTTGCCAACAACCATAACTAGAGTGGGACTTGATGAAGTCCATGATCTCGGCCTTTTGATCAAGATCAGACTGCTTTGATGAAGATCAGACTATTAAGATCAATTCTGAGTTCTATAAAAGCTTACAAGCCCAAAGAGAGGGTTATGGTTATGGGTGACTCATAAAGGAATAATCACTCAGCTGGTTTCTAGATGGATTTTTTATGCATATTCTATTAGTTACAAAGAGAACTGTTGTGTAGCCATTATAATTATCTTATAGTGAGAATCCACAAGCTTATAAGCATTGTATGTGCTTCATGATTGGAATCAATGAATGTGTTTTCGACAAAAAAAATAAATACGAATTTTGAATCCATATATTTTCATGAATTTAGAAGCTAAAACCATACCATAATCAACTAAAAAGTCAAAAACATTAAACAGATTAAATGATCCAAAAAACCCAGATAGAAATTGATGAAAGAAACCAAAAATAGTAAGAAAGGATTGAAGGAAACAAAAACACAAACCTTGGTATGTTTAGCATGAAGCTCTTTAGAAACAGAAGCTTTTCCATTCATGTTTGCAAAACCTTCGTTGGTTACGTAAGACACAAGGTATCATGCACAACGAAGGAAATGCAAACAAAGAGAGAAAGAGAGAGATAAAGTAAGGTGAAGAGAGGGAGAGAGTTTTTGTGGATTGTGGGGTTTGAGTTTTGGTTGGTGGAAGGAATGAATAATTGAGAGGTGGAAGTGTGGTTGGCGACAGAGAAGGAGACAAAAGCGGGAATTCCATTCATTGTTCCACGTAACAAACTATTTATTCTAAAATCTGTCGTTATCTTTCGTTGACTATACAAACCAAAAACCATAATAACAACGACAAACGCAATGATGTCATGGCAACCGGCAAGGAGGGATGGAAATATGTCGGTCTAACATGCCTAAAAAAAATTATGAAGAACGGATATGGACTCGAATATTGACTCACCGACATTGTTAATAATTTAAGAAAATCATATAATTTAGTGTAATTATAAGTGTTGGTGTTGTGTCGATGTCGGACACGACGTGTCCGACATCGGGACACGCCTAATCCGAGAAGTGTTCGTGCTTCATAGCTGAAAAATATAGTTTGTGGTCTGACATTTTTAGTTAAATAGGTTTTTAAAAAATTTAAACTTTTCTATTGAAAAATTAGTTTTATCTGATCGGTCGTAGACTAGATCGTAAGTTCTTGTAGGTCGATATGTCATCTTCCCATCTTTATTGATAAGGCTTGACGATTTTATTTTATTTTTTACAAAAGAGATAAAACAAAACAAGAACTACAAAGGTCAAGTTTTATCTCACTAAATTGGGTTGGTTAAATGAACCAAACTACATCATAATATTATATCATAAATTATATTTGGATTCAACTCATTAATTTTTAATTCTTTTCTAATAGTTTCTTTTATAGGTTTTTTAGGTTTTCATCTTTCTTTGGTAATATGATTTATCCTTTATTTGATCTACTCTTCTTACTACATGTCTAAACCATCTAAATATATTTCCACCGTTTTAAAGTAAGTGTTTTATTTAAAGAAACAAAAAGTTAAAGCATAGAAAACTAAAGAGGTTTGATAGCTTAACTGATTTGAGTTATATAAAGGAGAATGCTAATGAGTGACTTTGGAATATTGGTTAGAGTATTAAAACAAGTAACTTTACAATAAATAATCATTGCTAAGACAAAAATAAAAGCTTGTAATTCAAAAACAGAATTTCTTAACTATTGCTCTTAAGGCGCTGATTAGCAAAAACTCATATTTAAAAAAGTTGGATGTTCCAAATTTAAAAACAAAAAACAAAGGAAAAGATCACGATTTTAAACCACAGTAGTTGTCATATTTGATTATTTTACATGAACTAAGAAATATGAGTAATAATATTTGAATAACCATTTGATGACAACTTTTGTGATAACTTACCTTTTCTCTCTTCTTATTAGTCAAAAATAATAGAGAAAGAAAAAGAAAGAGAGAGAATAAAAATATAATGTGAATATGAGAGATAAAGTTATACAAAAGTTATCATAAAATGGATGTACAAATATCATTTCTCAAAAAATATAAAGATTTGGATGCTCTATTGCCCTATATGTTTCTATCTCTCTCATAATAATCTCTTCATTTTTAATTTTCAGCTTTTCTCTCCTCACTCAATCACCCGGTCATGTGATAGCAGCTGATTTTATTCTAAAGTACAATAAATGTTCCAAGTTCCAACATAGGCAAATTATTACAGGAAAATTTGATATGATGGATGTTGGATTATGAGTGGAGTCTAAGTGAGGGAATAATAATATCACATTATGTCAAGGGCAAGCACATAAAAAAATTGACATCACATTTTAGCTTAAAATATTAAGAGTGTCTTTGGATGAAAAAATATTTTGAACGATTTATTTGGATGAAGAAATATTTTGAGGTATGAGGAATGAATTTTTGAACAAAATGATGGAAATTTATGAACAATTTTGTCTAAGTTAAATTTAAAGAGTTTCAAATGATAATTTAATTTATTAAATTAAACTTTTCCAAACATTTCTAGTTAATTATAATTGGCTAAATTACCAGTTTTAATCATTGTAAAGTTAAAATTTATGAACTATTCTGCTTATAATAATTGACTAAGTTTCTTAATAATTGCATAGTTAAGATCATGAAGTTAAATTTAAATAATTTCAAAATGTTTCAAAAAATGAATAGTCTTGTTAAAGTAAAAAATGGACCAGAAATGTTTATCAAGATGTTTTCAGAACGGGGGTTGTAGAAGATTATCAACATTTGTTTAGGCACAATCACAACCATACATGATTTGGGTGTAAAGACAGACAAATACGTATAAATTATTAATTAATTATTCCTATAATATCCAGAGTATTACTTTTCCCATTCTATAGGATTCTCACGCGCCCTGCGTTTTTTTTCAAAAATGCTCTTGTGCAATCCTGATTTTAAAATTCGGATTCATGTTTACTATTTCGGATTTTATAATCCGGACAATTTTTATGTATAATCAGCCATCAGACTCTCTCACATTTCAGCAGTTTTGAGTTTTGTTTTTAAAAACAACAAAAAAACTAAGTAAAAAATGTTAAAAATCTGTCAAATAAAATCATAAAATCAATAAAATCATAAAATCATAAAAACGAAGCCATTCTTTTTGGGTTTTTTTTTCCGCGTGAAAATGGTGATAAGATAAAGTTCCATGTTTAGCTAGTATAAAGATTGG
>Ga0315913_1004612_pt1 | contig 16705 bp, 12 predicted proteins | sample MpolsnodulesMG_FD_207736 | JGI IMG/M metagenome (GOLD analysis project Ga0315913, IMG submission 207736) | Medicago polymorpha root nodule microbial communities from Los Angeles, California, United States - small nodules | ecosystem: Host-associated > Plants > Roots > Nodule | place: USA... | reverse complement strand
ATATATGGCAGTGATCACATTCGGAACCATTGTTAACTCGGTTGTTAAGTACTTAAGTATATCAAATGAACCACATACAACACAACACAGAATAAGAAAAATGGAACTAGGACAACTATTATGCTATCACAACTTGAGATTCCAAACATCTAGTTCCTAAGCCATCATTCTATACAATCAATCAAAATTGGGACTAATGAACACAAATAATTACAAATATTGCTTCATATTTCCATAGATATAAACAAGGTATTACTGATTTGAAAACTCCATTTCAATTTTGCAGGGCTGGCCTGTGGTACTTTAGCTGGCGGCGAGAGAACCATGGGACTTCTCAATAAGCAGCTCAAGTCTCTGGTCATTATTATAAAGGAAAAACACAATTAAAGTACGAATGCAAATTAGTCAAAAATAAAATTGAATAGCGTAGTTCACAGGCCCGCTGTTCTGTTGTGTAAAATAAATATATTCAACAGGAGCAAGCCAAGAATTTGGAGCCAATAGAAAATATACAAGTTCAACAATAGAATCCATGTTCAGATATTCTATTAAACTGAGATGCAAACCTTTACTGATTTATTGACTTCTTCGAGTTTATTAAGAATCAATCCTCCGCCTATTCTGCGCTCTACTGAGGAAGAATGTGGTGAACCTATCATCTGCAGATTAGAGTAAGACAGGTTTATATGCCTGAAATTCAAGAAATGCATTTGATACTATTGCCATCTGTTTACGGCTTGAATTTTAACAGCAAAATATCATAATGAATTATCTGTCTCTCTCTAAATGATAGATGTATTATTATCAATCTTATGACCAGAAATCTACCACCTTGAAATCTAAAATAGATATATTTCATTTCTATCAAAAGCTGATCAGCACAATTAGAAATCTACCACCTAACCTAAGTGATACCATACTTCAAAAAATGATTATAGAATTTTTAAATAAATAATATGAACACATTACTGTGATTGTCCTCCATTATATTTTGAAATTTCTAATTCTTGTAGCAGGTGCATATATGGACTGCTTTCTTTTGAAAGTACACTTTCCCATAGGTAAGTGATCATTTTATGTGCCCCTCAATAACTAGATCAGTAGAAAGACTCGTCCTACTATCAGATCAGTTATCATTGGGCCATGATAACCTAAAACCGCAACTACAACAACGACAAAAACCAAGCCTTATGCTACTAAGTGGGGTTGGCTACATTGATCAAATGACATCATAATGTTCTATCATATAAAATATTTCTATCCAACTTATTAATATCTATATCTTTCTTAATAGTTTGTCTTATAGTTTTTCTAAGTCTTACTTTGTCTCTAGTGATTTGACAATACTCCATCTAAATCTATTCTTCTTACTATAGAATCTACCGGTCATCTTTCTGCATGCTCAAACCACCTAACCTGAGTTTCCACCATGTTTTCTACTAGGTGCCACCCCATCTCTCGCTAATGTTGTCATTTCTAATCCTAGGAGTCAACAAGTCGAACTTGTTTTCCTATTAGTAACTATTCTAAAATTCTTTGAAATTCTAGGCTCGAAGCCAGGAATGCTCATCAACCACAACAACAACAAAAGAAACATGAGAATGCTAGGAAATAGGACTTCTATCACTAGAATTCATAAATTGCATTGCTTTATCCACTAGGTCAAAACTGGATGTTTACCTTCAACAAACCCACAAAATTCTAACTTAAACTTTTGCAAAAAACATAGGTTAAATTTGTACTGACTCGAGCATGCTTCTTACAAAGACCATCACAAGGCCTCAAATTATTCTATGTTAATAGAGGGCCTTAGGTTCGATTTGTACCACCTCAAGCTCAGGTAGCTCTGGGATGATGATTTAGACTAACTGCTAAACTTTTTAATGGTCAAAGAAAAAAAAATCAATCTATGATATATTCTAACTGAAGTCATATTGCCTAGTCCCTTGTCCCCCATTTGTCCAGTCTCATGACCAGTTTTAAAATCAAACATGGTACAACTAGAGTTGTGTTGTCCAGTCCCTTACATTTAGGGTGCAAATCATATGCACCCTAAGATTAGACTATGGAGAAATTATTTCTGCTCTGCAGTTATTCAACGGATTTAACAGTACATATACAGGCTATACAAAGAAACGGAAAAGGAAACAAAAATATTCCTATAATTAATTAGGAACCCCTAAAAATTAGCAACAATAATAAAACAGAACGATCGACTACAATCCCTTGAATTATGAGATATAGTTATTTTTCATCAAATTTGGGATTCCATTTTAACGCACACAAGTGGAACCTAATTTCCTTCACACGGGTTACTTCACACGTATAGCAATAACAACATTCTAGAAAAGATCATTGATAGTATGTCTCTTAGAATTACAAGTTGTAACGTTTTCTGTACTAGGAGTGGATCTTTGTTAGGATGCATTGAGGAGGACTATTATTACCTTATGACTTCTTGATGATGATCTCAAGACAGCTGGTCCCTCAGTTGTTGCTGGCATACGAGCCGTGTTTTCCACGTCTATGCTTGGAGCCATAGGATTCCAACTTTTCCTTAAATCTCTTGAGATCTTTGAAGCTTCTGTTATGATCACCTGCAAATCAATTGCAATATTTTGTATGATGATAACATCCTCTTTGCTAGCACTAATGTAAAGAAACATCCCCTTTGTTATGATCAGACCTTTCTCAAAAGGTCAGGGTCAGAAATTCCTTGAGCTTGTAGTACATCTACTGGAGCAGCCTTTCCATGAGCAATACTTTCAACCCGAAAAGTGTGGACACCATATATAGACTGCAAACAACCTGAAAAGGAAATAGGAAATCAAAGAAGACATAACAAACATCATAAGGCGAGGTTTTAAACTTTTAAACAGAAGATGAGTATGTGCAGGTGTGTTTCTCAATCCTCAAGGAAAAACATAATTAAATACAATTACTTTAAGAAAGAATGTTGGAGTAGGATGCAAGAAAATAATCTTGTAAGGCCTGCAACAGTACCTTGTTCAATAATAATATCAATCACCAAAGAAAGAGGTAAACACCTCTCAATTGTTATGGTCCCCCAAAATGGTATATATGATGGCCTTGACACCTTGACCAAGGGAGAAAGGGAAATAAAAAAATCACTTCTCGATCAAACTCATAATACAGCACCATGTACAAACAGAACTATTCATATGTACCTTGCAAACTACTTCAGTATGTGTAACATATAATCTGCGAGAAGACAAATCCTTTCGAAGCACATATCTCCTAAAGGGAAGGTAGAGCAACATTAAAAGACCAAATCCCCAAGCTAAAACCAGAAGTAATGATATAGAAAGCCATATGACTGTATCATATTTAATACTACTGCTTGCAAGCTCTTCAAAGGAAGCTGAGTAAACTATCTGTTCAGAACAACTTTCCTCTTCATCCTCGCCAAATTCAGACACGGGGTCTGCAAGTATTTGATCATTTGATGATATCAGTTCTTCTGATAGTCGATCGGTGTGACCCAACATCCCTCAACTACAAACCATTCAAGAAGAAAAAAACACAAATAACAATATTAGCCCCAAAATATAAAATTAAAAGCCTTTATCCTAGAATAAATACTACTGACATAAAAAAGTCTTTCACCGTGTTGTGGCAAGTGTGAGGTGAGTTAAAAGTCTGACATTGTTTGGAAAAGTGAAGGTTGAACACTTTATAAGTGAGAGGACTCGTAAATCTAATGCCTTGAGGTTTTGGGTAAAGATGTAGCGTGTCTCTCACTTCTCTTGTTGCTCTGAGCCCAATGTGGATGATCCCCGAGCTCCTTTTGTGTCTCAACCCAGCGAAATATCAAAACTCATGTGGGTTGAATTGAAACAACAACCAAGTCTTACCCCATTAAGCAGGATCAGCTACATGGATCATATAATGTCGAAACATTCTTTCATGCGTCATATCTCTAAGTCATTGATCTCTAGGTCTTTCTTAATAATTTATCTTATAGTTTTTTTAGTCTTTCCTCTACTTCCAACAATTCGAATACCATCAATCTGATCTAGTCTTCTTACTACAAAATCTACATGTCTTTTCTCCACTTGCTCGAGCCATGTTTACTTAAATATATTCAAATTCCAAACATGAATCGCTTTATATTTAACTTCATTTAAAATCAATTTTAGTCGCCATAGAATCAAACATATGAAGTATTCAGCTTTGCCAAATAGCAGAATATGAAGAAAAAAAAGGAACCAAACAAAACAAAACCGAATATCTCTTTTGAAAACATGCGACGAAGGTTGAAGGAAACAGAAGAGATTAATCAAATATAAGATGAAGTGAAATTATTACCTCGTACTTGCAAGATATGTGACGAAATGGTTTGATGGGTATGTATGTGAATGGTAGCTGTAGAAAGTGGAAAACACTGAAAATGCACCAAACGTTCAATTCAAGGGATGGTCAACAACCTTCCGGGACAGTTTTCTATTTTCGCTGATCAACACACTCTGGACTATACTCCCTCCCTCTCACTTGTTTGACAATTACTTATCATATTTTTTTACTGATAAATATGCATTTTTATTGGTCAAAAAATAATTACATGCATTCTTTAAAAAATAATGAAAATATAAAAAATACCATCATTTTTCTAAAACAAATTGGGTTTTGGTCTCTCACAAAAAATACGGATAAAATTTTAATAGTTGGCTAATCTCTCTGTCCCTATATATAAGTACCATTTTATTAGAGGCAAATGATGCTTATACATAGAGACGGATGGAATAAAAAGGAAAAATTTTAGTCTCTAAACCGCGACAATTTAGTCATTCTATAATCAAAATCTTAATCGGTTTTTTGTTTTTGAATTGTCATTGGATTATGCGACAATCCATATATCAAATAATAAATGGATATGAAAAGTTGGGTTGAGTTAAAAGGATAAAAAGTTGGAGATTATAAGTTCAAATCTCAACAAAGGAGAAAAATTAAACCCATTTGTATTTGACTTGGGATCTTGAAGCGTAAAAGTCACTTCTAAAATTCATTCATTTTAGATTCAACATTATAGACCACATACATCATTGATTAAATGAATCCAAAATATAGATTTTTATTTATAATAGTGATCAGATGACATACATACATATGATTGATTATTCAAAAACACTTGAATGAGGTATTAAGAGATATCTTTTAGCTTGTAAAAAAAAATATATATCTTTGAGTTTAACGAGAGGTTCTATGGTCGAATTCAATCGTGATAATGCAATGGAGCTAAATCTATTGAAAGAGATCTTTGTCATCTACTGCGGTCCTACTCGGTTGAAAAGATTAATCTATACAGTTATACAACGAGATTTCCAATTCACAAAAAATTTCATAAATTAATTATGATGTGCGTGAAAATTAATATTGCCTTGAGTTAGGGCATCATCCCCGACCCAAAGGTGTATTCAATTATGATTTTATAAGATTTTCTTATATGATGAAAAAGTCGTAGGTTATTCAATTAAGATTTTTGGTCTTTTACTTAATTTAAATTAGTCTTGTGGTATTCAATCAATGTTTTCTTTTTATAATTTAAAAATAATCTTGTGGTATTTAATCATGATTTTTTGTAATTAAAAAGAGTCATGTGATATTCAATAACTTTATAATTTTGAAGGATTGTTTAATAAATTATATTTTCAACATGAAATTTCTATAAATTATTATTTTTATTAAGATTTTACTCTCTCTCAAAAAAGAAAAGAAAACAAATAAAATAGCGCGAATTTGTGAAAAAGATTTTATTATAATAACTGTTATTCAACGATTTCATAAAATTCATAGAATCCTCTAAAATCTTATAAAATAAGGTCGTTTCAAATCTTTTATAATCGTATGGTATAAATCTTGTGAAATCTAAATCCTAAATCTTAACGATATTTTAAAATCTTAAAATTCATTGAAACCTTTAAATCTTTTAAAATCCACAAACTTTTTTAAATAAGAAACGTGTTTTTCATAATACACATAAATAAAATTAGGATTTTGAGAAACCATTTTTTAAGAAGAAAAAAATAAATTGACAATTAATGATTCTAAAATTGGATTGGTCGTTAAGTCGTTTACATTTTTTGTTTGACTCACCAGATTGGTCATTTCTTTTCTCTTCATAGATTGGTCGCAGAAGTATCAAACCAGAAAACCTCGGGAACTTGCGTACACGAAACGACATCGTTTACTTCAGACAAACACAGAATAATATTCCTTCTCCTCATCTTCCTTCGTTTCACTCTCTTCACCACTCTTTCCTCTTCTTTCCTTCAAGGTACATATACTCAACGATTTCCCATTTTACGCCTTTGATTTCATTATTAATCTTTCTTTTTTGTTATATTTTTTTTGTAAAGTTTGAGTTTTTAAGTGTTCAAGTTTGAAATAACAGAAAGATGTTTAAAGGGTATATGAGATTCAATTCTGTAACTTTGTTTAATAAAAATAATTACAATTTAAGCTAAGATTGTTGTTTTCTTTTCAGATTCATTGAATAACTGATCTATATTATAAACCAGATACATTAATTATTTAATGAATTTGAAAAAAAGAATCTTTGCTTATATATGAGACCGAACAGAGTAGTTTTTTTTGGACTAGGATTGTTTTAATTTGAAAGTTATTCAGCTAATGTTTAGTTTTTATTCTCATTTGTTTCATAATGCAGTTAAAGTGATCAGTTAGTTATTCTTCTCAAGCTGTTTTTAGCTGGTAATTTACATGTTCTTTGGGAGTTCTGAAGTGCCGTTAGATTTATCTTTTAAATCAACTAAATAGATGGATCGGAAACGCCATATTGCGATTTTTACTACTGCCAGCCTTCCATGGTTGACCGGAACCGCAGTGAATCCTCTCTTTCGTGCGGCGTATCTTCACAAAGCTGGGATAAGGAATGTCACCTTGGTGGTCCCTTGGTTATCTTTGAAAGATCAAAAAGTAGTATATCCGAACAATATTACATTTGATTCTCCTGCAGAGCAGGAGAAATATATTCGCCAATGGCTTGAGGATAGAGTTGGATTTGCATCTGGTTTCAGCATAAAGTTTTATCCAGGAAAGGTGATAACTTTTCTCACTGTTTGTATGTTTGCCATTAACAGGAAATATTGTAAACTTACACAAAACCACTGAAATATGCACACATGAAAGTGAATACTGAAGTTTAAGTTCGGCCATCATGGAAAAAAAGTTATTTTGGAAAAATGGTTTGCTAATGAATGAGATTTTGCAACTTCGAGTCGCCAATGTTTGAATAGTAATATGTTTTTCTTTGACATACTTGGGTCCTTAGTTTGAGCCATTTACCGGTTTTCAAAATTCTCCATTTCTGTTTTATTTAGTTTTGTTTACTTGCAATTATATGAGACCTGAGTGTTTTCCAATTGACATCATGATACCTTTTGTTATATAAGTAGTGCTAATTTATGATGTGCTTACAATGCAGTTTTCTAGAGATAAAAGGAGCATTCTTGCTGTTGGCGATATTTCAGAAATTATCCCCGACAAAGATGCAGATATTGCTGTTCTTGAAGAGCCTGAGCACCTGACGTGGTTTCATCATGGGAAAAGATGGAAAACTAAATTCAAGTTAGTTATAGGAATTATTCACACCAATTATTTAGCATATGTGAAGAGAGAGAAGAATGGAAACCTGCAAGCATTTTTACTGAAATATTTAAACAACTGGGTTGTTGGTATATATTGTCACAAGGTAAGTTCACAAACAATATTTATGTATCCAGTGTTTAGTGTTTACCTTGGCATACTATACTGTCTTTTACTTCTGCAATGAAAGAAGCTAAAGCCATGAAATTATTGCATTTTTTTTTCACCTGCAAAGTTAAATTAAATGGTCATCTTATCTGCCCCATTACTAACAATTAGATTATGGGTTGATGCTATTGAATCAACTGGTTGATAAACAATAGCACAGTGGTGTGATATTGACCTGCTGGGAGGATCTGCTCACCCTTTTTTCATACACTACTGAATAACTTTTTAGACTTTGGATTTCATCAATTATATTTCATTAAATTTATCTAGTTGATACTATGGCACACTGTTTTTAAAATACAAGTACATGTGGACTATAACATACTTTTGGATATTCAATTTATCTAAAGTTTAACGTACATGATCGAGATAAAAGTATGCAATCCAATGACTATGTATTTCATACAAGGTTTTTGAACAATGTAATCCCCTAATTCCCATATATATAAAATGTTTGAAGAGTGTGGATATCTGTGCAATATACAATTCATGCTACTACTTGGTTCATTTGGTTGGTGTGTAATCCGTATATCATCACTGAGCTTTCATAATGTTGGTGTATTCATCTGTGTGGGTAAAACTAACACCTTTTCTAAAGATAACATGAGTTTCTTCTTGAGGTGGGAGCTTTACATTCTCAAGCTGTATTCATAAATATCACCGCAGTGGGAAATGAAGCTTTGTTCTTATGATTAGTTGCGAAAATACTCCCTCCGATCTTGATTAGTAAAAATAACTAACTTTACACCTATTAAGAAATTTAGTTAAATGAAATTAATCTTATTGATCTCATAAAAATATATCAGTGCATTCTCAAAAGTGTCCTTCATAGGAACTTGTTCCATGAGAATAAAAGAGTAATTGGAAAATTAAACATATTAATGAAAGGGTGTTTTAGGATACATGTCATTAAATAGAGTCAGTGTAGTAATAATATGGGAAATGCTAACAAGTGCCCTTGGTGCACTTGTTTAGAAGTCCAAAGAAGAAACTTTTTACTGGAACTTGTGTTTTCACTACATTGAAAATTAATAATGAAACATTTTCTACATGAAATTCATAAATTATTTCCTCTTTTGAATCCTTAACCATTGCCCTTAAGGCACTGGTTAGCAAGACCCTAATAATATTTACCGCTTTCATGAACTTGTTGCAACCATTGCATGCGCTTGCTCTGTCTGAACTGATTAGATGTATGATTGCAGGTAATCAGACTCTCTGCTGCCACTCAGGATTATCCTGGGTCCATCGTCTGTAACGTTCATGGAGTTAATCCAAAGTTCCTTGAGATTGGCAAGAAAAAAAGGGAGCAACAACAAAATGGAGAGAAAGCCTTTACCAAAGGTGCCTATTTTATTGGGAAAATGATATGGAGCAAAGGCTACAAGGAGCTGCTCCAACTTCTTAATGATCATCAAAAGGAATTATCTGCTCTTGAGCTTGATTTATTCGGAAGTGGAGAGGACTCTGATGAAGTTCAAGAAGCTGCTAAAAAGCTGGAAATGACAGTTAGAGTTCATCCAGCCCGTGATCATGCTGATGATCTATTTCATGAGTAAGTTTCATATTTATCTCTTGCGCTTTGTATTTTGTTTTTGTCTGAATGGCGTGTTAAAGTTTTCTTTTTTTTTTTTTATCTCTTGGACAATGTACTGATGGGAACATGTGTATGTTTACTCTTTAACACTTTATTTCCTCTGCTCCAGTTTCAAATTGTTTATTAATCCGAGCACAACAGATGTGGTTTGCACGACAACAGCAGAAGCTTTAGCAATGGGAAAAATTGTTGTGTGCGCGGACCATTGCTCAAATGAATTTTTCAAGCAGTTCCCGAATTGTTGGACGTATAATAACCACAAGGAATTTGTTGCACTAACACTTAAGGCATTGACCGAAGAACCCGGCCAACCTACAGACGCTCAGAGACATGACCTTTCATGGGAGGCTGCCACAGAACGGTTTCTTAAGGCCGTTGACCTCGACAAGCCATCTGAGAGAAAATTATTATCAAGAACTACTTCAAACTATCTGTCTACTTCGTTATATTTGCAACAGACAGTAGAGGATGCATCAGCATTTGTACATCATGTAGCTTCTGGGTTTGAAATATCACGAAGAATATTTGGTGCCATTCCACATAGCTTGCAACCTGATGAACAGCTGCGCAAGGAACTCGGGTTTGCTAATACTTCCGGGACATAAGGTTTGAAAAATTATGTGTTATTAACGACAATAGTTAAAATTTGTTTAATTTATTCCTAAAAGGTTGAGAGTGGTTTGCTCATTCAACTGCTCTCTTTCTAGTCGGGATAGGAATTAAAAAGTTTAGTGCCTTGAATAGATGTATGTTAAATAAGACATCTTTGTTTAGCATCAGTAAATGTTGGAGAATTTGACTATTTCACCTGAGTTGAGATGACTGGTGTAATTCATATTGTTTGTAGTAATAAGTTCAACTCCAACCCCATTTAAATGAAGTAAAAACTACACTACAGATAATAAAGCAATTGAAAAACTTTAATTTGTTAACAAAATGAGCTATGAATTACATGTCAGGTCAGCTCATCAATGTAGCTGGTTCACTAGTTGGCAGTTGTTCTGCTAGTTGTTCTGTCAAAAGTCGTGGGTAACACGTCATTGTCGAGTTCCACTATATCTTTTGACTAAGTTTTTAGCCTTTGAGGACCCACGTTCTATCTAAGTAGTGGCATTGAGAAAGTTGGTTGGTCCAACATCGCACATCCTTCACTTGGTTGAACGGTTTCCTCGCTTAATTGTTCGATCGCCTATTTACCAAATTCTACTATAAGGATAATTCTTTTTAGTGTAAACAACTATGTTACAAGAAAAATAAATCAGATTTTAATCTCACAAGAAAAATTCAATTTTAGTCCACACATACAAAAAAAATCTAATTTTAGTATCAATATAGTCTTTGACCAAAAAAATTAAGGTACCAATTTGGTCTGCAACAACAAAATAAAACTAGCAATTTGACCCCTGTAAAAAAAAAGCATCAATTTTTTTTTAAAAAATATATTAATTTGATCCCTTAGTTTTTCACAAACTACAATTTTAATATTTTCATGAAGAAAACAACAAAATAAGGGATCATTTGTGTAGGAATCTTAATGTCCCTTATTTTTGTAAATAAAACATGTGGTTGCCAATAAGAGAGTTGGATTGCAACATAAGCTCAATCACGCTAAAAATAAATGAAAAAGAAAAAGACTTACTTTTTCTATTCTATGAGGTTCTCATGTGCCATTTTTTTTTTCCTTTTAAAAGTGCCCTTCGGATTTTAGAATCCAAAACCAGTTTGGATTCTAAAATTCAAAAACTGTTTATATATAAAACGAAAACTATAACTCCCCCCATTTCTTCAGTTTTACATTTACCCCATTTCACTTTCTCTCCTCCCTTATCCCAAAATCCACGAACTGGTCGAATCTTGGAGATTTTTTTGTTGCTCAAAATCATCACTTTGAAGCTTTATCAAACATCAAACTAAAGTTTAGGTCTCATTCTCTGTGCATGCAAATGTCTGGGTTCGTTTTTTTTCTTCTGTAGACTGCATTTTTTCGGATTATAAAATCTGAAGCGCACCAACAGACAATTTTTTTAACAGTTTTGTGGATTTATGTTGATTGTGTGTTACTTGATTGTACATGTTACATGTATGGAATGTACCAGGGGTCATAGAGAATCGATGAATGCTTATGTTAGGCGAGAGAGTATGGAGAGGCTAACGGGGGGGGAAGTGCTCAGGAGTGGTGGCAGGGGCAAGGGAAGATGACGAGGGAACAACTCAGGAGAACGATCCTGACCCATGGTACGTGCCCCATATGGAGGGTGATGCTGAGCAGCAGGAGGAGGGCGATCTTGAGTAGCAGGTGGGTGTGGAGCCAGAGCAACTTGATGACTATCCGGGTGGCCCACACGACTTAGCTGTGCTGACCATGTATCATGTTCACCTGGTCAGAATGGCGGCTGATGGAGTGGTAAGACGCTATATCTTTTATTAAATATAAATTGAATTCCTATGTTGTTTTAATTATCGTAAGTTGTTGTTAATTTTTTTCATTTATTATTCTGATTATTGTGAAGTTGATGTTAATCTTTTGTTTTTTATTTTTGCAGTGGCATAGCAATTTAAAATGTGTAAACAACAGGAAGAAGATTGTGACGATACATGATAAAGAAAACATGGCTTGGATGGCAGCATAATGGTTTAAGGATGACCTGAGAGCCACCTGTCTTCAGTGGCTGCAGGATACCAACTACAGTCAAATTGACCACGGGTTGTGTTCTGCCTTTGTTGAGAGATGTTACTAAGAGACATCGAGCTTCCATCTTCCATCTAGGGAGAAGATAATGACACTTAATGACGTGTCCAGTCTGCTGCATCTCCCCATTGAGGGCATGCTCGTGGCCCACGAGGGTTTAATGCCTAGGACTGAGGCTATGAGACGATGGTGCAGTTGTTGGGGGCTGATGTGGACCAAGCATGGTATCAGGTGGAAAGGACAAATGGTGCCCATGCACAATTTAGCTGGTTGAATGATACTTTCAAGGAGTGTCTTTAGAAGGCACAACATGCCTACATGCTGGTCATTTGGTTGAGATGCAGGAGAAGCGGAAACGGTCTCTCCGCATATATTTGCTATACTTGATGGGTATCATGCTCTTCACTGACAAGAGCGCCACCTATGTGGATGTCACTTATTTGAGGTACTTCAGAGATTTGAAGCTTGTCTCTGATAATGCATGGGGAGCTGCTGCCCTTGCACACCTGTACATGGAGCTTAACAATGCCTCCCATTATAAGACCAGACATCTAGCAGGATACTTATCTTTGTTGCAGGTATAAATAATAATGGACTGCATGTTTATTCATCTGTATGTCTTGGTTGTTTGTATACTTATATGTTGTTGACTTTGTTGCATGCTTAGGTGTTTCAGCACTTCAAGGGTATGTGAGTCAGGGATGCATGAGGTGGATATCTGGACCAACAACATCCATGTGCCTTGATGTATCTACCGATGAGAGGTCTGGCTACACCAGACGAATAAAGAGAGCATATGGATCAGTTGGATTTAGCGAATGTTATCATGTCTCCGTATGTTGAACACCATCAAACATGTTCGTTCGAGCGGGTCATCCTTTATTCTGGATGGCTCAGATACAATACTTGTAGGGTGAGATATCTTCCAGAATAGGTGCTTCGCCAGTTTGGGTTTATCCAGACCGTCCCCAGACATCCATGTGAGAGTGCATCTCCTCAAACAACCTTATCGAAGATCAGCTACCACTATGCGCACCATCTTGATCATACGCTGTTAGTTCAGGACTTACTGCTATGACTGGTAATGAGACGTCACAAGGATACATCTGATGGTTTTATTCTATCTCACATCCATGCATCATACTTCCAGACGAGGTTGTTCATGTCCCGAGGCCACCTGAGAAGGAGGCCCTTGATGAGATCGTTGCTGAGCAGGAGGGAAAGCATGAGCACCTAGACCTAGTCGGAATTTTGGGCAGTATAAAAGACCATGTCTATTCCGTCATGGTTAGTGGTGTGGTGGCGCAAGGTATTGATGAATGGAGTCATTTGGAAGCAATTCTAGCGGAGGTTTATGGAGGACAGGTTTATCGTCGTAGACATGGTGGTAGGGGTGGGGGGGTGTAATAACTTAGTTTTATGGTGTTGTAATATTTTGACTCATGTTTGATGTTTTGCATTTTATGTTTGAACATTTGGTTTGTAACCTTTGGATAATTTCAATTTTAAATTTATTGTTTGAAAACTGTGTTGTTTTTTATTATTTTTATTTAAGTATTTATTTTATACGACCACAAATGCATGTTTATATCATTTGACAGTAGTTTCTTACCATATATATGTCCCAACCAAAAGAGAAAGCTTATGTCTCTGTGCTGAGACAATTCGTATTATATAATCCGAAAGGTTTTACGACATTTCAGATTATATAATCCGAAATGTACCTTTTTTTACTCCAAAGTTAGACTTTTCTGGGGTGTTTGACACTTTTCGTATTCTATCTATAATCTGAAATGACTAAAAGGATTTCAGATTATACAATTTGAAACACAGTTGTACAAAAGATTACACAAACATCTCCAAGGTGCTCTAGGTTTCAACAATTTATGAAATTCGAATTTTAGAATCCAAACTAGTTTCGGATTCTAAAATCCGAAGAAAGAGAATTTTTGAAAGAAAAAAAAAAGGGTGGGTGAGAATGCAATAGGGTAGGAAAAGTAATAGTAAGAAAAAATTGGGTGGAGAAAAATATTGCAAGAGAAACTAATGTGGCCCAATTTCATTTTATGAGAGTAAATATGGTTTTCGTTTCAAGGACTAATCTAGGCTCGACACATTTTATCGAAAATTAAAATGGATCTTCACTCTTCCTAACCTTCCCATACGCACTAGTTTAGACAAACATCTACAAGTTAATAAACACAAACATTTGTGTCACACTGGATTGGTGCAATTAAAAAATATTATTATCTTAAGGGAAACACACATTTGGAAATCTTATAAATACATTTAGATAATTATGAATTTTTTAAAGAATAAAGCATTTTTTTTTTATAATTATTAACTTTTCCTTAAAAGAAACTTTAGTCAAAAGAAAAAAAATTCTTTATTCTAAGAATACTATTAAAATATTTTGTAAAAGGAAAAGTATACTATTAAATAAAAGAAATAGATAAATGTTGTAAAAAAAAAGGAAATAGTTTTTTAAATTCAACTACCGTATCCAATACATTAATTAGTTTGTCTTTAAATAAAAAATGATAAATTTTTTATTAGAGTTTTAATTGATGCTTTTAATTTTTTTTGTCAAAGTACTTTATTGACTAACAATTTACTATTAAGATGAATAAGTTGGAAATAAGAGTTCCTATCCTAAACTCTACATATTACATGCAATTTTTCTATTACATATTTTAAAACATTATGAAAAATTTAGCTAAAGAATAGAGTCTATAATCCTTAAAAAAAAATAGAGTCTATAATGCATCAAATGACTTTTGGCCTCATAACTTATCAAAACCGCACTGCAAACACCTTAAGTCGAAGTTTATTAACTATTGTGATTTTTGGACAACATTGTTGTACTACTACCACCATACTACTCCATCCGATCACATTTATAAACAAAAAACAATTGTTTATGTTCATTTAATAAATAATGCATTTGACCATATTTATAGACTAGATACATTAGTTATTCGAAGAATCTAAAAAAAAATGTATTTTTCTTACAATTGTGACCGTAGAGAGTATTAGCTAAGCAATGTAAATGAAACTGAAACCTCGAAAACCAGTTTTCAATTGCTTTCTCAAATTCCGTGTTGTTCGTTATGGCATGGTTGCCACATCAGAAAATCTAGAAAGACAACCTCAGTTTCAAACTAATTCATTCACAAAACAACAAAACCCTTCACAAGGAAACGCACCCTTCACAATTCTACAATGTTTGCGTGCATTTCTTCACTCCAAAATGCCTGCCACATGGCATCAGAACAAACGTTACTCACGAGCACTTTTGTGTTCTTACCATGTTTGGATCATTTCAGCATTATAAAATTTGTTTTCTTTCATTCTTGAGGCATTGTATTCTGCTATTTGTAAAAGTTGTTTTCTTTCATTTCTTGAGGCTTTGTATTCTACTGTTTGAGAAAGCAACATGGCAGAAGAAGGTTTTAATCCCCAAGATTATCTTACTCTGCCACCAAACTGGAAGGACAATCCTGAAACCAAAGTAATATTTTTCATCACTTAATTTCTTCAAATCAGTTGAAGGGCCTACTTTCATTTTACCTATCTTGGAATTAAGTTGTAGTTTGTAATTTTCTTTTTTTCTTTAATTCCTTTTTCTGATGTTCCTTAGATCCTATTTGTTCTTGCTTTTGCTGAATTATTTTTGAGAAAATAGATTTGGATATTGAATTTATCTTTTGAGAACAAAAATCTGCTCATGACATAATCGATAAAAAAGGCACACAAGAATACAAAGATGGATCATGGAGTTGCATTGTAGATGCTATGACTAAAAATTACAATCAAGATTGTGCTTGGAGCTTCCCTCTCTTGCACTCAAGTGTGTGTCCACTTATGGGTGAACATGAGTCATACTCAGCAAATCAATTAATTTTTGTTTTATATATGGAATAGAAATTTCATTATGTTTTTGTAAATTTTGTACCAATTTTTTTTTCATTATGTTTGAATTCAAAGCTCATTTACAATTTTTTTTTACGGAATCAATGCTCAGATCTATCCATCAATTATGTTGATTCTTTGATATGTTTGTAACATAATTAAGAACGGTGGATATGTTGCTTAACGAAAGAAAGCACTATATTTTGCAGTTTGCTAACAAGTGGTCATGATTATGTGTTAGATGGTATATCTGGTTCGGCTGTTAAAATCGTATGAATGTTACATATATTTTTTAATGCTGAATTTGAATTTATGATTGCAGTGTTTCATAAATTTGTAGTGGGGATTTTGTTGGCTTTGTTGACGACCCTCCGAATCAATATGTGAGTTTCTAGCTTTTTTTTTTTTTTTTTTATCTCATTAGAAATTAATCATCAGAAGTAACATGTCATGTGATAGAGGAAGTGGCAACATTGACAAATCAATATTAAGATTTCAAAAATTATTTTGCAACTTTGAGAAATGCGTCTCAAATGATGGCTTAAAACTTGTGATATGCATGTTGTCCTCAGTCTCATAAGACACCATCACAATAATTGGGACTTTGGTACATTAAGTGCACCATAACCAGTTTTGTATTACTACTGCTCTTTTTTGTGCGTATATCAATTTGGAAAACAATGAAATGTAAGGTTTTTGATAGTCCAAAACTT
>Ga0315913_1004610_pt1 | contig 16707 bp, 11 predicted proteins | sample MpolsnodulesMG_FD_207736 | JGI IMG/M metagenome (GOLD analysis project Ga0315913, IMG submission 207736) | Medicago polymorpha root nodule microbial communities from Los Angeles, California, United States - small nodules | ecosystem: Host-associated > Plants > Roots > Nodule | place: USA... | reverse complement strand
TTTAAATGTATTCACTGTACTTTTCTTTCGTAAATTTGGGCATATCTTGAAAATCTTTAATATAGTACAGCTTTGTTTGACCAAGTATAACAATATTATTAAACCAACTTTTTATGGCACAACTTACAAATTGTAAAAAAAAAAGGCACACACAACATTAATTATACACTTTTGATAAATAAATGTGTTATTATTATTTTTGTGTTAATCCTCTTATTTTTAATAGAATAGATCAAATAAAGATCGGCCAAATTTTATTTTTTTAAGATAGATCAAATATATAATACGTTTACATATGTATTTCATTATATCATACTATAATGTCACTTTATTGTGATAGTAATTTTTAAAGATATATACAAATTAATAAAAGTGCTTACTGTTTTATTCTCTCTGGTTCATATTAACTTAGTCATTTGCTCATTTCAGATATATTAAGAAAAATGTACAAAGGAAAGAGAGAGAAAAATGATTTTAAATGTTATTGTTGAGTATTGGTAGATTCTCCACTATAATAAATAAATGCAAAGTGAAATATATTGAATTGAAAATAATGAAAGTAGTATTAATTAGAGTTATATTAGAAAAAATAATGATTAATGTTGTATTAAAAAGTAAAATGAATCAATATTTTTGTAATTTAACTATTTTAAAAATACATATTATTTAATTATTTTTTCTTTCATACTTTTTACATTTATTTGAGTGTGTCTAAATGAGTTTTATTTATGCTTGTGTCTAAGCAAGTCTTTTACATTTATTATGTTTTAAACTCGTTCTTCGTCCTGAAAAACTGAGATTTCTATATGTGTGTTCTGCACTATCTCAATAATGAGGATCACGCGCACCTGAACGCCACTGACAAATGATTAATCTTAGTTGCAAGTGTGTGTGCTTTTAGATTTTGAATACGTGTGGATGACCTTGGATTGTACTTTCACTACGCCAATATGCTACAGAGCAGCAGAAAAATTATAAAGCTGGATTTATTTTTTTGTTTGCAATTGCAACTACTAACTCATCCTGTCATTGTCTCATAACACGTCTATAGATAGGGCCGACTCAAACGTAAACAAGGTCTACATAGTTTGGTTTCCCCTTAACTTAACAGCAAGAGGGGGGAACTAACCTCTGTAGAAGTTACACAAATCAAACCAAAAATTATAAGAATTCTTTTTCATTTCTTCAGTTTGGGGATTGGGTTTCGTAGACTTGGAGTTACGTAAACAAGAGTCAATATCCATTTGATCTCTCACAATTTTATCTCGGATCAATATAGTTTTCGACAAATAATACGCTCACATTTATTTTTGACATCTTTATCTGATTTATTACGACAAAGAGATTAATTTATCTTCGATGTGAAGATATCAAAGACTAAATTAAATTATCTTTTGTTGAATACTAATTGATCCGAAAGAAAATTACGAAGCACCAAATTAGATCTCCTTAGTCCTTACATTTAACAATTGGATTGGATGTTGATGACCAAGACAGACCCTTAAAAGAAAAATGACTAAGACAGAAAAACATGGAAAAAAGGATATGGAAAGTGGAAACGAGTGGAATTCAAGGCAGCATGATAACATAAGCAAGCCCCATTCGTTTTTTGTTCATCAGTTTTCCCATTTTTTCACTCACTTGATAATGCCATCATGAGTGATGAGAAGACTTTTGACACATGGCAGTTCATTTTCATGCCAACTGTCACCAAGCCACCCAACCCAAAGACAAACGAACCAGCTAATCATCATGTCATTACGGATGGTTTCCTTGTCGAAGCTTCTTTTTGCTTGTTTTTTAGCACATAACATATCCATAATCATAACACTGTTGCAAAAGGTGCTAGCTAGCATAGTGATAGAACACACGTGGGACGCCGCTAAGAAACAGTCATAAGAATGGTGTACACCGCTAAAAGGTGCTTCTTCTTAAAGGAAGGCCCTCGCAAAATTCAGAGCAGTCTTCAGCAACAGTGCATTATTACTAAACAACTGCTGAATTAACGGCTTAAAGAAAATTGCGTTTTGGTTTGGCTTTGGCCTTTACTGTAATATTCGTTATAAATGCTGTACTTCTTGGTTTATTTACGATGAAACAATGTGCATTACTAACAACAAATCGCCACATTTTCCAACCCTCTCTTTTCAACATCAGACCTTCATTAGAACTGTTTTTTAGAAATGCTAACAACACTCTCTTCTCATCATTCTTCTTTTATTTGATGAAATTCATACAAGTCTTATTATTTTATATGATAATAATAGATCATATAAGCAGCGAGTTAAAAAAACAAGAAAGGAAAAAATGAGTGATATGAATACTCTATTTTATATGATAGATTCTCCACTACAACAATCTCAGAACACCTTGAGGAAAATGATCAAATTTTATAGTTTGCCACTTCCGAGCATTGCCAATTTCCCAAAACAATCAGCTGAAATTTCTTTTCTCCAAGGATGCAAACTTGTAACTGCAAATATAAGAAAATAAGTAAATATGACGCATACAATAGACAATACAGACTTTAGACAAAGAGTTAACAAAAGATGGATCAAGTTAGCACTTACAATCTAAGATATATCTAATGTCACATAGATATGTAGCTATGATTGTTGAAACAATCATTCACATCCATAAGACCCATACCCCTACTCCCAAATAAACAAAGAAAGAAGTTCTGTGAGGGATGGTTGTCATAAATAATGTCAAGAGTCAACAATTACATCAAGAATTTGCTCAAGTTAAAGCCTTAGTTTGGCACAAACTGCATTAAACAGCAAGCAGGAACAAGTATTAAATAAATAAAAAATTTAGAATTATAACAGATGAATTTTAATTATTCAAATTCAAATTAATTAACTTGTACAGCCACCATATTTCCAAGGCTGACTCAAGAAGGCTCGAAAAATGCACACAACAGGAAAATTTAAAACTCAACCAAGAACATTACAGGGCATGTTTCCTATAGACATCAAATATAATGTAAGATAAGGTTGACAAACCTATCAATCGGATCATTACAATATATTCACCAACTTTATTGAGAAATATATTGAAAGATATTTTGACAAGATTATTGCATTTGTAAATTTTTAACTTCTAGACGATCTTTGGCATCTTCATTCAACATGTTGCTTGAAAAAGTCATGATAAGTAGGGCCAGACTATATCCACAACTTCAATAAGGATGGCTTTAACAAGATCTGAACAAGATTGAGTTTCCATGGAGATTATTTTCTTTTAGGAAAACCAATGTTGTCAACGGCGGATGACGGAAGGCCAAAAATCCGCCATATAAACACGCCATTGCGGCCTATGGCGCTGCCATGGCAGCCATTCCTTCACAAACTTCCTACGGTGTTGTCCAAAAATCCATCGTGGCATTCCACCATGGCGGCACCATGACTGCCATTTAACAACATTGAGGCCAATAGGAACCACAATCTTTTGAATTGCAAAGAAAAGGAGAATCATCATCAATTGGACTCGATACCCCAAGTTGAAAAACTCAATAATACTTATCTCCCAATGTACTAGTCAATTGATCCCTTTCAATAGATTTTTTTTCATTTACCAGAGTAGAGAATTGCGCACCCAAAATATACCTGAGTCATATCATGCTATTTTTGCAACTGCAAGATTTTTAAATAACATCAAATCCTATATACAGTTTGAATTTCACATTCCATCATGCTACATAGCTCATATTATTAAACAATTCACAGTTATGCAAACCTAAAATGTAAGGGACGCTAAAGATGGAACCAGATCATCAATCTCAATGCTCTCAACAAGCTCATGCAATCCTATATGAGCTAGGAAAACTATAAAGACATCAAGCAAGAAAAATCTAAAAGAAATTGTATTAGTTACTATTAGTAGGTAAAAAAAAAAAACTCCGAACTGATATTATTTTGAACTTTTGATTCCTACTTAAAACCTCATAGATCAGAACGCGGGGTTATAGATCACACTGAAACTACACACGAGTTCAAATCGCGAGTGCTAGAACAACAACACCTGTAAAATTGAAAAAATTACACTGTCTGATATAAATAAGGGTTCATCGATCACCAACCTTCTCTTTCAGTGAGCCTTACGCCTCTGTAGTGGCTGTTTCTGAGTTGCTAATTTATAAATCCAAAATACCTGCGGTTAATCGGAAAAGGCGCACAGTGATTTGAGAAAAGATGTAAGGGGAATGGAATGGTAGCATGAAATGAAGTGAGGGAAAGTGGAGAGAGAAATTACCAGACCGAGAACATGAGCTGCTATTAGAAGAACGAGAAATAAAGGTACTGCATCGAGCATCGATGGTCGCGCCGGTGAGTATTGATCTTGTGCCATTGTACAAAACGGGAGGAAGAAGAAACCCAGTGTTTCTTTTTTCTTCCAGATCCTTAACAGTTCAACAAGTGAAAACCCCAACTGAACCCCGCAAGGACGCAATAGAACTTTGGGTATACATGGGTAAAAGTAGTATGATATCGTCTCCGCCTCCTTGGATAAATATGGTACATTGTCTGTCCCCGTACCCGTGTCACGTGTGTATCTCTATACGGGTGTTTAGGTACCCATAGATTTTGAATTAATTTTTTTTTTTACAAAAAAAAATACTTTTTTAATTACCTACAAACTTCAACTTTTAAATATCTATGCATAACATATTCCATTCAAAATTCATTATCCATACCATAATCCAACAAAAATCATATTATTACATAATCTCAAGCAAACTCATCTTACCATAATGCATATGATTTTTACATAATCTATACAAATTCTTGAAGTAAAATAAAAACATCCTAAAAGCATAAAATTCCTCCAAAAAAAAGTTAGAAAAAACTAGAAGTCAAATAAACATAAAAAAATGCATATGTGTTGTTTATGCCTTCAATTTGAGATTCTGAGAAAACTCATAATCGTGACACGATTATGAGTGGCGTGACACGATTTTGTTGGCAGAACGTATGGTTCCTACTGTAGGCAAAATCGTGGCACGATTTGTACAGGCGTGACGCGATTGCTGGATAAAGTTGTCGTACCTTGGGTCGTACGCTTCAACCGTGGCGCGATTTTCATAGGCGCGGCGGGATTTTGTCTGTCACTGTGTACTATTTAAGTGTTTCAGCTCATTTTTTGAAGGGTGAGGAGAGAGAACTTCAAGAGAAGAAAACTTGAGAAATCAAAGGAGGTAACTTTAGGGTTTAGGGACTTTGATTAGAGTTCTCTTGGGTTGGGAAACATTGTAAACACCTTGGGTGAGTGAAAATCATTGAGTGTCTTGTTCATTGGTGAGATTGAGAAAATGGGTAGAAGTTAGGGTTGTTCTTTGTGAGCTTGTTGAAGCTAACTTCTTGTAACTCATTTGTATCTCTTTGTAAAAACTCATTGATAGTGGATTGGCGAGATCAATCTCTCCCCCAAAGTAGGTCAAGTTGGACTGAACTGGGTGAACATTTCTTGGTGTGTTTTGTTTCTCTTCTCCCTTTATCTTTTGCTTGTGGTTTTGTGTTTTTTCACTTTGATTCCTAGATTAGATCTAGGCGTTGTTATTGTTGTTATTGCTTGTGTTTACTTTGATATTGGTTACTACTTTCCTTTGCTCCACACACATATTTTGTATTGGTGTGGTTTTGAGTCTGAATTCACAACAATTAGCGTCCACCGTGGGGCATAAGAGTGAACTGGTTTAGTGAGTACCATGGGTTCAAAGTGGGATATTGAGAAGTTCACCAGAAGTAACAATTTTGAGTTATAAGAGGTGAAGATGCAAGCGGTGTTGATACAACAAAAGTGTGAGAAAGCTTTGAAGGGTGAAGGTGTGTCACCGGTCACCATGTCACAAGCGGAGAAGACCGAGATGGTGGACAAGGTTATGAGTGTCATTGTCTTGTGCCTCAGTGACAAAGTTTTGAGGGATGTCGCGAAGGCCTTACTGTTTCAAGAGGAAATGGTGGAGGTAGAAGTAACCGAGGAAGCTCAAAGAGCGGTAACAAGGAAAAGTATAAATGCTTTAAGTGTCACAAATTTGGTCACTTCAAGAGAGATTGTCCGGAGGACAATGAGAACTCTACGCAAGTTGTGTCCGGAGAGTATGAGGATGCGGGTGCTTTGGCGGTGAGTTGTTGGTAGGATGAAGAAGGTGAGGTTTCTCACCTTGGTATTGATGCCTTATAGAACGGTGTTCGTCTGGAGAGATGATAAACACTCAACATCAGCCTAGAGAGGCCGTGGGAAGAATACTCAAGGTTAGCCTGGAGAGGCGGTGTGAAGAATACTCATGATCAACCTTTGAGGTGGAGTTGCAAGGTGGAAGCATAGTGTGTGTACGCATTTGAAAGTTGAGGTAGAGAAAGCTCAACTTGAGGTGGAGTTGGTGACACCAAGAATGGTACGACTATGGAGGCCTTGGGTGTTTATGCTCTAGTTGTGAGCATATGATCTTCAAGGAAGCGGAAGACGTTCTGTGGTTGAAAAGGGTTTGGTGTGGACTTGTGGAGCTACTTGGTGTAGTTGGATGCAAGGAAAAGAAAATGGGGAATTGTGGTTGATGGTTAAAGTGGCATCATCATCAATTTGAAGTCAAGGTGGAGAATGTTGTTTATGCCCTCAATTTGAGATTATGAGAATACTCATAATCGTGACACGATTATGAGTGGCGTGACACGATTTTTGAGAGATTTTTATAATATTATAAATTTTGCGGCAAAATTTTATATAAAAATATGAATTTTACATATGAGTTTACTTTAATTTTTTTACATATGAGTTTACTTTAAAAGGAAAGATCAAAAGTGTTTTTCCAATTATCTATACCTGACGGGTCAACTCGTCACATCATCCATTTTTTAATACGATTAGACGAGACAAACTAACTAGTAGTGGTGGGTAAAAATTTATAATCCCACATACCAAGCTGACTGGTTAGACATGATGACCCGAAAAACCCCGTTCTGTCATCTCAAATACTAACAAATAAAGTTTAGGCTTATTCAGTCATCCGGTCCCTTAACTTAATTGATTGTTTCAATTTGGTCCCCTAACTATAATTTGTATCAATTTGGTCCCCTATGTTTTGTTCTGTTAGTAGTTTTAGTCCTTCTTGTTAGTTTCTCTCATAAAAACGTTAACAGAAAGGACTAAAACTAGCAGCGGTGCAAAACATAGGGGACCAAATTGATACATAAGTTAACACTTTTTTTAGAGAAACTAACATAAATGATTAAAACTAGTAACAGAGCAAAACATAAGGGACCAAATTGATACAAATTATAGTTAGGGGATCAAATTGGGACAATCAATTAAGTTAAGGGACCGGGTGATTGAATAAACCTAAAACTTATATTCAAAGATTAAAATGAATTTTTAAAAAGAGATCGAAAGATCAAAATGACAAATTAAAAAACTCTTAAATAATAATTGTTGTTTTACATTGATTAAGTGATGTGTAAATTGATAATGTTAACTCTGTGTTAAATTCAAAAATTACAGGAGACAGTTTTCACAACAACCGAACCAACATCACTTAACATGTCGATATGCAATTTGATAATCTCGACTTTATGTTAGAGTTTAAAATCAAAAGAGACACTTGCCACAACAACCAAATTCACATTACGAAATTTAGCTAGAGACCACTTACGATATAATCTTAGTTGACTTGATTTTATTAGATTAATTTATTTTTTTTGGAAGTACCCTAGTGGCTAGAGTTCACACAATTTAATTGTGGAGAAGTAGGGTGATCGAGATTCGAACCCCGGTCCCTACATATAATATGCAATATCCCTATCAAATGAGTTAAATTAACGAGAATTATTAGATTAAATTTTAATGTAAAACTATATTTTTTTAGGGTAGGCCTCAAGTTAATGTAAATCTATTTTACATGTTCTCGTGAACTTAAAACAATACACAATATATGCAAGGTTTGGTGTGTTTGAATCCTGAACACCACAAAAAAAATCTACTTTACATAACAAAAAAAAAAAAAGAAAAAACTATTTTACTTAAACTCTCCATTAAAATCACAAGGAAAAGAGGGTTAAAGAGCCGACAGTAAACAAACTTTTCCGATCAGAATAATTTAAGAAATCCAATCCAAAACCCGGAGGGCGGTTCGCTTTCTACAAAACAAAATTGACGTCAACTGCCAAGTGGCCTCACACTACACCACCAGACGTGGCAGTTTCCTCTGCTTTCTCACACTAACCACCGCCATACATCGTAATCCATTGAATGGCTTCTTCGTTTCAACTAAGCATTTTTTCAAACAATTGGTTTGCATCGTTTTCTCATGCTTCCCCTTCCTTCACTCTGCTACACTGAACTCCTTCGTTTCGCACATCAATGAGGAGGAATGCCTTCGCCGCTCTCTACCTTCACACCGGCACCATTTCCATCCCCGCAAGTAATCTTCAACTTAACTCTTTCCGCAAATTCATCACTTCTTAACACTTCAATTTTCTCTTATTTGAACATAATTATGCAATTTCCGTTCTATAGCACTGGTTACTCTTGATTTTGTTTTACTTGCTGAAATGATTGAATTGAATTGAATGTTAGTTAGGTTAATTTTGATATTGTTGTTGTATCATTTTGAGAGTGCGAGTGTTTTTTCTTGTAGAATTACGACATGTAAGTGCAACTGAGATTACTTTAGGAAAATGTATGCCACTGGAATATCTGAGGAGGTTGGATTCCTGCCCTCCTTCCTGGCTGTTGCATCGAAATTCGTGAGTCGAATTGCTTCTTATGCACCTGATTTGATTAATATAAATAATTTTGTTTAGGTTATGTTTTGTGATCTTAAAATTTTTGTTTGTGGGGGATTATGGTGCAGATATTCAACTGGTTTTACCAACGTGCATGGCGAAACGCCGTCTCCTGATTATGCAAGGAGGAGGAGGGAATCACTGGAAAATAAATTTGGGCTTACTCTTGGAACTTATAGCTCTAAAAGTTTCAATGCTATATACCGGTTTGGTCCCTTTTTGGCTTTGTATAGGGCTGCGGTTATTTCATTTCATGTCTTCAGGCTAACAATGTGGCAGTTGTTTGTTGAAGACATACAAAAACGAGCAGTTAAGGTAATTGATTTTCTGTTACCAATACTTTCTATACAATTAAGCATATGCACTTAGAAAACAAACACACATAACTTTTGGTTTGGGATAATAGATTAATACGTTCAATTTGTTATGCATCAAGAATTAGCCAAGGTTATAAAAGGCAACAACAAACCTTGCTTCTGCTATGGTAGGGTCTGGGAAAGGGTTGGGTCCATTGTAGGTATATTGTTGGCACAGCCTTATTTTGTTTCTAGTAGAGGCTGACTTCACAACTCCATAGTTGCATATAAATTGATAACAGTGTCTATCTTGGACAATAACTCCTCCTCTGCTGCATTACATAGATGTGGTAATGTTATTTTTAGTTCATTTAAATCAGCTTGTATCGCTCTAGTACAATTTTAAGTGAGCAAAATTCATGAAATCGACATTATAGTCATAAATCCATACTTCCAATTCCGTTTTGTGGGAAGCGAAGCGAGTCAAGCGACTTTGCTTGTTCTTGTTGTCAGTCTCGAGGATAAAAGTGTTTTTTTTTCACAGTTATGTCGACAATAGTTTCTGTTGCTCTGAGATAAAAGCCATGTTACCAAATTGATTTTATGTTATCTCCTTCTCTGTTGACATTCAAGAACTTGTCTGCGTACTTATTATTTTATCACCCTGTTTTTATTTGGCAATTAATGTTTGATAGTTTTTCAGTTTAACACTACTGCTATTTTATAAACCACATGACCCTTTTGTTCCTTTTATACCCTAATTGAAAATCGTTAGAATATTCATCCTGTCATGCTTGTGTTCACATGATCATAAGCTTCCTTTTGACTTACGCTTTTTGTTGCCTTGGTTAATTAAGCTCGGTTTCGTGTGGGTGTTGCGTGCAGCTTGTTGCACAAGATACTTTCTCTTAGTTTCTGTTAAAACTCAGTTGCTAGTTAGTAGTTACATTTTTTGTCACAATTATTTATTGCAAAATACCATCTTCACTCGTATCCGAACCTCTATAAGTATAGAGACTCAATTTCATTGTCATCACATTCAGAAATATAGTCGAGTTTATACTCAAATTTTCTCTGATGTTTTCTTTATACATTTTCTTAAATTTTCTTGTATTTTCTCAATGACTCCAAATGAATTATGGTTTCATTAACCGGTAATGATAGTCATGACTTCTCCTTGAAATCCACTCTCTTTCCTGGATATCACACTGTGTAGCTTCTGCTCTGACAAATGTCTCATCAAGTCTCTGTGGAAGTAGTTTAGAGAAATTATCTCCATTGCAAGCAACAAGTAGAAGGTGTTATTCGAAGTCACAAGTTGTGCAGTGTTTTGTGGTTAATCCTTCGTTACCACCACGATTCTTCATAGAGTAAAATTAAGATGAAGTCATTGTTAATCCTCAGCACTCAAGTTTGGATGAGCAAGATTCACTCCTTGCTTCCTGGTTGCTCCCTTCAATTTCATATATTTTGCTGCCTTGCCTGCTTGTATGCGTGCAGCACACTGTGCACTTCTGGCAGTTTTGGGAGAAAATCCACAACGTTTTCCACATTTACACCTGAGAAAACCAGCGTCAACTTTTCGAGTTAAGTAGTGTAGAGAAGGGAAATAAATTTATTTAAGAATACCTAGCTCAAATAGTGAAGACTATAGATTTTAATTGTGTAATTTTTCAAATTAAATTACAACCATGTGTCTGCTTTATATTGATTGGTACGAGGTTGTTGGCAATGTCACTTTGTCTCATAATGCGCCCTCTTCCATGACGTGTCAACCATGTATTTAAGCACTACAAGATTTATCAAACCACATATATTTCTTCCACCGACGTTTCTTCCAGCAATAGAGTGCATATTCATATCTTTTAATACTTATAAGTGAAAAACTGACAGGAATGAACAATGACGTGAATACAATGTTTTGCAGTTTCGTGAAACTCTAATACGCTTGGGTCCTTTCTACATTAAGGCAAGTTTCTTTCAGTGGTTATTTCCTGTTGGTTTCTGGTTTTATCATGTCTTTTTCCTTTATTCTTTGCCTTATTCTTTTTATACTACAATGTTCTTGCTGTAGTTTGGCATATGCGTTTTTCATCAACATGTCTTCTTTTTATACTACAATGTTCTTGCTGTAGTTTGGCATATGCGTTTTTCATGAACATGTCTCTTTATCGTACAAACTTATTATTACTCTAAAGTAAGTTTTTGTCTTGTTCCTAGTATAAAATAAATTGACTGTTTCAAAAGCTTTTCATAACGTTATAGATGAAAATGTTTATTTTTATCTGTTTTATTATAAAATTCATCATCTATCTTTTGTTCTTGCTGTAGTTGGCTAATGCATTTTTCATTAACATGACTCTTTATAATACAAACTTATTATTACTCTGAAGTAAGTTTTTGTCTTGTTCGTAATATAAAATAAACTGACCGTTTCAAAGGCTTTTCATAAAGTTATAGATGAAAATGTTTATTTTTATTTGTTTTATTTTGAAATTCATCATCTACCTTTATCTATATTTACAGTCACTCAGAAATCAGTAATCATGTTTCCAGTTCTTCAACTCTAACTATAGTTACCCCTTTTATTTTATATTATTTTTTTGAGGTTTTGTTTTTTGTTTTTCTTTTCTGAAATCAATTGAATGTGGGATTCTCTCTTCACAACATTATATATATATATATATATATATACCATGTGGAACAAGTGTACTTGTTATATTAAATTTTTCAGTATGTTATTTCATTTGACGTAGTCTGCACATTAATACAGCTCGGACAGGCATTGAGCACTAGACCCGACATATTACCAACAGTATATTGTCAAGAGCTTGCTAAGTTACAGGTATAATGACCTCTTCCATTTTACTTTAACACATTCAATCAAATACGGTAGATGCATGTATTGACCATTGTCATGCTCCTGGTTTTGTTATCTGGTATTGATGAAAACTTATAAATTTTTATTCATGTATTGACCATTGTCATGCTCCTGGTTTTGTTATCTGGTATTGATGAAAACTCATAAATTTTTATTCATGTATTGACCATTGTCATGCTCCTGGTTTTGTTATCCGGTATTGATGAAAACTTATAAATTTTTATTCATGTTAGGATCAAATACCTCCATTTTCAACTGATGTTGCTATCAAATGTATCGAAACCCAATTTGGTGCTCCTATTCATGAAATTTTTCGGGACATTAGCTCAGCTCCTATTGCAGCAGCATCGTTAGGACAGGTTTATAAAGGTTTGTTACCAGCAATAATAACTAGAATTTTATTCTAATTTGAATATTTGTTTGGCCTCTTGTTCTTAAATTTGGAACTTTAGAGTAATATAGACACATTTGAGGAAGATTGAAGTGTTTACTTTTGTTGCTTCAAGTGTTACAGCTCATCTGCATTCTGGAGAACTTGTAGCTGTAAAAGTTCAGAGGCCAGGCATGTCACTTTCATTGACTCTTGATGCTTTGCTGTTTCATATGATTGGGGGCCAATTTAAACGGTTTGCGAAGGCTCGCAAAGATCTTCTAGTAGCAGTTAATGAAATGGTGAGTTACAAATCTATTGCCTTGGAGCACACAAATCTATTGTCGGTATTGTATATGACCCATTTTTTACCTAATATTGACAGTCTAATATCTGAAACCCACTTCAAACAATAAATTATTTTCGCATGTGTGTGAGCATGATCGTTACACCAGCTGACTGCTGTGGAGACATTTATATTTCAGTTTACATTACAATTACTTCATATATTATTCAACAGGTCAGACACATGTTTGATGAAATTGATTATGTCCTAGAGGGGAAAAATGCCGAGCGATTTGCTTCTCTCTACTGTTCCTCTTCAAGTAAGTTCAACATCTGTGGCAAAAATTCCATTTACTGTTTTCTTTGATTGTACTTTTGGCATGTGCCTAGTTCAAGTGTTCAAAGCATATGTTGTAATCCCAAATTCATAATTTAGATAATGCTTCACCAAATGTTAATTGAAGCATTTCTCCTAGGATTTTTTAATATTAGCTTTGGAGCAATTTACACATAAAAATCCTAGCTTGCTGCTATTCAGAACTGATGATTGGTCCTAAAATATGAGAGGGCAATGTGCATTTCCAATGTGCTGTACATTTTTGTCTCTTATATGATGTATGGTTCTTTGGCATGCAATTTAGATTCGTGATTCTTTTGGATAGATGCTGATGATCAGGGCGACAAAATGCAGGCGGAGGTAATATAAAAAACAATAAAACAAAGTCAGTCAAAGCTCCCAAAATATATTGGGACTATACATGCACCACTGTACTGACTATGGAGTGGTTAGATGGAATTAAGCTTACAGATGAAACAGGTTTGAGTAAAGCTTCTTTAAACAGAAGGGAACTCATTGACCAGGTACGAGCCACATAAGTTTTCTTGGTCACATGCATGATATCTCTTTCATGTCTTTGCTCGCTCGACTGTGTGTGTAGTTACTTAAATTAGTATGCTTACATGTAGTTATGAATAGCATTAAATGCAAGCATACATTTTCTTTTGGCGATGTATTGACTGCATATGTTTACTTAATACCAATTGACGTCCTTATGTCTTTCTCATGACTTCGTAGGGATTATACTGCTCTTTGAGGCAAATGCTCGAGGACGGATATTTTCATGCTGATCCTCATCCGGGAAACCTTGTTGCGACAAATGATGGATCACTTGCATATTTTGACTTTGGAATGATGGGGGATATTCCTAGGCATTATCGTATTGGACTTATTCAAATTGTGAGAGATGTTTGAACATTACTCATTTTAATGGATGTAAATCTAATTAGTTTAAGTTAATTTCCACTACATTTGATGACAATTTCTTAAATGGAACACAATGTTTGAAAAGGTCAATGTGAATTAAAGATGTTAGACATTTTCAACATTTGGCACGATAGTTGTTCCTTTCTCCTCGTAAGATGTATCATACTTATATCTATGAATTTAAAATTTCATGTGGGTGATTTATGTCAATGTAGTGAATGGTCTTCCTATTTGTGATCAATGGATTTGTTATATTTTGACTACTTCATGAGTTATTTATCATTCATAAATAACTTTTTTATGATCTCTCTCAGAGGGTTTTTGTGTCTAACTTCTGAGCCATGTTTTATGAATTGAAAGAACTCAAATAGCTGTTGCATAATCGAGATACCCAATTTTCCCTAATTGTCTGTGACTAGTAATGAGTTTCTCTCTCTTTCAGATTGTGCACTTTGTTAATCGCGACTCTCTGAGCTTGGCAAATGACTTCCTTTCTTTGGGATTTATTCCTGAAGGGGTTGATATACATTTAGTTTCTAATGCACTGCAAGCATCCTTTTCTGACAGGAGTCAACGGACCAGTGAGTCTCAAGATTTCCAGGTTTGTTTGTCCTTTATCCTGCATCTGAGGATCAGTTGTCTGCTGGGTAATAGTTGTAACTGGTGTTATATTTTTCTCATATCATATGTTAATTGAGACGCTTGGTAGGAACTCCATTAGGAAGGACTGGCTGTGCATAATTTATCCTTCTGTTTTGTGATTATCATTAGATATATGAATGCTTGAATTTCCCAGGATAAATTCTTTGATGCAGTCTTGCTTTGGTATTAAGTATGTAAGTAGTCTCTTAGCCTCTTGTGGAGGTCGACTGATGGGTCTCTGTTTCCAGTTGGCCTCAAATATGTAGAGAGACTGGTGGGCGATTCCAGTTGCCTTCAAATACGTAGATACTAGTGGGCAATTTTATGAGGGCTTATTCTTCTATGTCATTGTACTTGGTTTTCTCTTAACTTGAAAAAATTATCAATTCATGTGTACTTACCATGAACACACACATTGTACACAACAATTTGTGTTTGTCATTCAATTTTAGGCTTTTAATAGTTCAACAACTCACCAGCTGCCTGGTGACATCTATATAACAGTGCTGTAATATTTGCCTTGCTTTATTGCTTCTCTGTGCTGCTTCTCTGTGCTGAACTTGAAAGCCTCAAAATTATTTGCCAAGATAATATTTCATTGATCCGTTCCTCATAATGTCTTTAACATTAGCCGTTTGTTTTTATATCTATTTAAAGCACAATTTCAAGGTATCATGGCACTTTTTTTAAGTTGATTTTTTCTTTGAATTTCAGGGAGTCATGAACCAACTATATGATATCATGTATGAGTTTAACTTCTCCCTCCCACCAGACTATGCTCTTGTTATAAGAGCATTGGGATCACTAGAAGGGACAGCTAAAGTTCTGGATCCTGATTTTAAGGTCATTGAAAGTGCATATCCTTTTGTTATTGGAAGACTTATAGCAGATCCTAGTCCTGATATGAGAAGAATTTTGAGGGAACTTGTCATTCGTAATAATGGATCGATAAGGTGGAACCGGTTAGAGCGCCTGGTACGATATAAGTTTTTCTACCATGCTTCACATGTAATTATTACGTGGAATGTTGACTCCAATATTTTTTGTAAGCTCATCGACTTAAAACTGAAATTCATACAGCTGAAGTAAAACTACTTGAGCTGTATGTGTCATAACTTCCCCAAGTAAAAGGAATTGCTATTTGACATTTGTGTTTCATATATAACCACACCCCCCCATACAAGCACATATACATTATGATTTATGATCACAACGATGTATCATAACTTCTTTTTAGCTGTGCTTGCTTATAAGAGTTGTATAATCACCTCTAGTGGTGTTGCATTGTAATGCAAATCCCATTTGTTTCTGCACTAAAATTCGAATATTCTTATGAATAAAATTATTATACAACTTCGGACTAAATATAATATGAATGCCATTCTTGTTTCAGGTGGCAGCAATATCTGAGCAAGCTTCAGAGCTAACTGAAGACCCTAATCCTGAAAAATTCTCAGGCCCTTCTGTTTGGAAATCATTTGATATGCATGCTGTCGTTGATTCCACAGAAGATCTTTTATTATTCATACTATCAGAGAAGGGTCAGAGAGTGCGTGTTTTCCTTCTTCGGGATATAGTAGAAGCAGCTGATGTGTTTCTGCAAGATGAAGTGATTGATTGTGCATTAAATGGGAAGCCTCAAGACCCGAGGATATTGCGCTTTGAGGTATCGTCTTTAGTTAAAAAAAATATTCATGCGTGTGTGTCCAGGGCAACGCGAAATTTATTATGGCTCCCTGTCATGTACACAGGCTCTGCATTAAATGGCAATGTGGGGAGAAGTGCACGAATCTTAGTATTTAGAGGGACACAGTGGGATAATCGATGAGGGATGGTAGTAATGGGATAGCTGTGGCAGAAGTTGGGTGACGGAAGTGGTAATGGGATGGCAGAGACAGTAACATCAGTGGTGAGATAATGGCACGCTTTAGATTTTAGTTTTGGAGGGAAGTGTCCTCGTGGCTGACCTGAAGGGATCTTGAAAAGGGCGAGAGCATTAGAGTATCATTAGTTGTGAACTCCTTGTGCGTTGGTCTTATAGTGTTGTCTAAACCCGGAACCGAAATCCCTTCCTGACAATGCTGAAGGATAAGGATTTTTAGTTGGGTTGAGTCTGTTATGTCCGGTAGGATGAGAATAGGGAAGGGGAGGGGGTAGGTGATAATTGTAACTAAATAATTCTACTCCTT
>Ga0315913_1004605_pt1 | contig 16712 bp, 7 predicted proteins | sample MpolsnodulesMG_FD_207736 | JGI IMG/M metagenome (GOLD analysis project Ga0315913, IMG submission 207736) | Medicago polymorpha root nodule microbial communities from Los Angeles, California, United States - small nodules | ecosystem: Host-associated > Plants > Roots > Nodule | place: USA... | reverse complement strand
TTCAAATCAGATATATACGATGGACAAAATACATGTGTTTTGCACTTGGATCAAGGTCGACTTTCATCTGTGTCTGATTCTCCTGAATTTTCCAACTTGTTCTGGCCACCTCCCGAGTGGGTCGCCAAAAGCTGAATTCGTAAGTGAGTATGTTATCTTGCATTGAAAGGTCTCTGATGTTATTGTGTTATAGCTTTATCTTGCTTAATTTATGTTTAGTTTGGAATAAACTTTTCAGTTAGTACTTATAAAAATAAAAAAAAAATGGAAATGCTGTTACATTAACTATGCGTTTATCTAATTTTCCAAAAGCTCTTCATTTACTTATTTCCAAATCAACTAGATTTTACTGAAATCTGGATCTATTTGACACATTTTGTTTTGACTCTTTTGTTGGGTAACTTATATATGATAAAATGAATATATGCAGGACATCACCATGACAAGTTATTATTATGAAGTTTCTAAACTAAAGGTAACAATGTTGATGGTTTTGGATGTCTTCTTTTGGGTGGATAAGCGTTCTGGTGGATTCTTCAACTCTTCTCTTTATGAAAGTTGTGATCATTCAAGGTTTTTTATGTTATGTTATTTTGATTCGATGTTGACCACTGGCATCATTGTGGTGATGTAAATTTGGAACTTAGTTGATCAGTTACACTTAAATATCAAGTGATTTAACTTAAGGTTGACCTTGGTAATGCTATTTCAATGTTGACCACTTGCATTGTTATGGTACTGAAAAGTTGAAACTAATTGATCGGTTGGTTACACTTATATCTGAACTAAGTTTACCTAAGGTTGATCTTGGTTGGTGATTTTATATTTACTTATCTATGTGAAAAATGTTGCTCTGAATAACTTATCTATGCCTGGTTCTGTCCTGTTTGTTTCTTGTTTATTTAGATTAGGTTTTGATAGTTCATCCTTTATCTGTAGCTATTTGGAGGTTTTCTTCGTTGTGCATCGATAAGGACTTTCGTATTATGGATCTAAGGTCTTTTTCATTCATTCATTCATCAGAACCTAGAAGAGATTTACAGGATAACATTGCATACCTGAAATATTGAATGACCTACAAAAGCATTATACATTGATTTGTTTTGTTCCAAGTGAAATGAAGTTGGTTTATTATGAATAAGAATCGGCTGTTTGCTTAACACTCTTTTAATTGTTGTTTCTTGTTGCTCAATACTGTGTAGTCATATGGGTAGAGTAGGACTACTAGCACAAGGCTTTTTTATTTTTTATTTTTTTATATTAATATATTGCTTTTATTTTTTCTCCATCTTTCCCCAACTGAAAGGCTCTTTACCAAAATGTGTCGATTTGGTACACATCCAGGATGTTTCTGTACTGTGTATACTGGGCTGACTTCCTTTCTAAAATTTTTACCTTACAAAAATAATAAAAGAGATATTGCCTTGAGTTAGACGACTTCTCTAAGTTTCTGTATTTGAAAATAATCTTGTTGTGAGTATGTTGCTATTGTTAATATGGCTTTGCAACTAAAGATTATGTCCGCATCAACCTTATCTTGATATAAACATAAGTACTTCAGTGTAAGGTGAATACAAGCTAAGTTGATTGGCAGTGGTCGAAAGACAATGACCGATTTGCCTCACTTGTTGCCAGAAGTTAAGAGAGCAGAGACCATGCCTTTGTGGTTACCTCAAAAATCCAAGCCTTAAGCAGTATATTTACTCTCCTGGTGCTAGAAGGGTTACTAGCTCTTGTGGGGTTCCCTTCCCAACTTGTTGGCCATCAATCATATTTCATTTGAATTTCGATTCTCTGCAATAGGTGTAGCAACTAGAGAGTCGTTGGGTCAAGAATTAGTAAGTTTAATTAAATTTAAATCTTGATCCTCGACAATGTTGTTGCTGCACCATAACATAGATTCAAACTCTCATCTATTAAGTTATGTGATTCGCAAGGTGATTTAACCAAATTTGAAATTATTGTGTGTCTAAAGTATGAGTGCTAGATTTGATTTGGAATCAAATGTTGTTGGTCTTTGTTTTATGTGGTGTGCTATGTGTAGTTTCTTTGTTGGTCAATATTGCCACCCTAATTGCATCCCTTCAGTACCTATATCCAAAAATTGTGAAAGTCCAACTTTTTTTTTTTTTTTGAATATCAACTAATTTTATTTAATGATGTAATTTTACCTAAGCTTTGTTTGGTAAAATGTTGCCGATAAATGATAATGTAGTTGGTAGTGGATGAACATGTAGTAGATAGCGCATAAGTTAGCTTATAGTTTATAACTTATAGCTCATAAGATAATATATTAAATTTGTAATATTTTGTAAAGTTAATGGTTGAACTACCCGATAAATATAAAATGACAAATGATATTTTTAATTAATATTTAATTTTTTAAATTAAGATAATAAAGAAAATTTGACACATGACCATAATAGACATGTTCGATAATCACTTTTCTCACGTGTTTATAGTTTTCTTTACAGGCTTGTAACTTTTTTTATAAGCTACTTTAAGTAGTGTTTGAGCTTTTATATTCTCTCACTAGTTAGCCGATTAAATTTGTAGTTGTAGTAGTGTTTGATAAAATTAGAAGTTAAATTAGCCCATAAATATAAATGACAAAAAATATTGTTAATTAACGTGAGACTTTTACTGTGGAACAGACAACCCTCAAATTGCGCTAAGTAAAGTGGTCAAACACAAAGAAATCAACACGAAAACAATATTGTTAATGATCATTCTATCATTTTAGTCGTAGCTCGTGGGGTTCAACACATTTTCATACAGAATCATGCTGTTTGGTACAAAAGCAATTGTAATGTCACATGTATTTCATATTATTTTCTCTACCGAAACAAAATGAGCTGGTGAATGTAAAAAAGACATTAATTATTTTTAAGCAAAGAGGAGAAATAGTAAGAAACAACTTAAGCTCAGAAGTTGTATCGTGGACTAACCAATGCTTATCGAACTAGTGCAAAACCATGACAATAAGCAATACACAAGAGAAATAAACAATGTCTCGGAACTTCATGTTCAAAAAAACCTATATCAATTTAAGTGTTTTCCAAAATTTTGGGTTGTAGTAGTGTTGGTTGAAAATATATATGTTGAAGTTTCATGTTGCTTAAAATGTTATAAAGGAAGAGGTAGTGCAAGACAAATTGGGTGGTTCCTTCGCTTATTTACTATCTTATTTAATAAGTCTTGTAGGTCACAAGGTTGTTTCTTAAAGTTCAAGACAAGCAGAGTGATGCCTATATATGGATTTTATTTCTTCATTACAAAATGCACCAATCAAAAACAATTTAAGTTTATAGCCGACTCTTTTCTTTCTCTTATGCTCTTGTCTTAAAGTGTTGTGAGATGTAGTTGGATATTTTCTTTGGAGGGCGTGGGTGCATTGAGGTCGGTAGGTGTTTGAGAGTATTTTTGTGTTGTAAAAATTTGCACATAGCGCTATTCTCTGGTTGTCATTAGATAACGACCATTTTTTTTTCTCCGGTTTAAAATTTTCACGTAATATTCATGTGTTGTCATTGTGTTGTTTACTTTTTTTCTATGCCGATTTTTTTCCAACAAATAGACTACTCAAGCTCACTATCATTTTCTCACTAGCTTCTCCCACCAGATAAGGCCTTTCATTTCATAAGAGCCTAATTACAAAATTTAATCGAATTGAAGTATAATTCTTCAGAAATTGCTTTATAAGCCCCTCTCTCTCTTTTTCATCTGAAAACCTTCGCAATTTATCGAAACACATCTACCAATGAATATCAACAAATGTATCAATAAAAGAACTGAAAACAAAGTATGTTTAACGTTGATTGATTGAATGTGATGTCTCTCGTTATCTTCTTCCAACAAAAGCATAATTTTTAATTGGTTAATCAGTTATACAAATTTATATCTTAAATTGAATCATATACATCTCCATTGAATTTTCATAACGCAATTTTACTTTTTTACCCTTCATTTCTTTTAGGAAACATATCAATTAAATATCTTGTAAATATTTGTGTGTATCTGTCGAAATCTTATAAGTATTCGATAAAATACATATTTTAAATTAAAATAATTAAGTCCAATACTCTTTGTAACCCAAAAATCTAAAGATTAAAAAGTTGAAAACACCCTTGTGTGTTAGAAATAGAATGATGGTCAACCTTTTTCTTGTAAGAGAAATTGAACCCTCTATTGTTTTGCCATAGTCCCCATTTCGTCACACACGCAGAGCAGCAAGGAGGACGTAAGTTGACACATTTTGGTTTTGTCTAGGAGTAACCATGGCGGTGGACTGGTCTGAACTTCCCAACAGAGCTTCTTAATCTGATATCAAAACGCTTTGATGTTGAACTCGATCTCATTCGCTTTCAATCAATCTATTCAACTTGGCGCTCTTCCTCTGTCCCAAATCATTATCGTATCTTACCCTTCAAGTTTCCACGCCACAAGTACCCATTCCAACCTGATACCATCAACAACAACAATAACGACATCAACTACGAGTTGCGATTCCATTACCTCGCCAAACAAATTTTCTTCCTCATCAAACCTCACCAAGAACAAGAACAACAAACCCTACTTCGTCCTTGGTTGATAACCATTAGCCAAAACACAAGTGGCAAAACCCAACTTTTTCCACCACTCATTCATGATGGGCCTATTCCTTTCACTCAAGTGATCAACTTCAATAAATTCTCCGTCCTCCATTTGGGAAGCAGCTACATCAGGGATGCCTACGACGACACATTCCATTCTAATGTCAACTACATTGGTCCTGATAAGGTCGTTGCCATCACATGCCATGGAAAAAGACTTCTTGTTCTCGGCACGTTGTTCTGTGTCCCACAACCGATATTGTTGAAATGCAGAAATGACGAGAATTGGAAGATAATCCCGGATGACATGTCGATTGACTTTATAATGGGAGACATCTGCCTTTTCAAAGGGCAGCCTTATGCCACAAACAAATTTGGTAAGACAATTATGGTTGGACTGGACGATGACTCGAGTGTCCAATTAGTGGCTGAACCATTGGTTGATGGCGGGGACATGAAATTCTTAGTGGAGAGCGAGGGTGATTTGTTGTTAGTAGATTTTTATGAGTGTATACGTACTGGGTTCCCTGATCATGATCCTGTAAGGATTGATGTGTTTAAGCTTAATGAGAAGGAGAAGAAGTGGGTGAAGTTGACTAGTTTAGGGGACAGGGTTTTTTTTTTAACTTTATATGCTCATTTTCTGCATCTGCTTCAGATTTGTGTGTTTCCAAAGGAAATTGTATTATCTTTATGGATTATCTCTTCACATCAGATATATACGATGGACAAAATACATGTGTTTTGCACTTGGATCAAGGTCGAATTTCATCTGTGTCTGATTCTCCTGAATTTTCCAACTTGTTCTAGCCACCTCCTGAGTGGATCGTCAAAAGCTGAATTCGTAAGTGAGTATGTTATCTTGCATTGAAAGGTCTTTGATGTTATTGTGTTATAGCTTTATCTTGCTTAATTTATGTTTAGTTTGGAATAAACTTTTCAGTTAGTACTTATAATAATAAAAAAAAAATGGAAATGTTGTTACATTAACTATGCGTTTATCTAATTTTTCAAAAGCTCTTCATTTACTTTTTTTTTTCCCATATGCAACTAGCTTTTACTAAAATCTGGATCTATTTGACGCATTTTGTTTTGACTCCTTTTTGGGGTAACTTATATATGATAAAATGAATATATGCAGGACATCACCATGACAAGTTATTATTAATTTTCTCACTACCCTCTACCCCTTTTTTTTGGTCAAATAAGATATTTCGTTTATTCAATTAGCTAAAGAGCGAACATTACACCATGTATAGAACACTACCCACTATCGGGGTATACCCACTATCGGGGTAAAAGTACAGAATTAATGCATAATCAAACAGATAAAAAAAATTAAGCACCTGATTTGCTCCTGACTTGTACATCTACAAGATCACGGCTAACTTCACAAGCTAAGAATGATCATGGTCTAACACATACAAACAACAACAACCATCAAAGGCACAATTACATAAATCAAGAAGAAACTAGAGCAAAAACTAAACACCATAAAGTCAAATCTCCTCTCATTCTGCAATACAACTCCAAAGCAAATTTGTAAACATGTGGACACTAATTATGTGCATCCAACGCCACCACTAAGTCAGCAATGTAAAGAACCCCTTTTCACAAAAGATATGAAAGAAAGAAAGAAAGAACTTGAATCAACCTTCTGTCCAACGCTGCCACTAAGCTTTCTACCAGCCTTAGTGGCAGCCTTTCTGTCCAATGCTTCCTCTAGCTGTAAGATATGTGTAGAAAGAAATAACTTGAACAGCCTTGGAAGTCCTTTGAAGCATTAGCTTTGAGAAATTGTAACTTTTGCATTCAAATTTGAAATATTTTAGAAGTTGAAGAATGACACTCACAAAAAACAGAGAAGCCAAGAGGGGGAAAACAAAGATACATATCTCACAAGACACAAACAAAAGCAAGGAAATAACAACACCAACCAACAGGAAAATAAAGAAACGAAGGCTAAATACGATAAAGACACTAACAAGAGTGTTTAGAAACCGAATCTACAAAGGAGGGGGTTCTGGCGGAGGCCGGTGAGTCTCAGTAGGAAAGGTGGGTGGTGGGACACAACCACTACCATTGAAAGGACGAAACTGTGGAGCACCCATTGTTGAAGTAAATGAAAAGATGAAGCAGTTAGTGGAAGCAAGAGCACTCTCCTCTTGAAGGAGCAGAAATCCTAGCCGGTCTGAAACTCAGCGGCGCAAGGGAGAGGGAACTAACCCTAGCAGAGCTAAGTTAGGAAAGAGAAAGGGAGGCTCCTAGTAGGGGTGGGCATCGGTTCGGGTTCGGGTCCGAACCCCCAAACCGACGGGTTGTATTTCTTGACCTTAATTAATGTATTTTTAATTTCGGTTTTATCGGGTCCAGGTTATTTCGGGTTGTTACTTCGGTTTGGGAACAGAGATTATTATTTTATTTTTTTTTGACAAAGTTTGAGAATAGAGCTATCAAAAACCTTAAATCTGGACAACAGAGATGGATTCATCAACAAAACCAGGTATGATGATTCCTTCAAACAAGTGGACTTACTCTTGGAAGAAGAAGAAGTAGCAGCATAATAATTCAAGGAGAAGAAAGCATCCCAAAGAGTAATGAATCAAATCAAATTATACATCAAGTAATAGTAGTAAAAGATCATATCTAAAAAGTAATGGAGCTTCTGATGAGCAATCAATGATTGATTTTAAGATTAATAAGAAGGAACGGTGAGTGAGAGACTCAAGGGAGTGGTTTCACAAGGAACGGCGCTGCTGCTATATGAGTTGAGAACAAAGTGAAAAATTAGGGTTAGAGTTTAAGATACTTTGAAGGATCAGATCATTTGGATCTACTATAAGACCAATCTTTAAATCGACAACATAATGTCAAATTTTTCATTAGAAGAATTATAAAATGACTATCTCTAAAAAGAAAACTAAACTTTAATGTTTGGAATCACTAACTTAAAACGTAATTTAATTCTACGAGATTATCAAATTTTTCGCAAAATTAAATTACCGTACTCCAAAAATTAAACTCTAATTTTCTTATTGGAGATAGTCATTTTACTAATTCTCCCAATACCAACATGATATTGTAGGCATATACAATTTGTATTCTTTAGCAAGTGATTCAAAAAAGTTATCTAATAAAAATCTTAAATATAAAAACTTGTCGGATTTCATCATAGCATACGTCATTTAAAATTACTGTTGATCATGTCATGACTCAAGAGATCAAATTGCATTCCTAATTTAGGAATGTTCCACATGCTAGAAGCTAGTATCATGATAATATTATAAATATATAAAAATAAATACAATGATTATCTGCATTTCACCCCTATATATATATGCTTATATAACATTCAAGTTTTAATTATCTATTAGCCTCTTAAGTCCCTAGCAACTCTACATCACCAAATTTCTTCATAAAACAATGCCTTCCAATCTCTCTGTCATTCTTCCTCGTGTTCTGATCGTTTCTAGACGAACCCTTCGTAAGAACAAGTTCGTCGATTTCGTCGGTAAGTTAGTTTAATTCATTTCAAGATGTTCAAAATATATAATTTGTGTACAACTTTTAAAATTTTAATTAATTTCCCTAGCAACATTTATATATGTTGTTAATTATGTTACTAAATCTTTATTTTATTTTTTCAGGTGAATATCGTCGCATTACTCAAAATTACTCGAGAATTTATAGGATCGTTACCAATCTTACAAAATATATTGAGAGTTACAGTCTGGCATTGTTTAAGATGACTCTACTTTTATTTTTTAAATAATTAAAGAGGAAAAGTTGTTGGAAATTTAGGTCTAATTAAAAACATATTTCATAAACACATGTTCAATTATTATTAATCAATAGCGGAAGCAAACACAACATTGAACATGGTTATGATCGGATCTACGACGTGTTTGATTTATCAAGATATTAAAACTAGGGTATTAGGAATACCTGGATAAAGCTTTCATGGTAGCCCTCCCTCAACAACAACAACCGTAAACCGAGAGGAGGTGATAATCTGAAACACACAGCAAGGGTTAGCGGCGACTGATTTGATTCTTCCTCAACCGGTACCTTTATGCTTCAAGTTCTCTTCAGATGGGGAGAAGAGAGAGTTTTTTGCGTGTATTGGGGACCATAGCCTCTTTTATATTAGATGACCATTAGGGTTTCACATTATTCCGTTAATGGGTCATCCGAACATCCACTCATTGAGTTCATATCAACTAATTAAATATTTAATTAATTATCCAATTAGAAATCTAATAGCCTTATTACTTAATTTGATCACTAATCAATTAAGACTCACAATTGATAAATAGCTAATATAATTATTATTATGATATTTGCCCACATAATGATATTGAAATATAATTAAATAATAAAATATTCCAACAAAAGTAACCTTCAATGTTTCAAATATTTTAATTTTTGAAAATTCCAAAATTTCAGTTTTTTTTAAATATTTTTTAGTACCATAGACCGTTGACCTTTTACAAAGAGTTCAAATGATTATGTATAGCAATATGGTGTGAGCTAGGTCTATGGTTGTTGTACTTAAATAGGATTGGTTATGTCATTCATGAAAGGTTAGTGGCGCAGCTTATTGCTTTCTTGTCTTTTATTTCTGTATAAATTATAATTGAAATATGATGTGGGAAAAAAATAGTAGAGCTTTATATGTGGAAAAGATGTGTAGTTTCTTAGACTATGAATGAGGTTGAATACATGTATTATTAGCTTTCAAAAAATTAATTTTTGAAAATTCCAAAATTTCGGTTTTTTTTACATTTTTTAGTATCAGAGAGCGTTGACCTTTTATAAAGAGTTCAAATGATTATGTATAGCAATATGGTGTGACCTAGGTCTATGGTTGCTGTACTTAAATAGGATTGGTTATGCCATTCATGAAGGGTTAGTGGCATAGTTTGTTGCTCTCTTGTCTTATAAATTATAATTGAAATATGATGTGGGAAAAAAATAGGAGAGTTTTATACGTGGAAAGGATGTGTAGTTTCTTAGACCATGAATGGGGTTGAATACATGTATTATTAGCTTTCAAAAAAAGTGTGATTAATTACCAATTTTATTAAAATTTTGATTATCAAGATCACATAATTTTTTTTGCTAAAAACAACTACAAGAAAGAGACAGGAGGTAGTATTAACATTACATCCAATGTTGACATAATTTTTTTTGGGGTAAAAAAAGCAACAAAAAATAAATAGAGACAGAAGGTATTATTGATATTGCATAAAATTTGGACAACTCAAATTACACTAGCTTACGTATAGAGATAGACAACAAATTACGTATTCACGTTAGTCTATGTCATACCCTAATTTTTGACCTAAGATGTCACTGACACGTGTCGTCGGACCCCGATTTTCAGTAAAAAATTCGGCAGAGAGGTATTTTAAGATACCTCATTTTTGGTTCCGAGTCGGGCCCTCTTCTCTCAATTTTTATTTTTAGTTTCCATCTTTTTTTTAATTCCTTTTAAATTCATTTTTCTTTTAATCTTTATATTTTATTATTTGGTTTTTTTTATTTATTGTTTTTTAAATGTCCAAAATTGTCCAAAAATTGTATGCAAACCAGCTCAACACAGGCTATCATGCACGTTTACACCCTTGGTGGCCAAGACTCACACCCTTGGTGGCCAAGGTTCCCCTTTTATAAATACAACCGGTCTGCACAGCAAGAAAAGGGGAGGCAGCCACAATCAACAAAAACCTGCAAAATTTCACAAACAGAAAACCAATAGTTCTCAAGGCACGTATACGAGACAATACAGTCTCAACCACAACCAAACATCACAACAGCCGCAAATTTCCCCAATCAAACGAGCCTGCAAACCTTTTCATAACATAGTACTAGGACCGATTTTCAATCACAACACAGCCGTGACAAACCATCACAAATCATAACCCTTAGTATAACAAATCATCACCACAAATCCGTAAATCACATCAAACAACACAACTCCCACCAGACGGACACAAACCAGACCAAATCAGTACAAGGACAGTTCAAACTCAAAAAAAGTATTAATATTTTCTTCTCACTTAGATCTAGGCTTGTAAGAAACTTATTTGTAAATTTAGAGCTTAGAATCGTGTAGAGGAGAGAGACGGGAAGATAAATTTAGAGCTTAGAATCGTGTAGAATCGTGTATCTCTCCCTTTGATGTGTACTGCACATGAAATGAAAGCCTTTTGAGGCAAATTGATTAAGTTTTTTATTTTGATACTTGTTATCCTTCAATTTATTTTGATGCTAATTATGGATATTTTGCAGCAGTGAGTAGTTGGTCTTGGATACACCATGTGCATATATTCACGAAAATGTGGTGTGTACAGTTTATAATCTTTAGTCCCCTCTGAATCTATATCCAAATAGTATGATTTTAGTACATAAGGGAGAGATACATACACACGTAACATCTGTGCATGCACATGCAGTTTAACATTTTGAATATCACATATGTAGCAAGTCAAATAAGCAGGTTGAAAAGATCCATTTTACTGCCATACAGTACTCACTGGAGTTAATTACCATAGTTACTTTTTGCAGCTGTGGTAAAAAAATAATTTAAAATCTTATTTCAGAATTTGTTATAACAAACCAATTAGTTTTGTACTATATAGTAGTGTGACTCTACACAACAAACACTAGAGCATAAGAATTGAGGTTGAAAACCTTAAAGAGTGAGAGAGAAATCATGAGCCTTGGAAACCAGAGAGAGGTGATTCATCTTCTTCTTATTCTTCTTCATATTTTTATTTGTTTATTTTGTCTTCTAATTAATTCATTCATTAATTAGTTAATTTTTTGTTACAAACTATAACATATATAATAGGAAAAGAGGGAAATAGAAAATTAGGAGACTTTAGAGTACTCTCGAATATGTCTATGAGATTATGAATATTTTTTCTGACACCGTCAAATTTTACTCATATTTGTCGTCTTGATTGTATGCTAGGGACTCTCGAATATGTCAACAAGCATGTCAGATATTTTTTTAAAAAAATAATCATGTTTTAACGGGGCCCACTTCAATTTATATTAATAAAACTAGAGATTTTCTATTGCACTCAAATATAAAAATGAATATCATAAAAATAATAAAATAGGGCCCACTTCAATGAAGGTCAGCACACTTGGTATAGAGAGTTAACTTACCCGCGAGATTGTGTGTTTAACTTCTATTGTTAGTGTGATGATCTTTTTGATAAGTGATATGTATGGACCTCTACTAACGTTTACTGAGCCTCGAGGCCTACTCTAACCCTGATAAAATAATTTAATTGAAGAGAAACAATGGAATAAAAAAATTTCACTTCAAATATGTATATTTCCTTTATATATAAGATATGCATACATTTTGACATGGATTTTACTCTCTTTTTTAACAAATATTATCAATATAAATTAAATGTAATTAAAATTAGTGCTGACCTTTTTTTTATATATTTTAATTTACATTTTAAAAAAAAAATTAAAATGTAAATTAAAATATATAAAAAAAAAGGTCAGTACTAATTTTCCCCGTGCATGGCATGGGTTTCAAACTAGTATAAAATATATCAATTCACACCACATTATCATACACAACTTTCATACAAAACATAATTAAGAATAATCACTTTTAAAAAGGATTAAATTTTACCATGAAAATACATTTTAATTATTTTTCTTTTTAAAAGACAAGGATTGCTACCACTATTTAATAACACAACTCTAGCACTTAGTATGGACGTATGAGGAAAAAGCCCTTACCTCAAGAGAGTTTTCTTCCTAGACACAAAAGTTCCCGGAGTAAGCAGTGGCTCTCATGAATTCTCACATAAGTGCAAAACTTCAGGGGGTACTTGCAAAACGTTAACATAAGAATTTGACGGATGTGGTAAATTGATTAACATTGTGCAATTTCATGGAGTAATTGAAATTTTGTTAATTTCAAGGGGGTAATTGACGAAAACTTACAATTTGAAGAGAGTAATTGTGTATTTACTCTTAATCAAAATGACTATTTACCCATCCATAATTGATTGATATAACTTGTACACATCCTTATCATAGCATTAACATTAACATAAACAAATATTAGTGGGAAAAAAACTTATGATTTTATTATCGATGAGCAATCTTGTGAATGAAAATAGGAACTAAAACCGTGATTAAGCTTTAAATTTATTTAATTTAAAATAAAAAATTGAAGTAAATAAATATTTTGTTGTGTTTTAAAAGTATCTAAAATCAGGTTTGAGAGTTTGTTATAATAACAAACCGATGAGTGTGACTCTACACAGAAACACATAAGAGTAGAAAAAACTTTGAAAACCAGAGAGAGAAAATCATGAGCCATGGAAACCAGGTTCGGTTCCGTTCATCTTCTTTTCCTTTTCACTATTTCTCTCTCTCTAAATACAATGCATGTACGATCATTCATTTTTAGCATTTTCGTTATCTTAATGCAATCATCAATCGCTTTTTTTGGTATATATTTTTTCAATTAAGATTTCAAGGGTAAAATTGAGATGAATAATGATAAACTCTAAACAATTTGAATCAGCTTATTGAAAACCGCTACAAGCAAGTATAAATAAGTTATAAACTCATGATTACACGACTCTTACCAAACAAAGCGTTTTTTTAGTCAAATGAACTTATAAGACTTAAGCTATGAGCTGAAAAACATGTCTTACCAAACAGCTCTTCAGATTATGAATATTTCAAAAAATGTATTTGCATTTGTCAAATTTTACGCATATTAGTCATATTAATCCTTTTGACAACTTGCTAGGAACTAATTGATAGTAAGTGGTTAAGTATGTTTGGTTCCATTTCTATAGGTGTCAAAATTGATGCTAAAGGTATTGAATTGATTATGACATATTTTGTTGCTTTCGATTAAAATTAATTTTGAAGTTAAGATTTGTATCTTTAGATTTTAAAATTGATTTTTACACACAAGTTTATAGTTATACTCATTTTTATGTTAACTCTAAACTGTTATAACTTATTTGCAGCGTTTTTGTAACCTTATGTTTGATGGTGCATCAAGTGGGAATCCTGGACCAGCTGGTGCAGGAGCTGTACTATATGATGAAGATTGGTGTCTGGTATCAAATTTTTGCAACAATTCAATTGGGTATTATATTGTTGATTTATAAAATATTGTAGCCAACTCCTATGTTTCTTTTCTTGACAGCTCTATCGATTCCGTGAAGGACTGGGCTATCAAACAAATAACGCTGCTGAGTATCGTGCTTTAATTTTGGGACTTAATCAAGCAATCTATAAAGGATATAGTAACATCAGTGTGCATGGAGACTCCTTGCTTGTTGTCAATCAGGTTTGTTCAAATCTCTAACCTTTTGCTTTAAATGTCAATGTTTCATTACATAAATTGCATTTGAATGTTGATAAAAAGAAAACATAATCTAATTGTTCACAGAATATTACATTACATGGTTATTTGAAAATTCTAAGTAATAAGTAATTACTGTGGTTTTATACATTACCAACAGTCTGATGAACATGTCCCCTAAACAACAATCTGATGAACATGTCCTCTTCCCAAAAAATAAAGTAAAGCTCTTTTGGATTCATTTAATTAATTAATATATTCTTCCTAATTGGTTAGACGTTGTTAAGATTTCCCCATTGTTGCTTTTCATTTTTTATTCATTTTCGCGATTGGTTTGTCCTGGCTGGGAGACTTTATTTTCGAATTTTGAATTGGTGTGTTTGCTCCTTGGGTTGTCGTGACAACTGTTGATATGTCTGAGCTTATGATTTGTTTATGGGTTGGAGTACTCCTTCTACTCGTTTGAAATAAAATTATCTTTGATTATTAAAAAAAAATATTATACATTTTTCTTATCACATTGTATTTGTTTTGCAACAGTTTTTGGGTGAATATAAAATCAACAACCCGCGTTTAAGGAACTTATGCAATGAGGCTTTGGAGCTAGCTGATAACTTTCACCCATTCCAGATTCAATACATTCCTAGGGTATTTATTTAGTTATTGGCCTATAATGTTTAAGTTACCCCGTCTCAACTTGGTACTGCTTTGTGGAGTTGAAAACAATTACTTTAGTATTTGAGAATCATTTTGATCTCTTCTGATTTTTGAATTCTATTGCATGTCTATATAAGTAGTCATATGATCCTAGCTAGTTATAATCTGGAATTAGATATATTCGTTCAACTTTGAATAAAAAATAAGCATCCCTGCTAGTTATATATTTTGTTCAATTTATGTAAAAAATTCCTAATATTTGCTCATATATATCAAAGATCACTAGCACCAACATTATTAGGCTCCTTATTATATGAGTATTTACATGCAAAGATCACTTGTACCATATCATCATGCTCCTAAATTCATAAATATTTACATGTAGTTATGTCCAGCTATCTTTTCATATTTATTTAGATTACTACTCTCCCTCTTTTTATTGGGTATTTGCTTTGTGGAAAACTCAAATAAACAAAAGGTGGAGGTTGGAAAAACTTGCAGTGGTTCAACTCTTGAATTGACACTCAGCACCCTAGTTATGTTGTTCATGATCACCTGCACAAATTGCATTAGGCTCCTAATTAGAAGAATATTTCCATTTGAATCTGATTAGTTGTTTTAGATTACAATTCCTTGTATATTTTTCTCGCCGTTAATAAATTGTAACACTTTTTTTATATATAATATTTAAGGAATATAACACTGAAGCTGATGCTCAAGCAAGCCGGGCCATTTATCTCCGAGGTTAGACTTCAAAACTTTTCTCAGTTTCCTAAATGTTTCAATTGTTTGGTTTCTTTGATTTTGTAATTATTGAGAATTGCATAACTTGCCACCAAAACTGTGCTGAAACCAAAAGGAGTCGTCGGTTTGTGTTTGGTTTTCTATTTCAATTGATATATTTTCATGATAAGTTTTTGAACGAAATATTGTGAACAATCTGTTTAGCTTGCCTCAGATTTTTTTTTCCTTCATATCTGTATTTGGTAGGGGAACATAAAATTTAAAGGATCTTTATATTTTTGTAGATGGTCAAGTTGAAGAAGATCGGTATATCTGATCATCAAATAGCATGCCACTGTCAAAAACTATTGGCAAACTATGTTACATTTCTGCCAAAAACAATTTACCATATTTGGTGTTTTAGATGTGACACTACATATCAAAGGTCAAATGTTGTTTACAATTTTGTTAATTTGAACATGCCATGACTTGTAGATGCCCACCATTTGCTTTGGGAATTTTTAAAAAACTGAGTTATGTTTGGATTGTTATATTTTTATGCTATTCTACTTCTACTGCTGTTATCTCACAGCATTGTTTTTACTAAGCATTGGTTAGCATAAAGTCACGACGTGTTTTTTAGGTGAAGTCACGACGTCTTGTTTAGACACATAACATATGTCTGCACTTTTACCGGTGGAGGGTTTGGTCTAATAGAAAAGGCTAGATAACAAAATGAATTAAGGTTTGAATCTTGGTCGGAATAAATGTTCACAATTACTCTCTTGCCGATCTCTACATAGGATCGGTGGAGGGAACCTATGTCAAAAAAGAAAAGTTAAAGGAAACTTTAAATGCTTTTGATTTTATCAAATTTGAAATGTCCCCAAAGAGGAACTTGTATCTTGATAACACCAAAGAAATGATTTCAGTTTTAGTGAACCAGTATTTGGATCTATTTTTGTATGACATCAAATCAAATTTATTAGACCATCCAAAATGAGAGGGTCTTGCTCTATAAGACTTGATATCTAATAGGTAAGGTTGCACTTGGGTGAAATCGAATTTGGTGACATTGACCAATCACAATGTCACAATCCTTGTGAAAGAGAGAAAAAAACTATTTGTAACATTGTGGTTGGTCAATGTCACCAATGTCACATTTCTATGTCACAAAAGTGCTACACCTAATAGGTACTCCTATTATAAATAAAAAGAAGGCTTAAATAGGCAAATCGTCCCTGTAATTTCGCGCATTTTTGCAAATCGTCCCTGTATCTTTTTTTTTTCAAAACTCTCCTTGTAAGCTTCTGATGTTTTGCAAATGGTCCTTCCCGTTAACTCCCGTTACAAAAACGGCGACGTGGCAG
>Ga0315913_1004604_pt1 | contig 16713 bp, 8 predicted proteins | sample MpolsnodulesMG_FD_207736 | JGI IMG/M metagenome (GOLD analysis project Ga0315913, IMG submission 207736) | Medicago polymorpha root nodule microbial communities from Los Angeles, California, United States - small nodules | ecosystem: Host-associated > Plants > Roots > Nodule | place: USA... | reverse complement strand
AAAGACAAATAGTCAAATGAAATAAGAGAATTAGGTAAAAATAAATTCAATGTAGCAATGAGGAAAAAAAAGTATTTTAGCAAAAACTTGAATTGAAAGTGTGTTATGAAAAGTGTGAGAGCAAAAACCAATATTTATAGCCAAAAACATCATAATCAAAATAATAATTCCTTTGATTCATGATGCATTAAATAAAAAACAATATCATATTTTAATGTTGATCAATTCATACATTGCAACTTAGAAACAAAATCACGAAAATTCAAACCCACAATATTATGTTATTGATTTTATTTATTTTACATTTAAACTTTTTTTAGAGGGACATTTACATACCTTAATTTTTGTTCAAATGTAGATATGTATTTTTTTTAGGGAAGATATGAATTTTTTTATTTAAATCTAAATGTGTAAAAAAAAAGTTGTAAACTGTACAAATATGAAATGTATTGTTTTTTATTTTATTGTATAGATCCAAAATTTGTTATTCTAATTTATTACATCATGTGAAGAATGAAAAATAATATGAGTAGTGGAAGCTATTTAAAATTTCACATGAGTAGTTTAGACAAAGAAAAACACGTTTTTTTTATACGTTAGCAAACAAAAAGTGTACCAATGAGTATTCTATTGAATTCTTATCAAAAGATTTTTTTTCTTCCAAATATGCAGATGTTATAATTTATTTTTGCTTTAAATACTATGAAAACCATTCCTTATACGGACACACACAAAAAAACTCTAGCTTTGTTAAAAAAAGCAATTCAACAAAAAATGTCATGTGTAGTCATTCAGCAACCCATATAATTTGATTGTTAAATTGTGTCCTGTTCGTAAAATTATATTTTAGTAACATCCAAATTTTATATTACATAGAAAATATATACGGGTTATGAAAAATAAATGTATGAGTGATGATCGCCTTTTTTAAATATAAATGAGTAAGTTATTTAATTTATTTTTTTTGTCACAGTAAGTTATTTAATTCTTTTTTTAAGAACAATTAAATAACTTACTCTTATCACTTTTTTTTTGCCAATTTTTATTCATATATGTGTATGAACTTAATTAGTGCTTTTATGCATGATTAACGATTATCTTATACAACCAAATAAAGGTTTTGTTTGACCAATGTGTATTGAAGACATTGAAAATAGAATATATTATAAAAAATTATTCACCAGATCTCTTTAAATTAAAGGTGCCATAAAAACGAATATGAAGTCATGATCCATTTTGATTGGCTAATAGAAAATGAATGAGTTAAAATCCATTTTGATTGATTGATAAAAAAACATTAAATGAGATGAGGAATATGAATATGCCATGTGTACTATTGATTTTTATGAAGACATTTGTATTATACTCCCTCCGTTCCAAAATACATGTCGCAATCAACTAATGCGGACATGCCAATACACAACTTTGACCATTAATATCTTTAATTATATATAATAATTTTTTTTATAAAAATTGATATTTTAAAAATATTCATCTAGACAAATCAAACAACATCTTACATGTTAATATTTGTATTTATATATTGGTTAAAAAATATGGTCTAAGTAAGCTATGAGAATAGTGCACATTGTAAAATTGCGACATGTATTTTGAAACGGAGAAAGTATAAAGATAAAGATAAAGATATCAAAGTCTACAGATAAAAGGAAAAAAGTATTTGATATATTGACACATTTCAAATCGTGGTTTTATTTTTCCTTTTTTTATTTCGTGACTCCCACACGATAAACATTACATCAATTTAATCATGCATCTCTAATTGGCAAATAAAAAGTCATGTTAATCAGTGCTCCTGAGCACTAGTTGAGAAAACAAAACAAAACGTGTGTTCAATTTTACATTGTAAACAACATTTTCTACTCTTTTTAATACTTAATTACAAAAGTTCCAAACATTTTCTACTCTTTTTAATACTTAATTACAAAAGTTCCAAACAATACTTACTTGTTTTTATTTCTTAACTAGTGTATGGGATACTAGTTATAATTTTTCAAAAAAAAATAAGCAACTCTTTTGTTTGTTCTATAAACAAGTCTTTTTCTACGACTAAAAATAAACTTGGACCTCGAATTTGCAAAACTTAAAAGTATGCACTAATCTAGATAAGTTCACCAAAACAATTAAGGTCAAACTTTTTAATTAATCCCTTCACAAACTTCACATGGTTTAATTTATAATTATATTTTAGAAGAATGATATATAACCCGCAAAACAAGTTAGTTTTTATTAAAATAAAATTAGTGTGATTATTTGTTGGTCAAAAGTAACTTAATGGCAATTTCTAATTATCAATTTATTAACCAATACCTAAGAGTATTGGATAGAAAGACCGTTTTTTTTAATAATCACCGACCATATATCTAGTGTAAGCAATTAAAAATATATGCTTAAGTGTGTGAGGTTTAGCTCAATTGTCAATGTCAATATTGTCATATTGAACATTTTCACTCATGATTGAATTCAATAACCTGCACTTGTGTAAGTGAGTTTAAATTCTCTCTTTCTTGATTTCTACGAATTCAGTATAGTGCAAAAATTATTGGCAAGAGTTTCGCCGGCTACACAAGCGTCACAGTTTATACCTCTCAAGAAAAAAAAGCCAAAATATCTCTTTAGTCATTTAAGTTTGAAAAAAAATAACGTGTTAGTCCTTTAAGTTTTTAAAGTTTTAAATTGTCCTTTACGTTGTTAATTTAATACCGTATTTAAAGTTTTTTACGTTTTTAAGTTTCAAATAAGTCCTTAAAAGGGTAATAAGGACCTGTTTAAAACTTAAAAGATTTAAAGGACTAACCTGATATTTTTTTCAAATTTAAAGAAGTAAAAGAGGTATTTTGCCAAAAAAAAAACAAACATTAAAGTTTATAATCAATGCAATTACCTTCTAATTCGTCCTTTTTGTATACCCACTGTTTTCCACTTTTTCCTTCGGTCTAAGTAGATCTCTAATTACTTTTGATGTTCCAGTACCAAGCTTACACCTCTTATTTTTTTATTTCCTGTGGAATTTCTTGCGGAGTTTGATGAAAATTTTGCAGGAAATCCATTTCCTATGGACTTTGTCAAGGATTTAGCTTCCGAGCTAATACTTCTCGGGATAATTGTTTCCTAAGAATTTTAGGATTCACAGGAAAGATTCATGCGGCTAATCCACATGAGATGAGAAAGAAATCCACAAGAAATCTTTGGTCAGTAATTGGGGAGTTTTACTGCCCGAGAACATGTTTCCTGCAAACTAACCGCATGTACTTCCACAAGAAAATCTGTAGGCAAATCCACATGAAAGTAATATTCACAGAAAAAAACCGCAGGAAATATCTACTAGAGAATAATAATCAACTGGAAAATCCACAACGAATGTGTTTTGATATTTTTTATAATAAAAAAGATATTGCACTTCAATGCATTCCAAATGAAAAACAGGGAAGATGTCTTGACAGCGAAGATGTCATAACAAAAACTGGCCAAGGAACAAAGGAAATAAGGAGAAGAGATTAGAACTTCATAATATTAAATGAAAAATATTTACCATTGTTCTAAATAAGCCAATAAAAAGTAGGGGCTATTTTTAGGGGACACAATATAATCAACCAATGCTGGATAATTATGTTTTTGGTCCATATAAAGTTGGGACCAAAACTCTTGAGTTTTTGAATTGAGGAAGGACTAATACTGAGTGTAGAATTTTTTTTTAGAGACTAAAAGAACTATTAAAATTAAGTAAGGACTAAGCTTAGAAGTTCCCAATTTTATAGAGACCAAAAACATATTTAACCCTAGAATGATTGGACTAATTCCGAACAATCATACTTGAGAAAATATAAATTGGGAAGGTATAATCAGAAGACAGCACTCCCATAACCAAGCCTCTAACATGACTTACTATGTACTGCTGGTTTAACCAGATGCATATCCCTAACCTTGTGGCAACCTTTGAACTTTGGTTTACAAACCTCTGACTTCCAGGTATCAGAGTTAGGCCCCACTAACTCATCCTTACAAAATCGGCCTGTAAGGTGAGGATTGCATCCTCTTTATAAACTCTCATCAAGAGTCTTATATATCCAATATGTGACTTGAGTTTTTTCCAATATCGAACATTATGGTTTCAAACTTTGATAAGCATCTTTAAGAAGGAGATACATAAAATTGGAATATAGTTCAAAACTAAATATATGAGGACCACCCTACCATCCAAACTAATAAACCTATTGCACCACTCCCCAATTTAATTAGAGATGAAATGGATCAAAGTATCCAAGTAGACTCTCTCATAGGTTAGCCTAAAGCAGGAGGCTGAGGTACCTAAAAGGAAAGATTGTAACATTCTAAATCAAAAAATGACCCGCTAACCCAAAGAAAGTGTTATCCACATTAACTCCCATCACACAACCCTTAGAAAATTAACTTTTAACCCATTAGCTAATTTAAAACAACCGAAGATCATTTTAAGTCTCCACAGTTTAACCAAAGTGGCTTCTCCAAGCAAGATGGTATCATCTTCATATTGAAAATGAGACACCGCCAACTTCGAGTTGCCCACTATGAGACATGTGTTGAGCTAATCAGACTGCCTAATTGAGGCATTGTTCCCTTCAATGACCAAGATAAAAAAGAATTGGGCTAGACGGTCTCCTTGTTTATGTCCTATTTGGATATTAATCTCTTGAGTTGGCCCCCCATTGACGAGTCTCCCAGAGAACATACAAGCACACTAATTCAGGCCCGCTACTTAACATAAAAACCTAATCTTACCATCATATTATCCAAGAAATTCCAGTTAACCGAATCATATGCCTTGTCAAAATCCACTTTAAAAATTAGGTAGTTCTTTTGTGAATTCTTAGCTCGGTCGATAATCTCCTTCACCTCCACCACTCCATCCACCAATTTCCTGACTTTAGATGGTCAAGTGAGATAATTTTGTCCATACCTCCAAGTACCTTAGCCACTAACTTGTAAAGAGACCCTAGGAGAGAGATATGTTGAAATTCCCAAACATGCATAAGAGATTCAACCTCGGGACAAGAGTCATATATAAGACATGAAGCTCTTAGGTAAGCTCGTATGAGTGATGAATTAATCAAACATAACCCCCACATCTTCCAGGATAAGCGTCCAAAATCTTTTGATAATAGAGAAATTAAACCTTTATATTCCTAGACTCTTAATACCAACAGATTGACTCACCACCACACTAATCTTATCTTAGATAGCAGAAAAGGCGTTGATAGGACAAAATTAACTTCAATAGAAATTTGTTGGAATTCAATACCAAATAAAGTCGGAGTATCCTTAAGCTGACTAGGAAAAGGGATAAGAGAAGAAATTGATTACCTCTGCTATGACATTTGCAATGTACTCAACCCAGTTGTCCTCAACACGAAGCGCAAAAATCAAGTTCTTCCTCCCTCGCATCTTCACACATGCACCGGAATAAAAGAGTAATGAAAGATTGAAAAGAAAGTGTTGCTAGCATTACTCATATAAGTAATGATGTATTGACTCATTCTCAAGAATATAAGTATTTGATGTATACCATTCAAAAAAATAAAATAAAGTACTGATGTATACCTTTAAAAAAATGTATTGTTCTATTGACTATTGACCCATTCTCAAGTCTTGGTTTTGTTTTGCTATTTTATTTCTCACTCCCTCGCGATAAATCTACATAAATTTAATAATACATCTATAAGTCTGCTTATTTTAAAAAAGAAAAATCTCCAAGTCTGCTTCTTCAAAAAAAATAAATTCTCTAAGCCTGAAAAAAAAAAGTGATGCAACTTTTTTGTTTGTTCTATAAGCAAGTCTTTTTTTACGAGTAAAAATAGAACTTGGACCTCAAATTTACGACACTTATATTATTGTAATTAATTCCATTACAAACTTCACATTTGATTATTAATCTTTTTTTCTTATTATCTCTGACCATCTATCTAGTTGTAAGATATTGAAAAAATATGTGTAGTTTGTCTGATCTAGTTCAACTGTTAATAGTCAATACTGGTATTGTTAGGTTAAATGTTTTCACTCAAGTTTGAATTGAGAATCTCGTTGTTGTATGTATGAGTTTCAAATGATTTGTGACTTCATATGTACATCAACAATATAGAACGCAAATTATTTCATCTATTCTTGTAATCCAAATTTTGTCATGCACGACCTATTATGAATTAGCTTCTATTGCATAGTTCTCCTTAGTATGAAATAGGGCGAATGTCGAAGCTCCCATTGTGCAGCCTTTATCGAATACTCACACAATTCATAGGTACCAGACTCTTTAGAAGGAAGTCAATGTTGTTAAACATTTGTTGGTTCAAGGAAATGATGATGAAGCACCTTTTACACGTTATAAACTACAAATATTAAAAAACTGCAAACCAGTCCATATAAATTTTTAAAAAATTGCAAATTAGTTAAAGTTTCAAACTATCAAGCTCCTCTCTTGAAAATGGTTTTTGGTTAGGCAAAATGTGTGCAGTGCTTGTATTATGAATTCTTTTTTTAGTTTCTCTTGAAGATGTGTGACTTCTTTTGTTAGTCTCTCTAAGAATTACATTAAAAAAAATAATCTCTCTAAGAATTGGCGATTTGTTTGTTAACATCAAACAAATTTTTTATCAACAATAAGTACAAGTGGTATTCAACCCACCTATAAAAATGCAAAAACCTCGCCGAGACCACCCCATCAATGTAATTTCTCCTTGTTCTTTTTGGATTTGGTCTTGATTGACTAGCCTCTCTTGATGTTGGTTAGATTGGTGAATATCTTGTTTGTTTGGGATAGAATACCTCGAGTACTTTCATTATGTATATAATCTTGAGGATTGTTAGCAACACTTACTTTTCAACACTCTCTCTAGCACTCACTATTTTATTGGATGAAATCAATGTATGTCCCACCATTTTGTGTAGGTTCAATTTTCAAAGTGACCCACAATGATTTAAACTAATAAAAAAATGAATATTAAAGAGAGTGTTACTAGCATTACTCTATAATCTTTGTTATTTCATGATAAAAATAACACAGTTGTACAATAATCCAGAGAGGATATATATAATTAACAAAATAATTAATAATGACAAGTCATGACAATACTATAAAATAGAAATTAGGGATAAGGTACAAATGAAATGAAAAAGAATGAAATTCGACCCGTTGAGTCTTTGAATCTTCCTTGATGAAAATAACTGGTCTGAAGTTACAATCCGATCGGATTTCGCACACAAAAATAGTCAATCGGGAGTTATGATCCAATCATGAGCGAATTTTAATCAAGTGCCTAAATAGCGATTGTCTTTGGTTAATCCAAAGACTTAACAGCCCATTAATTGCACCAGCCACCATATCCAAATCCACTTTAATTTCAACAAAGAAACCTTAGAGCTTCAATTTCATCCCTGAACTTAGGCATAGCAGCAACAGGGAGTGATGTAAATATCCTAACTCCTCCATCCATTGATGGATCAAGATCATCAAGTTTATTAGGTGATGAGAAAATGCATGCATCGACTGTGGCAAGCATCTTGCATGGTGCAGGTAGAAAATTCACTAATTCATAGCCTCCAAAATCTAAATTTTCCTGAAAACCCAAATGTTTCCACTCTGTTAAAACCGTTACTGCACCACTAGCTTCCAATTCCATGCTCAAACCATCGTCTTGATTCGTCTCCAAAGAGTTTATTGAATTTTTGACATAATCAACAGTGAAAGCAATATGTTTAGTCTCTTTAATCAGCTTAACGGTTTCATAGAGTGGCATTTTGTTGAGCTCATTCACTTTTAAAACAACTTTTGCATCTATGGTAGAATTGCCATAATACCCTTTAGGTAAAGTATCATAATCCATCGACTTTCTTCTGATACCAACCAACACATTTAGCATTGTTTTGTCATTGCTGCTAAGTTCTAAAGCTCTTGCTCTTGACCTCCACACATAACCTGCAAGCACTTCAAAAGTTGTGAACCTTATTTTTTCATTCATCAAACTCATCCTAAGTCTTGTTATCATTTCACCCTCCACTTTAAAACAATATTGCTTAATATTTTCAATATTATTTTGATTCACAAAGGGTGAAAATGCAACAGATTCTCTGTCCATGGGGCATTGTGGAAATGGTTGTGTAGTTATTGTTCCAACTTGTTTTTCTCTTTCCCACACAGGTTTCACTGATGGCTCAGTTCTTCCTCTTGCAAGTTCAACAATTGCTTTGAAGAATTGTGATGCGCCAAATCCGTCACAAATAGCATGTGACATCCCCATTCCAATTGTGAAACCACCACAAAGAAATTTCGTCACCATTAACACCAAAGGGTAACTTTTATCTTGAGGAGAAGGAATATCAAGCACCAAATCTTTTGCAATTTCTGTGTTAGTATTGTCCAGGTAATGAAGAGAAGAAAGGGTGCAATTAGCAGTTGCTTCCAAAAATGGAACACCAAATTCTGTACTGTTGGTATTGGCATTGACTCTAAATTTTCCATCAGCATGTCTTACCAGTCTACCTACAAAACAAGCAAACAACAAAAACATTTTTTTTTTCAGAAGATGGATGCAAATGAAACTAAAGTTTGTTTGTTAGGACTAAGAATTTGGGTTTTCAAAGTACTTTTCGCTACTGAAATTTCTGTGTGTTTATAGCGTGTTGACTTTAAAAATATAGATGCAAAATGTTTCAACTCATAGTCAAACTTTTTTTGTTACATCTAATGTAAAAAATATTGGACACAAACACCGCTACATATATATTAATTTATTTATAGACGGTATCAAAACACATACATAAGCATTTAACTTGAGCGGTTTATTTCTTTGCAAAAAGTTCTAAAACAAGATACCATAATATATGACCTTTATTTATTCATCTACTATCAAAAAAGCTAAAAATGTTGTAATTAACTTTAATTTCTATAACTCCCAAATTGATCAACATTTCTCAACATATATATAACTCTTATTTCTACGTTGTGTGGATCCAAGAGAGAAGAAAAAAAGTTCTAGATATTTGTTTGAGTTGTCCGACACGGCTCGTATCAGTGTTATCTAGGTGTCGGACACTGGTGTAGGAGTGTCGAAGTAAAGAAAAAATAGCTATATTTAGGAAAGAGAAGTGATATTTGTACAACCATTTTGTGACAACTTTTAGACAACTTTATCACTCATATTCACATCAAGTTCTTTTCCTCTCTCTTCCTTTTTCAGTCTTCGTTGTTTTTGACCAATAAGAAGAGAGAAAAATAAGGTTGTCATCAAAGTTATATATCATTACTCTTTAGGAAACCAATCTTAATTGCCCGACACGTGTCGTATATATGAGTGTCATAGGAGTGTCAAACACCAACACGTGTCGGACACTGCAACACGTTTAGTTCAAGAGGTGTCCGTGCTTCATAGGTTATATCTTATAGTCAAATTGATTATACTCTTCTTATTTTAGAACTTAAATGAAGTTTATTTTACGGTAAAAAGACTAATAATTACTATCGGTTGTTCTTAAAGAAAAAAACTAGTAGTATACCTGCTAGAGGATAATAATAAAACAAAGCCTTGGACAGCGCTTCTTTGAATACATGACAAGGGTTGAAACTGGAATCATAATCATGAATTGATGATGATGATCGGTATACATGAACAGTTTGGGCAATGTTATTATTGGCACCTTTATTGTCAAGTGTTGACAGAGAAAGAATACAAGGAGGAGTGGATTTTGATGGCTTTACAAGCAAAACATCTTCCTTTTCAATCTTTAGGGGTGCTATCTCATATTCCATGGAAAAGGATCGATGAGAAATGTAGTGGAAGGTGAGATATGGATTTGATATGTATTTGGCAAATAAGGAGTAAGGATGGGCAAACACATGGGAGAAGAAATTCTTATATATAAACATGCAATGCAAGTAGGTCATATATTAAAATCAGAAACGGTAATCTGTACGAATCTTTTAATTTTATTTTTGACAATTTGTACGAATCTTACTTGTACAAGAGTTCAAACAAATAATGCATCACTAAGTCTGCAACAAAAAAAAAAAAATAAAACAATGCAAGTCTTTTTTTACGATAGCTAGTTACACATGAATTTATTGCTATCTACGTAGGAACTTTATTACCACCATTTTATTTGAAATTTTTTTCTATTCCTATAAACATTTTATACTTGGGAATAAGAAACATAGACATTTATTTCAAGGAAAATTCTATGGTGAAGTCATGAAAATGACTTTTTTAGTAAAGTTAACACTATAACATCAAAAATGTAATGAGTAGCACCCTACTGTTTGTACAATGGCATCAAAAGTTCAGTCCTCATAGTATCATCAATTCATCAGATTAATAAGACTACACTTAATCTAATTTTATCCTACCTTGTTATAAGCGTAACACCCCACAAAGTGTAACACTTAAGACTATCACATAATATCATCAACTCTGTTTGCATGTTAAAGATTCCAACGATAAAATAGTACATGTAAGTCTAAGATGTTGCAGACATTACTATTGATCATTAATCAGTAATCAACAATTTAAAAATAAATCAAACATTAAGATCAAAATTAACTTTTTCAAAAAAGTCAATTTCCTAACTGCACCGTAGAAGCTTCCTTATTTCAATTGTATTATTTCAAGAAATCTACAAATATAACTTGAAACAAACACATCCTTACATTATGCACAAAGGATGGATTAAGATACTCATTGTCTATATTTCTATTGGGCTTAATTGTATATTTAATTTAATTTAATTTATCACTCACAATTAAAGATAATTACAAAGATTAAAATAAGTTAGTTCATTTTATGGTATTCAATGGTGTTGTTATTACATTGAAAATATATTATATAAAGGATAAATTCATAAATTCAATAGTTTGAATGAAGCCTCTAATCGGAAGGTATTTGATATATTGACACATTTCAAGTCGTGTTTTTATTTTTATTTTTTTATGCAACTCGTTTGTTTGTTCTATAAGCAAGCCTTTTTCTACGACTAAAAATAAGCTTCGACCTCGAATTTGCAACACTTAAATAAGTACACAAAAACAATTAAGGTCAAAATTTGTAATTAATCCCTTCACATGGTTTAATTTATGGTCTTTTTCTACGACTAAAAATAAACTTGGATCTCGAATTTGCAACACTTAAAGTATGCACCAATCTAGATAAGTACACAAAAACAATTAAGGTCAAACTTTGTAATTAATCCCTTCGCAAGATTCACATGGTTTAATTTATAATTATTTTTTAGGCGAATGATAACCGGTGTTTAAAGGGTGTTGGTTAAGCTATCAAAACAAGTTAGTTTTTATATATAAAAAAATAGTGTAATTATTTGTTGGTAAAAAGTAACAAGTTATAGTTCAATGAGAATTTCTTTTTATCGATTTATTAACCAATATCTCAAGGACACCGGTTAACAAGACCATTTTCTTTATAATCACCGACCATATATCTAGTGTAAGCAATTAAAAAGATATGCTTAAGTGTGTGAGGTCCATCTCAATTGTCAATGTCAATATCGTCATATTGAACATTTTCACTCAAGTTGAATTCAATAACTTGCACTTGAAAAGAAAAGATAACATACCAATTTTGGTCCTTAAAGTTTTTATAAGTTCGAATTGTCCTTTACGTTGTTAATTTAATGTATCTATTTCAAATTTTTTAAGTTTTAAATAAGTCCTTAAAAAGACAATAAGGACTTATTCAAAACTTAAAAAACTAACCTGATATTTTTGTCAAGCTTAAGGAATCAAAAAAGATATTTTACCAAAAAAAAAGGTAAATGCAATTACCTTCTAATTCGGCCTTTTTGTGTACCCACCATTTTCCACTATTTCCTCCAGTCTAACTAGTAGTTCTCTAATTACTTTTGGAGTAATGATAGGTAGACACCCTTAATGTATACATCCCTTTGTACCACTCTGAAAAATTTCAATTAACTAAATATATGGTCTGTGTGACCACAATTTTTTTAGTTGCATGACCACTATTTTTTCATAATTTATTTGGTTAACTAAGTGGAAAATTAGTGGTCACGTGCATTTTAGTTGCGTGACCACATTTTTCATCTTCTAAATGGTGGTCACGCAACTGAAAAAAATATGGTCACACAGACCATATATTTGGTTAACTGAAATTTTCGAGAGTGATACAAAGTGGTGTACACATTAAGGGTGTCTACCAATCTTTATTCTTACTTTTGATGTTCCAGTAGCAAGCTTACACCTCTTATTATTTTTATTTTTTTGTAGTATACACCTCTTATTCTAAATATCGTACACACTACTACAAACTTTCGCTTTTCCTGCGGATTTTGATGAAAATTTTGCAGGAAATTCATTTCCTATGAATTTTGCCAAGGATTTAGGTTCTGAGCTAATACCTCCATGGATAATTGTTTTCTGAGGATTTTTTAGGATTCACAAGAAATATTCTTGCGGCTCATCCGCCGGAGATGAGAAAGAAATCCGCTAGAAATCTTTGGTCAGTAATTAGGGAGTTTTACTACTCGGGAACACGTTTCCTGCAAACATACCGCATCTACTTCCACAAGAAAATCCGCACGAAAGTAATAATCCCAGAAAAAACCGCAGGAAATATCTACTAGAGAATAGTAATCAACTAGAAAATCCGCAGCTAACACGTTTTGATTATACATTTTTTTATAATAAAAAGATATTTCACGTCAATGTATTCCAAAAGATAAATATAAAAACCATTATTAAAATCATTTTATTTATTTTACAGTAGATACAATTTTTAAACAATGTACCAATTAAAACAAGTTAGTTACACTACAACCTTTCGATATACATAGCCTATAAAAACACTGAAATTTCAAAAGAATGTTTAACAATTGCTATAAACATACAAGTCTATTACACTAACACCACCTAATATAATTCCTATAATATATCCAATTGCCACATGATCATTATGATGTCTTCTAAATATATAATATTTTGATGGAGTAATTTGATCAATTACAAATATCAAGAAATAATACCTTCAAAGCACTAAAAGCTCTATTCTATGTAATAAACACAACAGTTGAGGAGTAAACCTAGCAAATCAAACAGGCAAGGTTAAAATAAAACAAACAAAATGCACTGCAAACTTCAAAATGCATACACAATTACCCATACTCTTTCATATTCAAAAAATTATATCTTTCTTTATCCCTACAAATGAGTTTGTACTAATCTCTTAATCAACAAAATAAATGACGATGATAAGGGTAACACCCTGCAAATCATTAGGTTTTAGTTAATAACTTTACCAATTAGACATTCCTTCTGGGGATATGAATTCATAATTCATTAATGTATTGATACTTGAAAATGAATAGTCTTTTTCTCATGCCCATCCATGATCAGAAAACAACGTACGGCATACATTATATGATTGTGTTTTCAAATATATATATATATATATATAGGGTTTTGCTAGAAGCCATCCATGAATGTGTCTTTTAGCAACCCACACCTCAAGATGTGATTTCCACTTTTTAGTTATAACTTTGCTAAAAGCTACCTTCATAAAAATTAGTTGGTTTCTTTTAGCAAATGTTCATAGATTAACTTCCTAAAAGACACCTTCATAAAATGTGTCTTCTAACAAAACCATATATAAATATATACTTGACTTACTTGTTAACAAATACTCGCACGATTGAAACCTATGATGATTTAATCACTCTAATTGGTAGAAAGTTAAGGCAAAGAGTATATCATTCCATTTGATTGGTTGAAAAATCAAACAATGATGATAATTTGATGGTTGTCTTTGAAACATGATTAATAAGTGATAAAAAAAATTCAATTAGTTTTTCCTGTCATTATAAGACTTTTACAACTTTCCGCTTATAAATAAGGTAATTAATAAAAATATTAATGCATGTTTACATAGACATATTGCCTTGTCAAATAAATCACATGTGTAAACTTATTTATGAGGTGAATTAGACTTTAATGGTCTTTAGAATATGAAGATGCAATGTGTACTTTTGATTTTTAGGAAGACATTTGTATATAATAGATATGTCCTTATAGTACAAATAAAGAAATTAAACATACAAATGAAATCTTGGAAGTTGTGTATTTTTTAGTTTGAAAGTTCGAAATTTTATTTTTCAATACAAAGTTAATTTTTTTAATTACAATTTTACCTTCTTAACTTGTGTCTTCAAGGCACAATTTAGCAAGAACCTTATTCTTAGTTTCTTACAACGACATGTTCCAGTATATTCCTTTCCAAATATCATTTTTAAACAATTTTGTCGAACCAGTGGTGTATGCTTTACACCTTGAAATGCGATCATCTCAAGGTATCAAATTCGAATCCTCTTATGCAAATTTGAGTAGGCTAGCCTGTACAGAGTTTGATTTGCCTTTAAATGGCCCCCTCTAGTGGATACAAGAATGGTTACCGGAATTAATCGGTCATTGAGTCGGATACCAAGTTTTTAAAAAAAAATCATTTAGACACTTTCATAATTTAATCTAGAGATTTAATTGAAAAAAAATGAAGCTATTTTTTTTATTTGTTTACAGTTGTGAAATTTTCATATACCATTTTTTTTAAAAAAAACAATTAAAAAAACTTTATATTTTAGTGCGTCTCACACGGATTCAATCCAAATGTGATTGTTACCATTTTTGGTAAATTTTTGTTTTTTTAGCGGAGTAAACTTGGTAATATTATACAAACAATAATCAACTCATAAATATTTTTTCTTTACAATTTTTTTTGGCAATAAATGGGTATTTTTTTTTTAGGGAATGGATCCTTAATCGGCAATAAAGGGTTAACATCGTCTTTTTTATTATCTTAGTGAAATTAAAAATGAAAGAAGATTTACATAGGATCTTTGGTGCACTCTTGTTGAAATTAAAATACTAAGTAAAATGTACCAAAAAACAAATATTACTAAGCAAAAGGATTTGTCAATATGTAAATGTTCTTATTTGGATTTTTTTTTATAAGCTTTATTTTAACGGTTATTTTTCATTCAAACTCGTTCATGAATTTTCATTATAATTTAATCCTTCATTTAATTTAATTATGCATTTTATTTGATGTTATAAAATTTCTGTTTCAAGCAAGAGAAGTCAAACACGTTGTTTGATTAATTGCTTTCTAACGTTAATGGTTGATTCATATTTAGAAACAACGGAAATGGAACATGTGTATGTGTATGGGTACCATTGCAATTTTTTTAAACGTAATAAGATCGTACGAAATGAATAAGCAAGTGAAAATGATGTAAGATATATCGACTATATATAGGAAAAAGGCTAGCGGATTATTGAACATTAAACATAGTATTAAAAACGCAAATCATCCATTTATCATGTTGGAGGAATTGAAATTATTTTTTAAAGGAAAAATGAATTGAAGGTAAATGATGATCACCGTTAAGGAATTGAAGGTAAATATGTTATGAATTATCTTTGACCATGCATATTATATAATCAACTAAAATCAATGCATATAATTTTCATTCAAAACAAAATTCCTGCGGTGAATATGTATGATTAAATGGACATTTCTTAACCAAAATTCTTGCATGTTCAATTTTTTAACAAAATATGGCCTAATAAGTTTGATTGAAAAATTTGACTACCTTGATTTATTTTTCCAAAAATTAAAACAAATTTTTGAAAAATTATTTTATTAAATTTTTCGTAGGATATTAAACTTTAGTTGAAAAACTAATAATTTTTTTTGTTGGGTTTGGTTTAATATTTAAAAATAATTTTCTATTTACTTAGGATATTATTTTCGCAGATTAAAAAAATCATGAAGAAAAATACAACAATTAAGTTATAATTGAATAATAAAATAGAGTTGAAACTGTATAATAAAATCATAATCAGTTTTTTTGTAGTGCAATTTAAATCAATAATTATTCGCCCATTTTGATTTATTTTTGTTGTGCATGCCTTTTGTTTATTTTAGAAATTCAAAGTAGATATTTTTTTTAAATTTTGTTTAAGATTATTAATTGAATTGTTAGCATGTATAGAAATGATTGACAAAAAATTATAAAATTTGCATGGTAAAAAAGGATAATTGCTTTGGCACGTAAAAATCTTCTCTTTCTCGATTTGATTTTGAATGTTCATAAAAATTACTAAATTAATATGAGTAAGTAATAATAACAAAAAAGAAGTAATTAAAAATGAAAATTTTAAATCTTGCTAAATCACATTAGCTTTTTTTTTTTTAAGGAAAATCACATTAGCTATTGATTCATGTTTTGCACTTCTTTTGATATTCACCATTTCGTTCACGCTTTTCTTTCACCAGGCCTTTGGGATATGGTTGTTGCTGATGCGACATGAACCTTCTTGAGATTGTAGTCATTTTCTTTTTCTTTTTTTTTTTTCATTTCCTAGCCTTGCAAACAAAAAATCACATTAGTTTTTTTTAGAGATACATTATTACAATTAATATTAGTAATAATTAACTTATATGATATACTTTTATTTTATTTTATAGAATTATATGATTTCTTGGAAATACAAATTTAGAAAACAATGGTCCAAACAATAATGAAAAAACTAAAACACGGTCTATATTGAAAAATAAAAAAAAATCAATAAAGTCCTTCTAAACATGCGCATAGTGACATGATTTTTTTTTGAGGGAATACTGGCATGTTTTATTTTTTTTTGAAGTAGGGAAT
>Ga0315913_1004596_pt1 | contig 16719 bp, 15 predicted proteins | sample MpolsnodulesMG_FD_207736 | JGI IMG/M metagenome (GOLD analysis project Ga0315913, IMG submission 207736) | Medicago polymorpha root nodule microbial communities from Los Angeles, California, United States - small nodules | ecosystem: Host-associated > Plants > Roots > Nodule | place: USA... | reverse complement strand
AAAAGAACCGTGAAGATCATGGGGGTACATAAAATAAATGTTGGAGGAAGCATAAGAAGAATCATCCTTAAAAGTCAATAGATAGAATTGGTCTAATGAACATGATTCTACGAGTGAGTGTTGGAGTTGAAAATGTGAAAGTGCAAAATGGGTATCATTGGAGATGAGAGATAACCATGAGTTACAAACTGGTAACCGAAGTAGGGTTTGGATGATCAATTCAAGAGGGAGCATATACATTGCAACAGGATCCATGCTTTGCCGACTCTTTTGTTGTTGTTGTTGTTTTCGTTCACTCTCACCGTGATTGTGATTTAGGGTTACACTCCCAACTCACTCCAATCTCTTTTCATGCTTGCTAGGTTCATGACAAATCACTCCATGTGTGGATGAGTCAACTTCTTATTTACTGAGTTAAAAAGAAAGAATGTGAGAGGAATTTTAGAGTATTTTAAAGTGACAAGGGTAGAAAATAAAAGAAAAATATATAATTTTAAAATGATAAAATTGTCCTAAATAAATATAGGAAAATAAAGTTAATTAGTTCAAAGTTTTGTTTAATAAAAAAAATGACTTTATATTGAAGGATTAGAAGAAGAAGAAGAATCCAGTCCCAGTGAGTGACACTACCAATTTGTGAATCGAGTTTCGAAATATGGAATGGGAAATGAGTGGTTCGTTGTTAGAGAATTTGAAGTTACACGATCCATGGCTTCCTCCAAACACTTGGGAACAACCAACACGAACACGAACACGAACACGAACACCCCTTCTTCCTCTTCAATTATCTTCATCTTCTAATTCTAATTCAAATCAAACCACTCTCTCTGTAAGTACTCATTTTCAATTTCTCAATCAATATTCTCTTTTTTTCTTTTCATCTTCATCTTAATTAATTACAATCATCTTCATCTTCATCTTCATCTTCAGGAATCAAGTTTGGTTCGTTTGGTTATGAATGCAATGTTAGGTTCCAAATCATCCATCATCTCTATCCATAACCTATCTCCCTTCTTTTCTTCTCATCATCCCAACACCACTTTCCTTCATCTCTGGAATCGTGCTTCCACCACTCACTCTTTCTCAAATATCCTTCAATCCATTTCATCCACCTCTTCTCTCTTTTTCCTTCTCCGTCACTTTGTTGATCATTTCACTATTTCCCTCCCTCCCTGTACTCTTGTTAATCAAGCTTTTGCTGTTGCCGTTGGAAAGGTCTTGGAAGGTTACATTTCTGCTCTCGACACTATCCACGCTTCTCTCATTCTCAGACGTGCTTCCTCCATTTCTAGCTGTTTCAACACTGTTGCCCATTCTGAAATTACTCTGCTTGAGTTATACCTACATACCAAACAACTCAGAATTCAGATTCAATCCCTTGCCAGTATATGTAACCTTCAAAAGTGGGCTCATTATACTGATTTTGAAGACGTCATTGCTAAAGCTACTTCTGAATTTGCTCACTTCTACAGAGGAGGGAGCCTATTAACATTTTTGTATCATCAATTACAGGTCAGTCCACTTATTTCAATCACTGTATATATAAGTATGATAATCACCTGACTAAGATGCAATTTCATGATAAATACCGTTGCAAAAAATATGATTCATAAATGAACTTGTGCATGTTTCTTTTTAGATTTCTCAAATTTTGGTTTTTTTTAAACTATCATTTTGAAATTTCTTCTGATCTTTACAGTTTCCTGAAACTTAGGTTGCTGATTCTGCTCACTGTGCTCTTCTCAAGTTTCTTTTTCTTCAATCATGTGAACCGTATTGTGGGTTTATTAGATCTTGGATTTTCAAAGCTGAAATCCATGATCCCTACAAGGAGTTCATTGTTGAAAATATAGAGTGTTTATCTCCTAAGTCGCATGTTAAAGCTGGTAATTCTGCTGACTTCCCATCTGCAAGTATCAGGGTAATTCTTTTCTGTGCTGACCTGCAGCCTGTTTTTTCATGTGTATTAATAATGTACTATTGCCTTGTTATATTGATTCACATAGTGAGGACTTCTTAATGTCAGTTGCGAGATGGAGTTCCCATTCCTGGATTTCTCAAGGACTCGTTGGTTCCACTTGTTAGAGCTGGTCAGCAGCTTCAAGTACTATTGAAATTACTTGAGCTGTGCATTGATGTTGCTGCTGGACAACATAGTTCTGATGATTTTCTACCCTGCTGGAGTGGCTTTTCAAGCAATGGTCTGTCTTATTTCTCTCCACTGACTTTCAACAAAGATACTATAGATAATATGGTGCTTGCAAGAGAAAGCTACTATAAAAGGATGAATAAAAAAATTGAAAGCCTTTTGAGCAGCTTAGAAGTTAGATATCAGCAGGTAATCGTAGTTCATAGTTTTGGTTTCTTGTACAGTGAACTTTTTATCTCTATTTACTTTCAGTTATTTTGTGATACCAATACATAATTTACTTTCAAGATAATAGAAAGGGATTGCAAGGCCAAAAATTCAAGATATTATCTTACAGGTACCAATGGATGAAGAAATACAGAAAAGGCGTCAGATTTTTATTTTATGAAGAAACAAAACTATAAGCAAATTCACTTAAAATGTATGTAGGTCATACGTAAGGAAGAAAACAAATTATTGTGATACTTTCTAACTAAATCCATCCCATTATTGATTTAGAATTATGTCTGTACCAAGATCTTTTCCTTCTTGCTTATGTCAGATGATATTAAAAATATCCTATAATATTTGGATCTTATCTTTAGAGTATCTTAGATTATGTCTTATGATTTGTTTTCATATTTCTTTGTTATTTTCATCATTTGTTTCCTATTTGTTTAGAATAAGTATTAGTATTTGTTGAGATCCCACGTCGACTGAAGATATAACCAAAATAGTTTTTATAATGCTCAGGCAATCCTTCACCTTAGATGTAGTTTGTTATTTTTTAATACTACGATATGGGGAATCATGTGGTTTTTTTAACATCAAACAATGTTTTTGCACAGCAGATGTAGTTTAAATTTTATTTGTATTTTTACTTTGTACTGTCATTTACTTTGTATTTCTTTAACATCAGTAAAAGCTTGATTCTTGCCATCTGGATGTTATGTAGTTTAGAGCTATGTGTTGTTTTCATCTAATTGTTATATATTACTTGCTACTCTGAAGTGCAATGGTTCTTGGATTCATGCTTTGATCATAACATTTGTGTGCAGCTTGCATGTTACTGCTCCATATTCAAGAATGTTACTGCTCCTTATATGGAATAAAATTGTTTCATCATGGTCCTGTTCCCACCATGGAGCATTGGAAGTATAAAATTGGGTCCATTAGGGACAAAAATAAAATTAGATGGAGAGCAGAAAAAAACTGCTTTTCCAACTACGAGTAGATACTTATTTTCTCTGTTTTTCGTTCTCATGCTTTAAGAATTTCTTTTTTGCAGGTACCTATGCATGCTCCAGTTTCTTCTTTTGATAATGATGTGGGGACTCTAGACAAACTAGGCCAGCTCATGTCAGAAGACGAACCTATTGTCTGTCCAACAGCAGATAAAAGTTCTTCAAATATGTAATCTCTCACTTTCATTCCCCTCCTCCCACCCCCAGGAAAAATGTGTGTGCATGAAGATGCATGCACTTAATAACATGTTTCTCTCATTCTCTGCTTGACATATTAGTTATTTGTCCCTACGACTTTATTTCCCTTTGTTATTTCGTCATTGATGTTTTGTAGAAATTCTCAGGGGATCTAATAATTTGGACTCGGATGTCTCAAGTACGGAAGACGAGATGTCTTTGCTGGAAGATATGTATGGTCAATCTGAAAGTTCATCCTTAAACAGCTCTGAGGAGCAATTGGAGTCTGATCAGCTTAGTGGCTGGCCTTGCCCAACAGCAGGACAGCAAAATCATCTATCTGCTTTAAGCTTCTTGAAGTTCACTACCTTAAATAGTTCAATACAAAATTCCTGTCATCATGAAAAGCCAGACAGTAATTCACATGAAATATGTGATAAAATGGACGCCGTTGATCATTTGATGAAGTCCTCCAATAAGGGAATGATATCAAGTCACATGTTTGACCCTCAAAATCCTGAGAATTCGTGGTACTCAAGTAAATTCAGTATTGAACAGAGAGGTAGTTGCATTGACAGTTATTCAGCAATGGACGACTTACTGAAAAAATCATTTGATGCTGATGAAACTGTTGAGAAAAAGATGACAGAAAAGCACCTGCAATCCATGAAATATTCCCAGTTATGTCGTGTTTCCATTAGTGATTCTTTGAGTGGGGAAACCTTGAGTGAGAACCAACCTGTTAATAATACGCCGGCTTCATTGTTGTGTGATTTTCAACCACTAAAAGTTGGCCATCATTGTAATCTACCTAGCAGTAATCCCTTTAGTATGAACCCAATGTTGACTAGAAATGTTTTGCCTCAACAAACCGCAGATTGTGCACAGACATTTCCTTACTTCAACTTTTCTACTGTAGAGGACCCTTGTAAGGTTTATATGGACAAGTTACTCACCGATTCAATCTGTACAAACACATATTCATTTCCACCGGATAGCTGTGCATCTACTTATGGTAATCAGAATAATGATTATGGAGAAACTGGCCGTGGTAATGAAGATGGGATGGTTGATGAACCCAAATATGATTTTGATGCTTCACTGGATGTGGTGGACCATAAACAATATGTTTTAACAGATACATCTGGTGGGAGCAGCTGGGGAAGACTGCTGGGCAGTTTTCGGAAAACTGTTGATTGTGATGCTACTCAAAGGAAGACTTCGTTGTCAGCATTTGAGATGCCACTTGATATTATAATTGACAAGTGCTTAATACAGGAAATCATGGTTCAGTATCCTTATTTTTATATTTATTCTGGTAACCTAATTTTATGGTTTAGGTATGCTGTTTTATATTTCATTGCTCTATAGCTTCTATTATTTCTTAGCATGATACTCGATAGGTATACTATACAAGAACTTGGGGAACCCTCCCTTACAAGATAGCAATCAAGGTGGAACAACCAAGCCACTTAAATACTCAACCAAGCATCTGATACTATTTGATGTGGGAGTTGGGACTTAGGCACTCCATAATGCCCAAGTCTCTATCACAATATGCCCTTGAGAATGATAGGCGATGTCACAGCAACTACACTATACAACACTTTACAACGCTTTACTCAGCCTTTTCAGTCAGTTCTTTCTTAGGTAGTTTTTCGAGCTACCGACAAATCTGATACTAATTGATACGTATCCTAGCACTTGGCGAACCCTTCCTTAAAAGCTAGCTATCAAGCGGACGAACCAAACCACTTAAATACTCCACAAAGCATCCCCCACTACTCGATGTGGGACTTAGGCGCCCAATAATATCTGGGTCCTTTCAATACTGTTCATGCATCTGTAATGTTGTCAGTTGTATTATCTTCTATAAATTAGTTAACGCAGCCTCAGTTAGCTTCTTTACTGATGGGTTAGAAAGTTATACAATCAACAAGCAAAAAATCACAAAGGAAATGCAAATATTACTAATTCCTAGTACTATATTTTATATTTTGAAATGATAGAACGATTTAGTGGTGCTTCAATATATTTTCAAAAAAAAACAAGCAGACCATACCCCGTCAGGTAGGACAAGCTACATGAATTAATTGATGCCATTTAGAATTCATGCTCCATAGTAAATCTGTGCTATGAGTATTGTTAAAGAGTCCCACATCGGACAAAAGATGGTCTAAGCATGTGTTTATAAGTGGGGGCAGTCCTCACCTCACAAGCCGGTTTTGTGAGGTTGTGTTAGGCCCAACCTTTCTAAGAGTAGTATTGTACCAAACAAGGTGCAAATTATACAGTAAGCCTGTATAACATATAATATGTTGAGGCGGACAATGGTAATTTATTGGTCATGTTTAGAATTTATGTGTGAAAGTTGACAGATGAAACAATGTAGAATAAGTATTATACAATACGTTGAATTTTATCAATAACTTCTCAGATTCAAATGGGTTGGTATGATATTTCTTTTGGAAAGTATTATGTAATAGCTTTGCGTGTCCTTAAAGATGCCAGATACAATTATGTCAGCAAACTAATCATCAATGTGCTTGAGGAGGCATTTAAGTTGCAAGAGCATCTTTTAGCACTGCGGCGGTATCATTTTATGGAATTAGCAGATTGGGCAGATTTGTTCATCTTGTCTCTTTGGCGACATGTATTCCTAAATTCTGATTGACAATGACTTCCTTGATATTTCATAGCTTTGATTTCTGACTATAGTCTACAATACTGCACGTTTATTCATTCTTTGTCTTACTTAAAATCACAGAAGTGGTCTGTTACAGAAGCTACTGAGAGACTTCCAGAAATTCAAGGCCTACTTGAACTGTCAATCCAGAAGTCTTCTTGTGAGCAAGACACTAATAAGAATAGGTTGTTTGTGTACATGAAAGGACATGGAAAATTGCCTCTTTCAGCATCTGCTATCGGTATATCTATACTTCTACTAGAGATCCAGTATTTTGTTTTTATTATTGTCTTATTTGGTTTCATTAATATTTTCATTTTCATTTCAAGTTTGACAAGCTTCCCCCACCCCTCTGTGGAAGGTTAAATTATGCTTCTGATAAGGAAATTCGTAATTAATGGCAGGGGTTCGTTCTTTCGATTTCTTAGGACTCGGTTACCATGTGGATTGGCCACTCTGTATTATTCTGACACCTGCTGCGTTAAAAATATATGCTGATATATTCAGCTTTTTAATACAAGTGAAGCTTGCCTTATTTTCATTGACTGATGTGTGGTGCTCATTAAAGGTTTGGTTTCTTGCATCCGTTCCCTTTTTCTTTTCCTGTTGTTATTATTGTGTAACTGCATTTATTTTTATCCTCAATAAGTTTTTGGTTTAGCAATTTCTTGGCAGGAAATTTCCAATTTAAAACAATTGAACACTTATTGGTTAAATATGTCCAAAGAGTTGTCGACGAGTAACTATTTATTGCCTTAATGTTTTCTAAACTAAATTTTTCTACTAATTTTGAGTGAGGACTGTCAATGTCTTATTGGATTACTTTGGTCTATCTTTAGTTGATGTGGTTTTTCAAATTTTCAACACCCTCCTCATGCATAGGATTAGATATTTCACATTTGGAGTGAAGTTTTGCAATTTTGGACATGCCACATGTTGGATCGACTCTAATACCATATTAAAGTTTGGACATGCCTTGCATGTTTCTCTATACTTCATTACAAATAACTTTGGAACAATGTCTGAGAGCCTGCAATTTCATAAGTCTGCAGCATCATTCTGAAGTGTATAATCTGATATCCCGAATTGTTTCTATTGCTATGAGTTGCATTTATATTCTAAATTTTCAAGGGAATAAGGGCATTTGATTTTACTGCAGTGCTTATTTTCTTTCAATTTTGGTGAACAGGATATGGCACATATAACCAATAAGGATCTAAATGCTGAACCACACCAGCCTGGGGCAGGGCATCTTAATATATTGATGAAGATGAGGTATATGTACTGGATATTTTTTGGGAAGTCTGGGACCATGAACTATTTTTTATATGATAGGCCTTCTTCTGTGGTCATATTATCGTCTTTAATGTATGCCTTGGAGGTTTGGACCATGTGGTCTAGGTGGGGACACTGTCTTGATGAAGTCCTGTGAAGTCTTAGAGATACAAATGTACAGAAGTTTGTAAAAAAAAAAATCCATTAATTATAAAGGGAAATTCAACGGGCATTGGTTCAAATAGTTCCTTCAATAAATTTTGAATATTGAATATGAGCTTCTTTCTATGTATATTAGTACTTCTAAGCATCCTTTGTTCCACTTTCATTGACAGGCACCAGATCAGCCATTTTGTATCTACTTTGCAGCAGTATGTGGAGTCACAATTATCACACGTGTCATGGTGCAGGTTTCTTCATTCCCTTCAGCATAAGGTTTGAAGCCAATGCGTCTATTTATTTAGTTTCATTTCTCTGTATCCTTTCTTCAATGTATAAATTGATGCGTTTATGGGATTTTTTATAAGTATTTATTTTCAGTGCAAAATCACTTTTTCTGAACTGCTTATGTATTCTGATCTGTGTCTTAATAACTGTGGCCGCTTAGTCGAAATGAAGGTCTGACTTTTACTTTCTATCTTTTGGGTAAGCTCACTGCATACAACTGTATGGGCTGTGCCCTTCTTGGGAGACTGTATTCTTGTTTTTATTGTGGGAGAACTTGATATAAGACAGGAAATAAGAGAAAAAAGATAAAGACATCCTGCACATGATTCTTTAGGTTGCATTTGACTCGCATCTCATTTCTAATCTAGCTCTACGAGCACTATTAGGAAACCAGTTTTAATCCTGTAAGGATCAAGGCTTTTACCTTCCTCTGCTTTGGAACAGTTTCTGCTGGTTAAAATTAAATGTTTTAGTACCAGGTTTTGGGCTGTGTGCAATTTATGTTATCCTTTTGTTTGAGAAGAATGCTTGCTTTCTTTAAAGAGTATCTCATTACCCTTTCTTTAAAGAGGGCCAAGGGGGTTATGGGCAAAATATATGTTTTTAGGGTTATCTTCTTTGACAACGCCAATCTGCCACATGTTTTTGAGCTGTACCGGCCTGTTTATTTCTTTATTTTATTAATTATTAATGAATGCTACCTCTGGTCCCATATATGAGAAGAAAAATTCAGGACTAATTTAAGTATTACCGCGTCATTTATTGTTCCGCCACCCACTTACATGGAGAAAGATGTATTTCTAGTAAACATGTGAAGGATTTTAAGTAGTTTCAGCAATTAATACATCTTAAAATTTGTGGCTTTTTCTTAGAATTGGGAACGAAAAAAGCACCAAACATTTTCGTAAAAATTAAATACTCTACATGGCTAGATATGATGATGTGTATGACTTCAAAATTCAATCACTATATCAATGTTTTGGATATTCCCGTCATTCATGCAGGTGAAAGATATGATGGATCTCGAGTCAGTGCACATGGAATATCTTGCTGATTCGTTAAGCATGTAAGTTTACATTTAATTGCTGCTTATTATTTATAGAGACAGTTACTAGAAAGTCAATTTTGAGAAAGTATTTTGGTAATTGTGATTACTTAGCTAACAAATTGAATATGAATTTGTCTAATCTGGTTTTCCTAGTCATGATCTTCACCAATATCTGCATGCCACCCTGTAGGCAAGCTCTTGCTAGGCTTGGCAATTGTGGCTGTGGGGGGTAGGGAAGAGTTCTTCCGTCCACATCCACAACTTCATTGCATAATCTTCAACCCAGCTCTATTTCCTGTGCGGTTACTCCTTCACAAATTGACTGACATGGATGATTTCTAAATTCTTTTTTCAACATCCGACACCCATCACTGCCCCAACATAAGCCCTAGTCAAAGTGGATTTTTCCCATTAATGTCAGGGTGGGCTTTGGTGGGCATCCACGGGGTTTAGTCCTCCTTTGTAATACTGATTACTAGTTAACTAGGTATTTGCTTACTGATTAATTTGCAATCAATTAATATTGAAAACATGTGCAATGTTGCACATGTTAAAGAAACTAAAATAAGCAAGTTTTTATTGAAAACCAACAATTAATTATTAAAAAGTTATATATCTAATACAAAATATACAAGTTCCAATGTAAAGTTACTATTTTAAACTTCTTAACATGTGCAAATTTGCACATGATAGAAAAACCCTTGTAATATTAGTAACTGGTTATCTGCATACTGATTAATAGTGTAAAGCTTATGTGCAAGTTTGATGTGTAAATAGGGTAACTATTTAGTGCAAGTTTTTGAACTTGTACCCACCCACAAAAAAACCTTTGGATTTGAAAGTTTTCTTCCACAACTCCTAACCATCCCCAATGGTAAGGTCTTCACCATTTAAGACCCGGTACCTAATAGGTACCTCCATTTGGGAGAATTTTTTTGGGGGTCTTATAAGACCCAGGGTCTCACTTAAGACCCCCAATCTTAAGTGGGACCCATACCTTTTTAGTATTAAAAAATTGATATGTAATGATATAAAGTTATTGATAGTTGATTTGTGGGTCTCATTTAAGAAATTTCTGTGAGATGCTGGGTTGGAGGGATTGAGTGCTTATTAGGTACTACTATTAAAAAATTATAAATGAGTGATGTGTACACATGGGACTACTTAAAAATGGGGGTCTCCATTGTGGATGCTCTAAAGAAATTTACAGCAAGAGGAAAAAAGAACATTATAGTGTCACGTGTCATAATTTTAGTTGGAAGACATACACACTAGGACTAAAAATATTTTCCATAAGCTCAGAGGGTAAATAAGAGGTTTATGTATGTATTATTGCAGATGTTTTCTGTCTGATGAAACAAAGGCAGTGGGCAGCATTATTGAGAGCATTTTGCAATGTGCACTCGATTTCCGGTCTTGTCTTACAATAGGAGCTTGTCGGGGAGACTTTTTAGGAGAACTTTCTACAATCAATATATCCCAGGTAAACCATGCACCATATGCATCACATATCTGATACATTTATACTGTTTTCCAGCATTTTGGCGTCTCAATTATAGACTTCGCGAGTCATTACTCTTACTGTCGTTGCTGTGTATGGCAATATGTATACGTCCCTTTATTCTACAAAACTTCTCAATGTTCACACTTCTTATTAGGGTCTGATTCCCTCAAAACAACCTTATCTTTGCCAAAAGGCCTTTTTGAAAAACATACATGCATTAGATAAGAACGTAACAGAAAATGAAACATCCTATCTTGAACATGTTAGTTATGTCATCAAATATTTTGACCCTATCCGAGTAAACAATACACTGACCAGCTGATGGGAACCAAATATTGGATCCTAACACCAGCTGTTTCTAATTATTTCCAGGTGCTTTCCATAAAGCAAAAGTTTGAAAGAAGTCTAAATGAGTTGCACGTCTGCTATGTCAAGGAACCTAGGCATGTGAATTTTGGGCTTTCTCGTTTCTGGGAATATCTCAACTATAACGAATATTATTCAAATGTCAACAATGGGATGATGAGGTACTGTGCTGTCTGAATTTTGCCAGCTGTGACGAAGAATAATGACATATTGCATCAGCTGTTGGTTAGGAAGCCCGCTTGACAGGTCAACATTGGTATGTGGCTGTGTACAAGGTATTCCCGTGTTTACATCCTCGGGTTTTAGAAGTACAGTTGAATGTGTTGAAGTTTTTTCCCTTGGCTGGTTTGCCAAGTCGTGGATGTTACTGTTAGGAATAACTTCATAGAAAAATTTGTATCTTTCATGCACGAAGATAATAGAAAAATGCAAAAACATTAAAAGGCATTGCATCTGTGACATGTCAGGGACATTATGTATGTTCCATGGATTTGCTAACGCTAGTTGAGATTATGCACACTTTCCTTTTTTTTCTCTCTCCTTGTTCTCCTTGGAAAAAAGTACAAAGATATTATTTTGTTTATTTGTAGCATTTTTGTTTCATTAATGAGATTAATTTATATGCAGTAAAAAAATAGTGCCACTTTTATGAGTCAGTTTTTAAAATATCTCTACAAATATCTATCTGGATTTCATTGAATTTGTGTGAAAAAAATAAAAAACATTGCACCGTTTGTGTATACAAATTGTATCCTTCATTAAATAGCAATTTTTATAACTATCAATATTTTTTTCTTAAACATTATTTATTGTAATACGCTATGATATTGAATTCGATAGGCAAATGTTCGTTAAGTTGGTGATTATGTTAGTTTCCAGGATTGAATCTGGGATCTCCTCTTTAAAACTTCTTTAATGTTTTTTAGTTCATCAACTGAACTATCTATGCGGGACGATATTTAGACTTGATTTTTTTTTAACCTTGGATTCACGTAGAACATCTCCAATGCTAGTATTTTAAGTGGTCCTCATCGCTGCTATATCACATTTTAGCAACATGATTAGTACTTCAATTCAATGTTTGATTCCTTAAAACGGATCTATGAAGTGACCCTCACATGTTTGCTCCCATATTGGAGATATTAGAATATTTATTCGTTGTTTTACTGATGAGCAATCACTTTGTTAGAGAAGATGCACGCATTCCTCTTTTCCTCATATCCCAAATCACAACAAAACTTAATGTCATATAAATGACAATCCCTTTTGAATCTTGCCTGATGAACTACAAGCAAAGATCATAGAGAATGGATGGGAGATTGGGGGTATCAGTAACACAAGTCATAGCTAGTGATAGATAGAAATACCATATAATATATAAAAGGAGAAATACACCTTTCATGTGACAACTTATTTCAATATGTTCTTCACACAAGGCACAAACAGCATTTGGTACCTCGAAAATCACTCTCCTCCAAAACAAATATCATTCCCACATATCATTCTCACATTTTAACATATTTGAAAATTATCCATCTCATTTTTCCAAACATGAATGTAGCCGCTCCATGATTCAAACATTAAACCACAACAATTTACGGTGCATTCACTTCCATTAATATTTAGAAATTTGAATTGGTTTAGAAGAAATCATTCCTCAATTAAAATTTCTAAATTTCTACAGTACTAAGAAAAATCACTTCATTTTCATCACTTGGCCTTCTTATGGCTCGCACTCTTTTTTGGGTCAAAGATAAAGAGATTCCAATGATAAAAGGTCAGATGGAAGACCCACTGGCTCACTAATCATATTAGAGGCACGATGCCGAAAACAAAGGGATTGGTCGAATTACATACTTCCTATAAAGGATAACTACAAAACACGAGAGACATTGAAAACTATAACGTAGTTATAACTAATCCCCCCCGACAAAAGCAAATATTATTTGTGCGGGATTTCCTTTGATGGGTTTTGCGAGATTGTGCAAAAACCGTAAAATATAAAGAAATGTGTAATGTAGGGAATACTAAGCCTACTCACTCCATAACATGGATGGGTGAATACCAAGTTTGTCGGTCACTGTGTATGACCAAATTGGATACTAAATCGTCCGCTTGTATAATGTAATTGAGAGCATATAATGACTTTCAAAAGCAACAAACAATTGATATGATGTCACTAATCCACATCTTAGTTATAATTGAATGTGATAGATTTGTACCCAAAAAAATAATGATAGATAGTATATCTAGAAAATAAAAACTATCTTTATGACGAATAGAAAATAAAAACTTGGACAAATGCTCATAATGTAGAGATATAAGAAACAAAATCTGGGCAAGATTGTACAAACTAATCATGTACAAAAGCACGGTGGTTCCTTGGTAGCGAAAGTAGCATATCTGTGTCAATATGGCGGTGGAGGGTAGAATCCTGAAAAAGGATGTGATTAGAAAGGAAAAAATTATTAAAGCAGTAGATGTGAAAATTGAAATGATTGGCAGAGAAACAAGAATTACTTACCAGCGTTTGGAGGATAACCTGCAGGTGGAGGGTATGATGGAGGTGGATAAGCTGAAGATGGTGGATAAGAGTGGGGAGGAGGGTACGGTGATGGTGATGATGATGAGGTTGTTGGATAGGGAGATGGCACTGATGGAGGGTATGGTGATGATGATGAGGGTGGTGGATAGGGAGATGACACTGATCGAGGGTATGGATATGTTGAGGATGGTGGATAAGAAGATGGATTATGTGAATGTGAAGCAGCAGGGTAAGGTGGTGGTTGTGGATAAGCGACGGCAGGTGTTGTTGGATGGTGATAATTAGAGTGTGGTTGTTGTGGGTAGTAGGAAGGAACAGGATTATATGATGGGACTGCCGGTGTTGGCATTGCTGTATAGGGATTATGGCTTGAGGAGGCTTGTTTCTGCAATATATTAGCATCCCAAACACACTAATTATTATATATATGTAAATGTAAATAAATAGTAATGAAAATGTAGGTTACCTGGTGATTCACTTTGGCATTGGCATTGGCATTGGCATAATGCAGTATGAGTTTTACTTCGCCTGCGTGTCTGTGAGGCAGGCAGGCAGGCAGACAGGGGAAAAGATGCATCAGACATAGTCATAATAATAATAATTATAATGAAGTGAAAACAAGTGTTGACTAATGGTAACTGATGTCACTACCTACGAATGATCATGAATAAAAAGCATGAATGACTTGTATCTAAGAAACAAGGGTATCAACCATGTCTCGACTGTAAAATAAGGTACCTGCCAGTTTTAGTTTGAAGTGGCCAAGAAGAGTCATCAAAACCTTGAGAGAGAACTTTGTGTAATTGAACCCTAACATAACATAACATAACATAACATAAGACAGAGAATGAATAGCAAATTATAGATAAGAAGTAGTGGAAGTGAATAATTAGTTACTTTCCGGTGCCGATAAAATCATCGAAGGTGACGGTATTGCTGTTCCAAACAACAACATTGATCTCACGAAGGCCTTCAATAAGGGGAAGTATGAATTTCTCTTGAAATACAGGGTTTTTTCCGCCGTCTGGAATTGAATGAAAGAGCAAATATGGTCAGCAAAGTGAGTCATAGAATAGAATTGAAAGTACGAACCAGTGCATGTTCTTGTTCGGAACTTGGTGGAAGCGTATTCGATGCAAACATAAGGATCTTGTCTTGAAATCCATTCAGTGTCTTTCAATTTCAAGCAAGAAACGACTATACAAGGAAGGAACAATTCTTAATAATAAAATCAAAACCAAGTCAAACAGTAAAATCAACTGAATTGCGCTTACGCTTACCAGTAACCTCGAGAGGTTGCCCTTGAATCCCAGACATCATCATCGTATGAGTGAATCAATTGAATATGCACACACAGATTTTATTTTATTTATCGTGTGTGTCTTCATTAAATATTATTATTCGTCACGTCATCCTCATCCCCAAGTTAACCCACTTACTTTTTTTTTTTTTTTTACTAAAATTAGTTAACCCACGTGTGAGAACATACTAGACCGTCCGACGGGGCGTGCGGCCTAACCTATTTAAAGCATAGCTCAGCCAGATCCTTTAATAAAGAGGACATGTTAAGTCCGTCAGATCGGACTATTAAACATTTAGTATATAATATATCTTCCATTATTAATATTTAATATTGTTGTAGTTTTTTTCCTTCATAAACTCAAAACTTCATGTGATTTGGTTATTTAATAGCAGATATATTAGTGTGACGGGTAATAGATCAGGCTCAGACATATAATTTTTGAAATAGGCCAGACTTAGACCTTACAAAGTCCGGCCCAGCCTAGCCGATTTTCTTCCTTACTTACGTGTTTGTTTTTTTAGGAGAACTCTTTTACATGCTTATTAAAGAAAGGAGAATGTTAACGAGTGCCCACAGAGCACTCTTTAAGAACTATAAGTAGTAAGTATTTATGAAAATGTAAGTAATCAAATCAAATATTGACTTTTTAAAAGAATAATTGTTTATTTTGGTATGTTTAAAGTGTGTCTGGGGGCACTCGTTGACAAAACACATAAAGAAAATCAAGAGATAGATAGAATAATTCATTTACTACCTCAAACAAAAACAACAAAAGAATAATGTATAGATCTTGTTAACGAATCCCCCGAGGCACTCATTAAGTATCTTAAATTTAGAAATTACTCTTTTAAGAGTAAATAACACTCCTCTTCTCCACGAGAAACTTCAATTATACTCTCATCTCCTTTTATGTTAAAATATACAATCCCCTCCTTTGAAAAGTAAAATTTATACTCCCCTCCCCTATGAGATGCTTGAATTACATCTCATCCCTTCATAATTAAATATGCAATACACTTTAATCTATTTTAACATAAATAAATATTTTTATAATATATACTAATTTAAAATCACCATTTAAAATAAATAAATTTGTTTCTTTATAATTTAAATGTCAATGATAATTAAATTTAAAAAAAATTATTAATATTATGATTTGGAGTATAAAATTCACTTTTAAGTAAACAGACGTAATTGACTTTAGTAATTTTTCACATATTTTAATTTTATTTTGGGTTGTTTCATATTTTATAATAGTGTTTAAAAGTACGTATTAATGAAATTGTGAATAAAAAATAGTAAAAAATATGCATTCAAATTTTGATTATATTAAAGTGGATCTGCAATACTGTTTTTCTTTGAAGTGTGTTAGATAATTTTTTTTGCTAGATTATTAGAAATAAAAAAAATTATTGACGGACTAAAGCCTATATTTTAACATAAGAGAGTGTGGGAATGTAATTCAAGCTTCTCTCAAGGGAAGGGAACAAAATATTTTCTAATATGTTTTGAATAAGAGGAGAGGAAAGTGTGTATTTTAACATAAGAGAGGAGATGTGTGTTCTTTTAAAAAAGAGTAAATTACACTCTCCTCCCCTCAAAGATGTTTGAATTACACTTCCCTCTCCTCTTATGTTAAAATATACACTCATCTTCACTCTTACAGTTTTCAATACACTGATTACATGAATTTCCATAAAAACTTAAGCCCCTTAAAAAGTGTCTTGGGAACACTCGTTAACATTTTCTATAATTTATTCATTGAAACTACTTAAAAAAAACGGGATTCCACTCGTAATGTATATATGAGATGACACTTGTCTCTTCTAATTTAATTAAGATTTTTACTAATGAGAGTTTGTCGCTCATTTAAGTTCCACAAGGTTCGATTAATTAGTCTTTGCAGTTGCGTGCGGAGGATATATGGTTTAAGCAACAAAAAAAAGAAGAAGGATTCCCTACAATAAATAACTCACTCAATTTTACGTTGCAATGA
>Ga0315913_1004595_pt1 | contig 16720 bp, 9 predicted proteins | sample MpolsnodulesMG_FD_207736 | JGI IMG/M metagenome (GOLD analysis project Ga0315913, IMG submission 207736) | Medicago polymorpha root nodule microbial communities from Los Angeles, California, United States - small nodules | ecosystem: Host-associated > Plants > Roots > Nodule | place: USA... | reverse complement strand
TCATACATCAAAAACAAAACACCAGCTCAAAACCAAAACATGCAACAACAACAAAACCTAAAAATTTCAATCCGAAATCAACAAACCACAAACCAAAACCTCAAAATCAAACACAGCTGACTTTTTTTGTCTTGTATAGTAAGTAGATTATCTCTAACTCCTCAACTTCTAGAAATAAACAATTAAATGTGTAGCTATTCAAAAAAGAGATTTAGAAATTGTTTTAAATAAATTTCATGACCCTAAATTATGTAAATTTTTATTTATAGATAAAAATCGAGGATATTACATTTTCATACAAGTATTTTTTTAGCTTCAATTGAATGAATTTTGACTGCAACGATACCATGCTTATGTGATACTCTATTATCATAGGCATAAAAGAATCAACTTAAAAAACAATTCTTAAATTTCATTAAACTGGCTTTCATGTATTTGGCCTTTAGGAAAACATAATTAAATTTGGTATTAACCCTACACAAGAGAAGTGTAACCATATATATTTGTTGAGTTTTTCAAGTTGATGTAAGGAAGGAGTCTTGGTCTCGAGCCAAGCTGGGGCGTCATTTCATTCTTGTAACGGGAGTGAGTGCACCGCAAGATCAGACAAGTGACACGTCCGAAAAGAATATTTTTCAAGACTTCAACATTGTTCAGTTCCCGGGCCCTCGGGGATTCAATTTTCATACGTACCCGATAGATAGAGCTGCAAGGTAATGCACTGAAATGTTTCATAAACTGCTCCTCAGGCAGGACACTTGCTTTCAAGAATTTAAAATAAAATAAGGATGAGTTCATAAATATATTCGGTAATAACTAAATTGTGAATGTAATCAACATCATAAATCCTAAAGATGAAGTCCTTTCTTAAGGATCATTCATGTGTGCTGATGATAATGAACTCAAGTTGGTTGAGACTTCATCTGTTGTTTTTTTTTCCTTCCGGACAACTGTTGCACCGGACCATTCATTACTCCTCAAATCCTCTGTGGATTGTTACATCAACCGTATATATTTCTCTACCCCCTTCCATTTACTATATTTTGCTACCCCAAGTTATTCACATTATTAATGACTTGTGCCTTGTTTATTGAATTCTGTCTGTTTACATTTCTGTTGACAAGTAAATTTTATAAATGGTCTGCAGTCACAAATTTTAGCTTCTATAAGGCAACAATTTGATCAAGTATGAATTCAAGAAAGCATTTGTCCTTTCATGTTACTTTGTTTAAATAAATAATGTATGTACACTGTTTGGAACAACCAAGACACAAAATGTCTGATTATAAGCTCACTAACAAAAAAACTACATTAGAGGAATGGGAAAGAGATTAATATAAAGAATAACTTATGTTAGCAACATTAGTACTAGTTGATATTGTAAAATCAAGGACAACTCATGTGTTATAAGTTGGAATTAAGTTCAGCTCATGTGTTGGATCATCATTGTCAACATCCTTTCCTTTCATGCCAACCATACCAATTTTATATTTCATTTTCTCATTATCTCTGGTCTCCTTTCCTTTCATGCCAACCATATCAATTTTATATTTCATTTTCTCATTATCTCTGGTCTCCTTTCCTTGATTTGATGGACTAATAGCTTGTTGACTTCCTTCTTTGGATATCAATTTTTCAGGCCAAAATACATTTGATCCCTTACCTGTATGTATGACCAAAATGCATTCAATTCCTTTATCAAATCTTACCATAAATCTACAATATACTATTTTTTTCTTTGCCATAAGGATGGAATTTTAAATATGTTTGGCCAAAATAGTGCTTTCATGTTTGATAAGGCAGAAAATGCAGGTTAAAGTATTCACTAATAGATGAACTATGCTTACTGTTAAACCAACCATAATCAGCTAAGAGCCACAGTTAAAGGAAATTGAAATCTTCAGCAGCAAACTTTACTCCTAAAATATGCTCAACAACTTCGCCGATTCTGGTTATTGGTGTTTCCCCTGATCGATCTTGAAACTCCAACTCTTCCATAAATATTACATACATGAAAGGACTATTTCATAAATGAAGGACCATCACCTGCATATTTTCATGAATGCATGAATTTAAATTGAAATCAAGTAATATATGTTAAAATTAATATTATAGGAATTGAAGATCTATACCATATCAATACACATAAGGTTTACATTTTTAATTCATTTCGTCTCAGACAAAAATCACTAGGTTCACATGAATCAATTCTCTTCAAAAATTTCTTCTTAATTTTAGGCAACCAAGAATAAGCAGAAACTCAAGTGAAGTGAGGTGTCAAATATCTTCTGGCAAGGATCTCAATTCCTCGTATTCATCAATATCCATAATTCGAAGAGAAATAAAGGGCACCTGTTCAGTTTCACAGGAGATACTCTCTGTAAGTAACATGACTAATGCTAATCTACTAAAATATACGGAGTTAAAAGATGCAAAATTCACTTCGTTACAAAATAAAACAGTTGATTTCTCATTCAGGAAAAGCAGTGGACACAACTTGATCAATTCACATTGTCTGATACAAACGAAGTCAGGATTCAGCAGCATTCCACAACATATATGACACAAACCCAAAACAATAACACAGATTAATCAATGGCTGTGCGTCTGGAAGCTAGGCCTTTATCATGCAGTTCTGTCATATCAATCAAAATTTGATTCCCATATCACATGCTCTACCTCATTAATTTATTCAGTTTTAGAAGTTTCTCCAATGTATTTTAAGCGAATATCAGAATCCTCTTTAAATAATACAAAATCAAAAACTATGAAAATGAAAAAGAACTGGAAAATGCAATATAGGTTTGTCTAGAAAACAGTCTTAAGAAATACCATAGCTAAAATATTGCATGCATCAACAATTTGCAACTCAGAATATTCCTTAGAGGTCACCAGATTTTGAAGCACTAAAATTCTTTAATATAATTCCAGAAAAAAAAAAATTATTTGGAAAGAAAAGGCTTATGTTAACAACATGAGTGCTAATACATTACCTGCACAATTATATGTAAATTGCCCCAAAGTATGACCATTAGAAGATCTTCCGTGTACTCCAGTGCTCATTCTTCAAAATGGATTCAAACCAATTCAACCAAAGCCTGAAAATCACTCCATATGGAGCATATATAACAATGTTTTGAATGAAAATTCAGTGAATTGAGCACTTGAAATCCAAACATGTGGTTCAGTGACATGTGTATTCACAATGGCATATTTGATATCAGACAACTCGGCAGAATGATGCACAAGAGACAAACAAGAAGTATTTACAAAGAGGGATATTTACTGAACAGATAACAAATAAGAAAATTAAATTAAATAAAATAATAAAAACTTACCTACGATCGACCAAAGAGAAACTAACATAACTAGGAGACCATAGTGAAAAAACAGGAGTGGCATATATCCTGCAAAAAGGGTGCAAGAGATTGGTATTGTTGCACTGTAAGAAACACAAACGAACGAAAGATGGAGGGAGATTAAGGAGCCTACAAGTTTAGTTGGAAATGTGACAAGCCAGAAGCAGAAACACCAATATCTTTGCTTCTTGATTCCTATTGAACATAAAAGCAACACTAACATCACCAAAAGTTTAGTTGGAGAACATAAACCTTTGAAAAACATTGAAAACATTGAATTCTATCAGGAACCATTGCTGGTATTCTAAAAGGGACATAAACCTTTGGAAAACATTGAGTTCTATCAGGAACCATTGCTTCTATTTTACAAGGTATCATAGATCTTGTTTCAATAGGCAAACATAATTAAAAATAAACACAAACAAATAAACTTAACCTAAACAAATCTTAGGACAAACCATCTGAATTTTAACTAAATCAAAAACTGGCTAAAAAAGACAGAAAACACACACAAAATGATAACCCATTGACCCAACAAAGTAATTGCATCCTGGGCCATGATCTTTATTCTACACCCAACAATCATTCACCAATATTCAAAATTCCATTTCACTTTTTGTAAATCATTCAATTTCAAATTAACGTAGCACTAATACTTCATATTGATGACATGTATGATGCTTACCGTTTAGATACTGATATGACACCAACCCATACAGTTACATTCAAAAACTTTCATTTCCTTAAATTATTGTCAAAATTAAGCAAAGATGAAGCAAAACAATATATTATTCAAATAAACAATCTAAGACAAACAAATAAAAATAACCAAATGGAGAAAACCTTGATGATCAGACTTGCTAATGTGTACGGAGCTCCGACCCATTCCCCGACAATCAAAATCGCAATCCTGGATACCACCACCGGACCCATTGTCACCTCCTCCACTCCCAAAGACGTCGTCTTCGTCATTGGGTACGTTTGTTCCGGTTAACCCCGTTGTTTTTTGGCCCCACCCTTGTGTGTCGAAGGCAATCCTAACCATTCAATTAAATCCCCACAAAATCAGCAAAATAAAAAAAATCGAAAAAGGAAATTAAATAAATTAAAATATGATGAAGAAAAAAATTTATCGTTCTTAGGTTGAACAGTAAAATACCATTCATGTACTCTGGATCTCTTTCTGGGGAATGGGTTCCAAAGAAGTCAACAATGAGAATAAAAATAAAGATTTTTGAGCAGTTGAAATTCAAACATAAGAAGGGGAAATAGAGATCCTACCTGTAAAATTGATTTTTGCGATGGTCATTGAGGCAGATAAGGGTAAACGTCTCTGCTTCTTAATCCCATTGAAACATTATTTTTGGAATATGAGCTATCTTGTCCCAATCCTCCCCTGTTCCCTCTTTGCATCGTTCCTCTAATGTTGGGCAATCCTCGATTGTCAGAACCTCAAGAGAAGTGACGTGTCGAATACCCTCCGGCAAGCATCGCAATCCTTCACATCTCCTAATCATTAGAGTTCTAAGGGATTGAAGACCTTCCCAATTTTGCTCTGGTAAGGAATCCAACTCATTACAATGAGAGATAATCAGATCCGTCAAAGCTGGGTTAAAGGGTTCATTTGGTAACTCCTTCAGTTCTGGGAAACCAACAACCGTCAGAGATTGAAGAGAAGTAAGGTTTTTGAACATCCCCTCTGGGAAGGATGTTATTCCTTCACCTTGATATAGGTAAAGATGAGTAAGACCACGGAAGGTAGAGATTGACCTCAGTTAAGAAATACTATAGCTAAAATATGCACCTAAAAAACGTTTAATTCTTCATAGGCCTTAAGTTGTGGTTAAAGACTTTGATGAATGCATCAACAACTTGCTACTCAGAATATTCCTTAAGCACTTGATGAAATCCAAACATGTGATTCAATGACATGTGTATTCACAATGGCATATTTGATATCAGACAACTCAGCAGAACGATGTACAAGAGACAAACAAGAAGCTTTAAAAAATTGTTCGGACTAAAGATTGCAGTCAATCATCGAAATGAAGCCATGAACCCGAAGAGCCCTAATGGCAGCAAGCCTATGAAAGAGGGATATTTACTGAACTGATAACAAATAAGAAAAGAGTGATATTCCATTAGACCCACGTTTATTTGAAATATTGAATCATGATATATAAATGAAAAGCCAAATAGCACATGGAAAACAAAAATAAAACCTAAATTGTCGTATGCACGAAAGTTCAACCATACTCAACAGGCACAGATTGCAAATATTCAATTAGTTTAGAAATTATGGTATGCAAAAGCCATATGTAAAACGTGAATTTCTGATACTAATCGAATGGCATTATTGTGTACCAAAACATTTGAATTTGTCAATTGATGCTCCCATTTATTTATCCATCAACTAAACCAAGAGTTACTATATCCTTCATCCACACACTTCCAGCAATTGATGAGCTGCAAGGTTCTGATTCATTCATTTGACGTACATCCATCTGAAATATTGAAACATGATATATAAATGAAAAGCTAAATAGAACATGGAAAACAATAATTACTCAACAGGCACAACATTGCAAAATTTGAATTAGTTTGTAATCCATGGTAGGAAAAAGCCATATGTACTATGTACTTAATTCAGATGCTAATGGGATGGAATTATCCAACAAAAGGAAAATGCTTGGATAAGTATTTTATATTCCTTATGCTTCGGTGTTAGAATAGCACTAAACAACAACAAAGGCATAAAAAAACATAAAGCTGAATTTCATCACATACACATGTAACAAGAAGCAAAGAAGATGAAGGCTGTTTCAGAAGAAAGAAAAAAAAAAACATGAACTTAACCATGTGAGAGTCTAACAGCAACCTGATTTGATTCTTTCTTTTTTTAAGGAACCTGATTTTGTTCTTGTGCGTATGCAGTCATTACAAATAGTTAAACATTACGACTGCCCGCATATAAAACAACATAGTATTCAACAATAAGTACTATATAAAATATTTCAAGTTTTTAAGATGAATGATTTTCATGCACTTGGCATCTAAAGTTGAAAAAATAAATAACGATAAAAAGGAAGTCACCCGAAAACATTCTCTAGCTATTGATCATCATAAAATCTTCAAAGAACAGCATTGCTATATTGCATAAAATAATAACATGGCGATATCAAAAGGTTTATGAGGCGAAATAAAAGGCACAACCATAAAAACAATATCATCATCCTATCAGTTTTGTTCTACTTTCTAACCAAAAATCCTAACGGTAATGTGATCAGCGCCCATGCCCATGTGTTCTTTAAATTAATGAGTCTCGTAATTAGCATGTTTGGGGCCGGGATGGGACACTGAAAAACAACATTCATCTTTGAGAAAAACTCAAGTCTCACATAGGGTAAAGATAAGACCCGAAATGAATTTATAAAGAGTGGCACCCCTCCTTACATGTTGGTTTTGTAGGGTTGAGTTAGACCTAATGTACAATATAATATGGCATTAGAGCCTATGGATTCGGACCACCCACCATTTATATCCACACACCAAGTTCAATAGTGTTGGACATGAGGAGGAAAAACCCAAGTCTGACATAGGATAAAGATAAGACATGAATGGTAGAATGTTCGAAAACAACCCAAAGTCAAAAAATAAAAGGAAATAAAAACGGTTATTTATTATTTCCATATACCTGTTGATGAAGGAATCGGTGTGCGACCTTGTATTCCCTCTGGAGGATGATGTGCTGAACAGAACAATCTGAACGCCCTCGGGAAGAATATTGTTGCAGCCCTGGTGAAGAACAATGCTGTAGTGCTGAACAGAACGATCTGAACACTCCTGGTAAAAAATATTCGATACAAAATGCCCGATGCTCTGAAATAAAAATCTGAACTTGCTTCGAATTTGAACAGAAATTCTTGATCCTGGCAGAATCTGGAGAGAACTATTGGAATTAGGATTCTATTTTAAATTGCTTGTTTTTAGAATATTCGGGCATCCACTTGACACCTCTAGTCCACACAGTGAACCACCACATTATGCAATAGTTCACCTTAGGTATAGACAATAACAAAACAATAAGAATGAATTCTTATAAGTTAGTTCATGAAAACAAAATATTTCCCTTTTCTCATCAGCAATGGTCAACTTAGACGTATGCACCCTTCACTCTTAGTGGTAATGGACGGTCTTATCATGTAATACAGATTTCGATTCCCCAAACAAAAATGGATATCTAATACATGTTCCCTCACTGAACCGATTAGAAGTAAGAATAATAAAATAAATAAACTAGTCTGGACTTATCAGTGATAGACAAGATGAACTAACAATTACTTGTGAAACCATTTTGAATATGCAATTAATGATGTTAACCAAGAAGTTTTCTACTGGAATAGGTAGCAACTGAACATAGATCCATTTTCTAAAGATCATTGAAAATATTTGTTGGGTTGATTGAATAGTCAAATAAAAATTAAAATCTGGATTTTATTTATAAAAAGAATCGAAAAATCCAGGAAAAAAGTACCTGTTGGGCAATAATGTTCCTTCTCTCCTTTTCTTTAACTTTCTTCTCATTTTCTGCTTTAACTTTGTCTTGTATAAGCTCATCTACCTTGCTCGTATATTCCCGAATAAACTAGAGAAAAATAAAAAATTATTATTAACAAAGAAAAAAAGTTTGTCCATAATAATAATTATAATGAAAGAGACCCTTGTGAAAAACATACCTGTAAGAGATAAGGGAAGGAAAAATCCATCATATTGTTCTTCCAAGCTAGCTCTAATGCAACATCTGGCCGTATTAGATCATAACAAGTAGAGAGGCACGATGCAAAACACTCTTTCTTCCCCTGAAAAACAAATACAGAAAGAAAGCATGAAGCAATAATGGTGTAGAAAGAATGAATATAATTCATAACGATGAAGAGGTCACACCGCAGAATATCTGGCAAGGATCTAATATATGAATACTTTTTAGACAAGAGTATGATAAAATGTACACCTGCTCAATAAAATAAACAAGCAAATCCTCTGAGAGTTTCTGGTCACCAGATTGATAGCAAGTTTGCATACAGTCCTTGTAAAGTTTGTCTTTCTTTAACATACAAATGGACTGTTTCCATCTTCCAGCTTTCTTGTAAATATAAGCAGCAACATGTCTCATCTCAAGGAGCTCGTGCTTCTCAATCTGCTCATGTGTATTGTTGAAGGCAATCAATAATCATTCAAAATTTTGAAGTTTGCGAAAAGGATGTAGAACTCAATTTGGCCAAATAAGTAAGATAAGGAAAATCCACCTTCTGTGCAAGACCTATGTGATTGAAGTTGTCATACAGATATATCGATTTACGAAGTCTATCATAGTCCACCTCGTCAACATAAATTTCATTCAAAGCTTCATTAATAGCAAACACATTGCTGCTTTGAACTTCAACCATATACGGCTTTATCGATCAGATGTGGCCTGCCTAAAAATCAGAAAATTCGAGCAACAAGTATAATTATTGCATTAATCATTTATAACTAATTATTTACTTAACCTAATAAGATTAAAATTACAGACAGTAGGCAATATAGTACAAGAAATATAGACCTTCTGCGCTATTTCTACAATACGGGCATGTTCCACATGACGGGCAAGCACATTAAGAAGATCATTTATAATATCAGGATGTTCTTGCAAGTAAAAGTGAACAGCCTTATAATATAGTTCTACACGACCAACATTTACTATATGTTTGAATTGCATGTGGTCCCATGCTTCTCGAGAGTGATTCATTACAGTGATTGCAGCATTATTAAACTCTTCAAATTGCACATATAGGTATGTGAGTTCCTTCCAGAGTTGATGTTCATCACACGTCTGAAAAAGCTTGAGACTGTTGAGCTTAGTTGAGAACAACTTAATGTGCTCCATTAACATCTCAGGATGATATCTTGCGTAAAGAACTCCCAACTCAGTAAAGATACTCTCATGAGCACACGCAAGTTCTATCCCTTTCTCCATCAGAGAGATGAGTTCATTGAAGCGTCCTTTGTTCTGATAATACTCAATAACTTCTTCCAGATCGTCCGCCTTCATAAAAATGATGAGTGATTAGCCGTAAAAACGGAAAATGACAAACAAATCAACAGTTTATCTGCTAATTATTGTGTATACTAATAACTAGATTTTCTACACTTCACCGTAACACATCCCATTAACTTGCATGCAATGAAATTGAAATGTGAGCGGAAAACCTGGATACTGAAAATTGGAGACATAGGGATGGGGGTGGTATTACTGTCAAGAAAAAATAAACAAAAGTGTAAGCTAGAAATGGTGCCACCTGAACAATAACATTGAGACCACAAATCTGGGCTAAGGAGGATTCCCCAGCACCAATGCAGGAAAAACAAACATCCTTCCATGTTTTCAAACTGTTTGCTTTCTTAGCAGCATCAACAGCATGCTGGAATTGTTGAAGCTTCACCAATGTTACTGCTAACTTAGCCCAGTCAGGGATAAAAGAAAATATAATTTTTGCAGCCTCATAAAGCGCCTCAGCATACAAGCGGTCTCCAACATTTGGCAAATTAGACACATTTGACATCAAAATAAACTCATCAATTTCTCCAAGCCGACCAATCTTTGCATATGCATAAATGAGCTCACTGTCCACCATGGGCGCTTCTGTCTTCTGCCTAACCATGAGAAGGTACTTTACTAGGTCATGGTATACATTTGCAACTTCAGCAACCTTTATGACCTCTAAGAACTGAGTGGCATCATCTGCACGGATGAACAACTCAATTGCATCACTTACTAAGCCTTTTCTTAGTTTCGCCTTAGCCACCTGGCTCCATAGAGAATCTTCTTCGACGCAGAATGCGAACTCCATAGCTCGATCAATGGTCTTAAGGTTATCTAGCAGGACATTAACAGCCTTAACATTCAGATTAAATTTCTTGAAAATGGCAAAAGCTTCTTCATATAAGCGTGCTTCCACTGCTGCCTTCCCGACTGCAGAGCCATCAAAGTTGTCCAGCCTATTTATGTAACCCATGACTCTTAAAGGATCTGCTTTTATTGCAGCAAGGATCAGTAAGCTTTTAAGAGTGAAGTTTGCACTAAAAGCAGAATTATGTAGCACAATCTTGTCGAGAAGGTCAATCACTTCATGGGTAAGATTGGCAGTCATAAAAGCTTTCACTGCAGCTGAAACTTGGTCAGGACTCTTGCATTTAGGCAAAGCAGTAGAGACCACTTGATCAATCAACTGCCTTCTAAACACGTTCCCAGGATTTAGAACCTCTTTCCAGAGGCCACCATCCATCCGTTCCATAACATATCTGACACAAACAACATCATAAATAAGACGAGTGTCCCAGATTAGCATTTAGAAATACAATAACACAATATTAATGAAGAATTGTATACACACTTGGCTTGGAGTTTGAACAAGGAATTTTTATTGGTCACATTAACAAGCTCATAATCACATTCCCCCCTTGTTTAAGCAACAACAGCAAGTGTAGGGTCCCTTTGCTCACAATATTTACCAATAACACGAGAATCATAATATAGGTTGGTTCTGAGAAAACGTATTGGATTGTTATTGCTGTCAATGATGATTTTCCCAAGAGCATTATGCACATGTACATCTCGGCTCCCCTCCCACACAAGATCCTCCAAGATCTGAGTAAGCAAACGAAGACGATACCTGCATATAGAAAGTAAAATGAGAAAATAATATGGTAATGTGGAGATGCAGGGAAGAGAGAAAAATAGCATACCTCTTTACAAATTCTTCAACTAAAGGCTCAACTGGAAAGGAGAACGAATTGAAAATACAAGACCTTTAATGAAATTTTCAGGGCATCGATCGTCTAACAACTGCCCTACAACTTGAGGAATCTTTTGAGGATTGACCTATAAGTAAGAAATATAATGTTAGAAATTCACGTTTAAGATTAGCATAGAAAGATTCAAAATTAAATACAATTGCAAAAAAAAAAATATTACCCTTTGAACATATTCTTCAACATAATGAAGCATGTTTTGACTATGGAGATAATGTATGAGATGAGGAACAAAACCAAAACGATCGTCCACATTAATCAGTGGCCGTGCATTTGGAAGGTTGGTCTTCATGAGAAAGTTCTTTGTCTTCTCAGCATCATAATAGCATGATTCCCGGGTTACACGCTCTACCTCCGTAATATGTCCCGTTTTAACAGCTACTTCAATGTACTTGAAGTGAATGTCAGGATTCTTACTGTAAAATACAGAATCAAAAGCCAAAATTATTAAAGTAATTACTACCAAAAGCAAAATACAGTCCGTCCAGAGAATCAATGCCATCTTCACTCTTCATTTAGAAATACCTAGATCTCAAATGTGCACCCAAGAAAAGGTATAATCCTTCATCAGAATTGAATTTCTCAAAGAGTTTGATGCATGAATCAACACCCAGCTGTTTAGACTATTCCTTAGCAGTCTGCAGATTATGTACTAGTAAGATTATTTTATACAGAAACTATAATAATACGAAAAAATAATTTAATTGAAAAAGAAAAGTCTTAAGAACAACATAGGATCCCTGTTACAGTACCTGCACAATTATTTGAAGATTTCCCCCAAGGTTGACAAGTAAAAGTTGTTCCATACACTCCAGTGCCCATTTTCGGGGAAGGGTTCCAAAAAACTTAAACAAGAGCCTGGAAATCACTTCATAATAAGAAGACAACATATAAAAGACTAAGTAGATACAGTCACTCTAGCACCTGAAATCCAAACCTGTTGTTCAATGGCATCTGTTTTCACAATGATGCGTTTGATGTCGGGCAACTCAGTATAATGCTGCACAAGAGACAGACACGAAACTTCAAGAAATTACTCTGACAACAAATTACAGTCAGTCATTGGTATGAAAAGCCAAGAACCTGAAGAGCCCGGACGAAAAGGCCGGCCTTTTCACGAAGTTTAGCAATGCGTGGACGATCATAATGACTAAACACGCCTTTAGCCAATATAGAATCAGCAACATTTGGAAAGGTCTTAAGATTGATTTCCAGCAGCTAAAAATGATTAGAGCAAATTTAATCACAAACAAAAATAAAAAAATTATATGACTCCTTCAACTCGTAGATAAAGATTAAGGCAAAGAAAATAAAGGAACCTTTGTTTGAAGATGTCCATGTTCAGGTAGGTCTGGCTTCAGCAGTTCCAACAAAAAGGCAGTTGCCTCACGGATCATATTCCTCTAAAAAGTAACAGTAGAAACATATAAACAAAATTAAGGGTTGACGACTTGATGTTTCCAGCACATAAATAACAAACAAAAGGAAATGATTGGCTCTTTCTTTAACAAATAGTTCTCGGTACTCAAAATTAAAGGAAAACATACGCGCGATGGTTAAAAACCGCTACCAGTGCGAGTTTTCGGAAAGAGAAGGCCTGATTCCATTAGATTTTTCATTTTTCCATTAAGTAGAGAATAACTTTGCTGAAATGCAAAAACGCATTATTCATTCTGCCACTTAAAACATTACATTAATGGTTTTATACAAGTCGAAGTAGGCTCAAGTAATCAAGTATTATAGGTTCTATAAAGGAAAATGAAGAATGAAATGGAGACAGAAATTGTGTACATGATACTTCCTTCTTTAAGTTAGGTCAAACTACAAGTTAAACTTGATAAGGGAGAACAATGAATTCTTCATCAATAAAACAAAAGATAAAATTAAATAGACCTGAAGAAACAGATCGGCTATTTTGTTGTAGTCAACAGGGCAACCCCCCTCCATTCGCAACATCATCAGAGCAAAATCAAGAGCACCCTGCCATGGAACATGTTCTGATTAAATGAATAAACAAAAAGGTAAACTCATAAGTAGCACACATGAGGTGATATCATTTTATCAAGTTTGGATGTTTCCATCCCATTGGATGTTTGGACTTCGGATGCATTCAACAATCATGCATGAGGTGCTATAATTTTATAATTGCACCACAATGATCAGAACTGAAATAAGTTTACCAATAAAGTATTTCCATAAGGCAAAACTTGATCATTTCAAATCGAAGTACACTAACCTGGGCATCTGTTCGCAATATTGTTTGCAGAAGGAATATGTAATCAAGAGTGTATCCAACCTGCAGTAAATAAAAGGAGAAAAATACATCATGCACTGCAAAAACAATAATAATTAACTATGTAATAATACAAAACAAATGTTTCATTACCTGCTTTGAGTATGTCAAAATCTTATCATATTCCCTCCTCTCAGCAAAAGCTGCAATAACCTTTGGTGTGGCACTTGCTTTAGTATATATTTTCAATGCTAGGTCTTTATCCACTTTCTGCAATACATGTGTGACTTTTATGATTGTAAAGACAGATGAAAGGAATATATAACAATCTAAATATGGTTATTGAATCGGAAAAACTATTTTCTAAATTGAGAATTGGATCTTATCATAAATCGTAGGATACATTAAAATATAGTATTTTTTTATAAAAACAAGTGACATACACAAAAAAACATAAATTGATGTATCATATTCGAACGTCAAGATAATGCAAGATTCAAGTTAAAAATCAAAATGACGAAAAAAACTGGTTGCCTTCACAAAGTTCAAGTGTCCAACCCTACCAAAATAAAATCTATCAGAATGAATCTAGATTTATAGATTCATATCGTGATTCATGTCAAAATAGATACGCACATTGGTTTCTATCAATTGGATTCATGTTTTGTTTAGCATCGAGATATGACTCACAAGTGTCGTAGACATTGATAACAACGGATTTGAACAGATATTGTGTTCCAAAAGGGAATTGAAAGGTCCAGTAACAAAGATAACAGTGTATTCTGCGTGCAAGTGCTTGCATGTCCTTGCAAACATGAAAATCAAAACACCAAAAGCAAAAAGCCAATAAACGGGAAAAGGGAGGGATAACTAATTGTTTCAGTATGGTTTATTAGGAGCCGTTTATCAAATTGCGGGATCTAGGGAAGGGTTGGAATAATGCCTGTTTGTTTTAAACTTATAAAAAAATTAATTCTACAACACAACATTATATAGGTCTCAAAAGCTATTTTAAACATAAGCAAAAACAGATTATATGGGTTTCAAAAGCTATTTTAAATATAAGCTCATCCATACAGGGCCTAGCATTTGAACTTAATATTAGCTGCCACAAAGTAAACCAAACCAGCAACCAGGAAGTGAGTGTTTAGTGGTGGACAATTGTATAAATTAATAACATATTATCAACAAATTACAAACTTTTTGTGTCACGACCCAAAAACACTAACCGTGACCGGCGCACGAACTATAACATTCTAGCCCGGCAAGCCTATTGGTTCAACTTGGCAAATATAAAATAAAAACAATTCCAATTCGGTTTTCATTTCCAAAAAAAAAAAAAAATATTTGCTGAAATTTCGACAGAGTTTCCTCTGTAAATTCAACATTTCCAAGATATGAATCCTGTTTTAAAAACCTGTTTCATCAGCCAGTATCTCATTTTTTTCATACTTGTACAAATCATAATAAAACATCCTAGACTACCAAATAGCTGCAGATACTTCGACTCAACATATGCATAAACAATAGAGACATCCACCAAAGAAGCCTACCAAAACGAGTGACACAGCTGAACTTCGAATCTACTAGCAGCTTTCTACTTCGCTGCTTGGAAATCTGAAAAAAAATAGAAAATAAAAGAGTAAATCACAAGGACTTAGTGAGAGACAACAACCACCACCAACTAGAAGGGAGACATACAAGAGCACGATTATTTACTTTCTCAAATCTAATTTAGATTTACAAAACTAGTATCCGTATAAAACTCAAGAAATCCACAATCGTTTATACGCATGAAAATTCACAATCAAGTGTATACATGAGAATTCAGAAAACTTTGTAAATTTATCAAACCAAATAAGATTATATCGAAATCCCAATGTCGTAAAGAGGTAAATCCAAATCCACAGCCTTAAAGAAAATATAGAAATCACAAATTATGAAAAGGAATCGGAATAATCAAAATCCAAATAGAATATAAAAATCGGATTTAATGAAATGGAATCAAAACAATCAACTTCAAAGAAGGTATAAAAATCCAATTTTAGTGGAAATATCAAAATGGGTGAATCGAGAACTAGCTTCATCTCGTTGATAGCCCTCTCCTCCTGATGGTGGCCTTTCCACAGGGGCGGTTCCATCTAACGGATAGCTCTTTTCTCTCGACTCAAAACAAAAATGTTTTTAAAGTATAGCAAACTCAATTTAGTGAAAATAATCAAAATGGGTGAATCGAGAACTAGCTCCATCTCGTTGATAGCCCTTTCCTCCTAATGGTGGCCTTTCCATTGGGGTCCATCTAACGGATAGCTCTTTTCTCTCGACTCAAAACAAAGTGTAAAACATTTTCAATTAGGAAGTTTACCTCTCATTGATAGCCCTCTCCTCCTAATGGCGGCCTTTCCATAGGGGCGGCTCCATCTAACGGGGTAAATCTACCTATTTGAAATCACATACCAGGTGCACCTAGATCGTCGTCATTATAACCGTAATTTTCAAAACACCATTCTTAAAATACACGTTTAAAATCATATTTCGCAACATATCAAATCTTATGTCAAAATACGTTCATCAAAACTCAATCGAAAATCTACTACTTATCATCATAAGTAAATCCAAATCTAAATCGTGTACCTATTAATATCGAATCCTTTCAAAAACACATATTTCAAAACCTTAGTATTTCCCATATCTCAAAACACATGCCATAATATATGCAGCCAAATCTCAATTTCAACCATTTGCCCAATAAATCATAGATAAATCCAAAAAGAGACCATATTAATATTCATGACCTTAAACATACATTTCAACGACAAGAAAAATGTCCAAAGGGTGTGCTTCCCGTTTTGATAAATACTTTAACTTATAAAATCACCAAAATATCAATAATAACGATAATTAAAATAAGTGATAATGATCGTCATTAACTCACAGTTATACCGAATCAACTAGTGTGTTCTCCTACCACTCGTGGAGAAGCATTCGAAGCATCCAGCGTCATATCTCAAAAAGTCTCAATGAGCAATCACTAATAGTGGGTACTCTTCTCTTTCCTTAAAACATTAACCCGAATCTCACAATCAAACCCAAATTAACTTGTAGGATTTGGCTACAACTTTGCTTAGATGAAGAATTTGTCATATGGGTGTTTGATTTGGTGATGGAACTTGAGGGTTTGTGAAATGAAGAAAAAGGATGAAGAAGTGGAATGATAGAGACAGAGGGTGTGAGAGTTACGGGAGAGAGAAATAAGGTGAGATAGTGTGTGTTTGTT
>Ga0315913_1004594_pt1 | contig 16725 bp, 6 predicted proteins | sample MpolsnodulesMG_FD_207736 | JGI IMG/M metagenome (GOLD analysis project Ga0315913, IMG submission 207736) | Medicago polymorpha root nodule microbial communities from Los Angeles, California, United States - small nodules | ecosystem: Host-associated > Plants > Roots > Nodule | place: USA... | reverse complement strand
AAATCTGCGGCTCATCCTACGTATAGGACTTTTCTTTCTAAGCCCCTGTAAGTTCTGGCTCAAAGCTTGGCTTGTATAGCTTAGAGCTTGGCTGTAGTTGAGATACGTGTCCTTTTGTAAAAGAAGTGTCTCCAATTGCCATAGCTGCACAAGCGATAACATAATGACCATTCAAAACGCCGCAAAACAATTAGAGGTTGAGTTGTGTACAACAAATTTCAGTATTTATCAACTATATGCATTATTAGCATTACAAGGGAAACAGAATGCAGCAAACTTGAAGCTTAATGAAATACTAAAAATTAATTCCCTGCAGTTGAATTCCCCATGACATACATTATAACATTAACAACAGATTGTATCGATTCTTTTGCAGTTAAACCCCCGCCCCACCATGGACGTACCACCAAGATATTTTGCCATTGTATTTGTCACATTTATTTTAACCTTTGAAGTTGCAAGATGTCAAAAAAGACAGAAAAAACAGTTATGTTGGTGAAATAAAAAATGTGGTCCCTATTAATGCCTAGGATTTGGATCGGCTACGGTGATTAGTGTAAAATGAGAAAATTATTTTGACAATCTCATGGTTTGTTATAAGGTATCTATAATTTCTACTTCGATTTATTAATTAATATGCCCACTTTACACTTTAAAGTGAATTGTTTATTTAGAGGAGTCTGGTTAGCATTCTCCTTATATTAATCAGCAGTGCTACTTTCTTACTCAACGAACTGAATAGTTAGAAGTATCAGCTTAATCATATATACAAGGTACATTGTGACAAAGTCGTCCCTAGGGATAATTGGATTTATGTTAAATTTGTTTCTTTATTGGTAGAAGAATTTATGTTAAATTTGTTGACTGAGCAAAAGGATGAAGAACTAATATAGTATATGGAGTAGTTACAAATAATGTAGCTATGTTGATTGAACAACAATTTATTAGTTTTTTGAGGGACCATTTATTAGTTTTCTTATAACTGCTAGCTAGTTTGTAATAATTTATCAAATATGCCTATTTTTTCTTTCCCTTCTTTTTCTACACGGTTGAACAACATTGGAAATGCTGTGAGATTTGATCAATTACACAATTTGGCCCAACTGTGGACTAAAGAAAGGGTCGTACTTCAACACTGACTGAATTAAGGTACGTAACCAAATTAGGACGACCTAGCAACTATACCACTGGAACATTTTTTTAATTCTTTATTCTTATTTTTTTGTCTAATGGAAATTATATACAGTATCAATGTCAACTAACTACCAGAATATTTTATAATTAATAGGGTTAAATATGTTTTTGGTCCCTATAAATATACCAACTTTTCGTTTTAGTCCTTCTAAAATTTTCCTTCAACTTTTAGTCCCTCAGAAATTTTCCATTTTCACTTTTGGTCCCTCCTTTAAAGTAAACTCATATGTAGAATTCATATTTTTGAATAAAATTCTGAAGAAAAATTCATAATATTATAAGAATCTCTCCCAAAAAAATTTAGAATTTTTTAACAAAATATGAATTTATGTTAAAAATTCATATTAAATTTATGTTTTGTTAAAAAATTCTAATTTTTTTGGGAAAATTTTTTACAATATTCTACACATTTCTGGATAATTTCATTAAAAAAAAAATACTAAAATTAACTTAAAAATATGGACCAAAAGTAGTGATTGAAAATTTTATAGGGACTAAAAGTTGAAGAAATTTTTTAGAGGGATTAAAACGAAAAGTTGGTATATTTATAGAGATCAAAAACATATTTAACACTAATTTAATATATATGCTAGGTCTATTTAAAAACACTGCTCAGCAATTCTTCTTCAAATTGATGAACATAATCACCAACCTTATACACAAATATTATACTCATTATCGTTAGTTATTTGTTCGTTGTCTACTGGGATACGCTGAAAAATCAGATTTGATTCTTCTACAATGATGTTGACATTAAAAATAAATTGCAAAATTGTGACGTTCATTGAAATTCAAATATTGAAATTTTAATCACTCTGCATTACACCTCATCCACTATTTTTGTGTATAAAAATATGCATCATAGTGTAATGTTATTAGAGGTTTGCTCTTCTGACATTTGATATGTCTTAACAACATAAGTAAAAGACAAAAAAATCCAACGGCAGTTAACTGCCGCTAGTTTTATAGTTATTATCCAACGGTAGTTAACTGTCGATGAAAGTATTTTAGTAATTTACTTGTGTTGTGTTATTAGGAATGTCAAAAAAGCAATTGTTATGTTATTATTGTACTTTTTTTTTTGACAGCACGTTTTTATTGTACTGTATCCATTAGAGTGCCCATCATTATGAAAGAGTCATATTAAAATAATTAATATGAGCACCACTGTTTTTTGATTCACCACCCCCCATGTCTTAGTTAATCTCTCATCTTATAAAGTTATAAGTAAAATATTTTTGTCCAATTTTAATTGTTATTTTGCAATTTCAATAAAATTACCTATTAATTTATTTATACCCTTAACCATTACTCCCTCCTTCCAACAATAACTGTGACATTTTTCTTTTGTTTCACATATAGATTAAGGAGAAATTAAAATGAAGGAAAGAAATTTTCATTATCATAAAGTTTATATATGAAACCAAAAAAAATTGTATATGAAATTATATAGATCAAGGAGAAATTAAAATGAAGGAAAGAGAATGACCGTTGCTATATTTTCATTATCATAAATATAAAATGAAGAATAATAACGTGAAAGTATGTTTATTTTTATGAAAAAAATTTGAGTACAAAGGGATCACATAACACAACTTTGACACTTTAACTATGTCGACACCCCAAAAGTATCGAATATCATTTGCATTACCTTAATAAAAAATTTAAAATAAAAGAAAACGATTAGACAAATACTTGGGGACTAGACTTATACCCAAGAAGTAATAAAACAAAATGCAAGTAATAAAAAAAAAAAAAAAAAGACCTATACCCTTCCAAAATTAGCGTGTCTTTACTTATAAAACAGTTTTCCAATTTCTTTCCCATTCATATAAGACACTTTCAAAATTAGCATGTATTAACGATTTCTTTATAAAAATGTTACTATTTAATTTATCATTGGAAAAGGTAATTTGTTTTCCCTCTTTTGTAAGGATAAATGTATAAAAGTGACAATTTTTATAAACATCCTACTACAACTATTTTTCTTAAATGTCACAGTAAAAATTAGAGATACAATTGGAATAAAAAATTAAATTACATTGAAAATAAAATTGATAATTTTTTTAGTTTGAACGTTATTATGGAACAAATGAAGTTAATATGTTCAATAATCAACGTGCACTCTTTAACTAATGTGGTTACCTCCCCCAATTAGTATTCAAATATTGGTTTATTACGTTATCAGAGAGTAGATCATTCGACTAAACCCAAACCAGCCGGTTTTAAAGGCTAATATTAAAAAACTAATACCTCAATGTAGCCAAGTCTTTCAGGGTCTAACTCTTCCATGATGAGAGCTGCATATTCTTCGGCCTGCTCCTGCAGTCTAGATAACTTATTTGCAGAAGCACTTAACATGATAATCTGGAAGACAAGAAATACAGCAAGAATTGGATAATGAATTATTTAATTTAATTAATGTAAAAAAATACTAAATATTACATCCCCTACAAAAAGGAAATATTACGTGTTTGAGAAAATGTCTATCTAATTGTCAAAAAGAAGATGTCTATCTTGTGACAAAAGAAATGCTTTTAGTTTAGCATAAAATGACGAACACACCCCCACCAACTCCACTCTGAAAACGTCTTCACTATGAATTCCATGAATTTGGTAAAATCAGAAAATGAAAGCGAAATCTCTATTACCAAAACCGCAAAAAAGTAAGACATATATAGTTCACTAACTCTTGAATATCTACTACTACCAACTATTATTATGCTCTAGAACACGGAAAATTAATGTCTCGTTTGAAGTTTGAACTGAATTAATACTTACTGGATTTTGAAGTAATTATTTTTAACAACCATCATATTAAGTTTGCCCATGCAGCCATGTCAGCCTAATGTTTGATTAATTAAACACAGATGCAACGTTTTACGTACACCATATCATATGAAGAAAAGCTTACACTATTATTAAAACAATTAGTATTTAAATTACTACAATCAAGGTTGAATGTTCAAACATAAGTAAGTATACCAGTAAACAATAGATAGTTGAATATAAAACGAGGGAACAAAATTAAATTATAAAATAAAAAACCTCTACCTCTTTTACTTCTTCTTCGGTGATTCTTCCATCTTCATTTTTGTCCACCCTGTGAAGACATGAAGATTTATTATTTTAAAATTTGCACTTAATGATCACAATAATAATTGAATGAATTACAAGCTAAGAAAGCTTCAAAGTGACATTAAAATATTAAAGTAAAATACGGTGACATTTAATAATCTGGTGTTTAATTTGACATTCAATAGTGCCAGTGCAAGTTTTAAATTAAGGTAACCTTCGAAGATTATTAAATACAATAAACAATTAAACAATAATCATTGAAAGATTACATGTCAAAGAAGATCTGGAGCCTGGAATCAAAACTTTGATCAGTAATTTGCGACCAAAATTCGAAAAGTTCTTCCCTGTTTATCTTTTCAACCTTCAACCTTCGTTTTCGTCCAAGAGCATCAAAGAGTTCCAGTGCAAATTCCTTCGAATCTTTCATACCTTCAGAAAATAAAATTACTATTAAGACTTTTTCAAGTCAAAACGAAACATTAATTTCGAGATCTAACCAATTTTTAGGCTATAAATTCACCAAACTAAAATGCATTTAAAGAAACTCAAAAAAAATAAAATGCATTGAACAAATATTGCAAGATTATGATGAATTGAGATTTGAAGAAAGAAACTGACCTATGCATTGACCGAAATCAACGCGATGAAGAAAACCGTCTTTCGCAAGTTTATCAAAATTCTTCTGCACTTCGTTCCACGCATCAACGCCGTTGGATTTACTGCTGATGAATTTCAAACTACGGAGTGCTTTATGAGCACCGGTGCGAGTCCGATCAAGCTGCGCGCGTTGCTTCCTTAAAGCTCTTGCCGCCAACGCCGTTTCAAAACCACCGCCGGCGGTGGTACTAGTTCCGGCTCGAGCTGATGAAGATGAAAGAGTTCGCGAAGCATGACCGTGGCTCCACGAGAATCGCCGTAGCTCCTGCGAGAATTGCTTTGCCTTAGCAACCGCCTCTGCTTTCAGCTCCTGTGAGAAATGCCGGAATCCTCTCGATGAGCTTCTCCGCATCGACGGTGACCGTGGAACAGACACCGGAGTATCGTAACCGCTTCCGGCAACCGAGGAATCGTCGATATTAATAACAGCTGGCTCAACACTACGAAGAACGATTGTATCATCGTCTCGAAGATCAAGCGTAACCTCCACGAATTCATCACCGGTGGAGCTTGACTCCGTTCCCGGCGAAGTTCCGGCGCTGATAGTTGCTTTTCCGGGAACACTGTCTGACGCCCATCGGCGTTCGTGCTTCGGTATATCATTCATTGATCAGTCTTTATTGTTTTCTCTTTTTTAGCCTTGAGACATTAAATGAAAAAATGTGAAATATGGTATGCAATGTTATTATGCTTAATGTTTGACACGCGTTGATAAAGTGGACAAGTGTAGAGAGATTAATTGAAGAAAGTTAGGAGAATGACTTTATATAGAGAAACTGAAAAAATCTTAGCTAGATTATTTGATAGAACGCGTTCATTCAAAATCTGAAAGAGAAAGAGACATGAACGCATAGTAGAATAGGACAATATAGTTTTTGTTTTGCAGCAGAGATGAATTAAAGGAAAGTGTAATAGATAGTAATGAGGATATATATAAGAAATTAATAGGAAGAACATAATAAAGTGTTTATCGTTGAGTTTTGTTTTATTAGTGTGAAATGAAATGAGGAATTAGTAAAGGTGAGAGGAGAAATAGAAAAAAATGAAGGAAAGGTAAATGTGGCCAACAAAAGATGTTGGTGTGTTCGTTTGAAAAATAATGATTATGATTATGAAAATGATTAATTAGTTAATTGAAATTGTTTATAAGGTTATGCTGTGTGGCGTGACGCGGTTGGAATGACTTGGCTTTTGAAGTAGTGGATGAAGAAGGTGAGAGAGAGATAAAGTGTGGGAAGGGAAGGAATGGCGGGTCGGAAAATGAAAGGGAATATCTCTATTTTACGTTAGTGGGACCGCTGATTCCAGACTCGACGGCAGGGATGCATTGCAATGTCAACTCCACTCACACATAATTCTCTTTCGTTTTTTTTAGATTTACTAACATTTTCGCTAAAAGAAATTCTTTGGCTTATTTAATTCTAAAATTTTACACCTCCGTCTTTTATTATAAAACTTTTTTTTGAGAATTTTTTTATTATAATATCGTTTTGATATTTTTAACTAAATTAACTTTTTTTTAAATACATACTTATATTTATTATTCATTTTTTTTATGAAGGATTCCAAACTTAACCAGAATATCCTACGTAGAAATACAAATATGAAAAAGTTGTCAAACAAAAATAGAAATCTATAATTTCTTATGTTATTTTTAACTTGATTCATTAACATTAACTATAAAAAAATAAAATTGGATTATATATTTATGGGTCTTGTTAACGAGTGTCTCCGGGGCACTCTTTAAGCATTTAAAAAGTCAAATATTTTGATTTTTAATACATTGAATACACACATTTTCATAAATATTTACAACTTACGATCTTTAACTAGTGTCCCGGAGGCACTAGTTAATATTTCCCTATATTTATCTTTTTGTTCTAGACTCACCCAGACTCATAGTTTATGCATAGGGCTCGAATACTCAAAAATCCAAATATGACGAGGTTCGAGCAAACTTGGGTCCTATCCATCCAACAAAGCACGTTAACAACTAGCTTTGGATTCCATGAATCTGTAACACCACAATAACCTGTAACAAAAGTCGGAGCTCAACATTGATGGAGCGCCGTTAGTAACGACCTCATCAACTCTCCATGGCTACACAATCATGCCTATAAAAAGGTATCCTTCACCACCAACTAAAGGTACACAGTTTCTATCCTTACAACACCTCACACTCTTTACTCTCGTAGTCACTTGAACGTTGGAATACTCTCAAACATGGGTGGCCCTGAGGATGGGCGGGAGGGGCGACAGCTCATGGCACCATTATTGAAAATATATTTTTAGAGAACTTTGATTATAAATGAATCTTTTGAAACAAAAAAAATGTAAGAAGAAAAATATTGGAATATTTGAAAGGGCACAATTTTATTGTTTCCTCCAAGACATCAAAAATCTTAGGACCGATCCTGCTCTCAAATACCCACCCTCAACTTCAACCTTGACGAACTACAGCTCAACATTGACAATAATTTCTTATCACTTTGAATCACCTTTTATTTTTTGTTGTTTTAAAATTATCTTTTTTTGGTTAAGTAGTCTAGCGGCTAGAGAAATTCACTTTAAAGCTGAATAAGTGGGATGTCTGGGGTTTGAACTCTGGTCTCTATATATTATGCATTATCCACGGAAACTTTTAAATTATCTTATATTTTGCAAAAATTATACTGAGATAATTTTTATTTTATTTTGAAATGTTCTTTTAATTTGCAAAAAGTATAGCAATATTGTTTTTTTCCCGTTTGAGTTAACTTAGAAAACTTATTGTACGTACTTGAATTAGTATTTTGAAATCATCTCATTCTTCTTCATCGTTAGCTTCAGTATAGGATATATATCTTAGTTTGTCACTTATCTGCACAAGTTTCAACTTGCTTTGACTTTTTGTTGTCATGATATTTGTCATCGAACCTTATATGTTTTAATTCTTCAACACTCAATGTTTTTTTATTCTACACTATGTAAGTTATAGAGCATTCAGAGTATTCCAGAAAGATGTGTTTTTGAGATTTTGAATCAAACTTGTTAAGGTTGTCTTTCGTGTTTAACATACACATATATATCCAAATTGATGAAAGTAGGAGATATATGATTTTTTTCCTTTAGGTGTCTTATTCAAAATATATATTATATAGATTCTATTTTTAATATAGGACACAATATTTAGCATCTATGTTCAAAAGTAACCTGCAGCCTTTGTTTTGTGAATCGTGATTCTTGTCATCTCTTATAAAAAAAAAGAAAATCCTTTATACATCACAATTTGTTGATGTATTGTAGGAGATAGGAAATTATGTAAAATAATATTCTATTTTCAAATATGTTCAAAGAGTTTATTTTTAAATTCTTCACGTTGATCACTATGCATTGTTGTTACACAAAAATGTTTTCCATTTTACACTTTCTTTTTGGCAGAATACGGAGAACATGGTGCATGAATCATCCTTGTAGATAAGAAGCTTAACCTATATGTTCATCTACCAATGGTCATTTACAATGTGAAGTCCATATCAGTTTCTCTTTTTGACATGCTTCGCAAAGAGCATTTGATTTAAATTTCATATATTTAGTAATCCTCTAACTAGATTGAACTTGTTTAATTTTGATATCATTTTCACGTCTGCATGCTCCAATTATTTGTGTTATATCCATTGCTCATTGACACAAGAAATTTTCCTTCTTGTTTTTCTATATCAGATAGTTTGATTTTATGAATATTTTTTCCCCTTTAACCAGGGAAAAGTATAGAGCCATCAGACTAGCTAATAGCTTGACATTAACTTTGATCAAAGACAATATTATAATCATTGTCACTTAATTGTCTTATGCTCAATATGTTATATCTTACTCGTCCTCATGAGTTTAACTCAGTTGATAGAGATAATACATAATATATACAAAGGTTCGGAATTCAAACTCCGGCCACCACTTAGTTCTTTAATACATGGGAGTGAACCGTTACCTACATTTTCGTAACCAATGCTCTTACCTTTTTAGTTTCACACGAACTCAATGTATCTGCCATCTTTTAAGTGTTAAACCTTCGAGCATATCACTTTCTTCCGTAATGTGTCATGGGCATCCATTGTTCAAGCATCATGAATGATGTTTCAATATTATTGTAAAGCATATCTAGAACATGTATAATTATGTCTTTAGGTAGCCAAATCTTTTTGGGTTTTTACGTATTAATTTTGGAAGGTTTCTTAGCTTTTTCAGTATTCACTTAGGACACACTTTTTTACCATGAATCTTTTTAAAAATTAAGAGCATGATATGATATCCTATTTTCTACATAAACAATATTTGATTCTTTTTCTTCAAAACCAAGACCATATTTTCATCATTTATGCTAACTATTAAAAAAATACTATTTCAAAAAATTAAAAAAAATCTCAATTTTCCCATAAATTTCTCTCTCTCTAAAGTTCTTCTTTCCCCTCCAAATTTTTAAACATAGTCTAAACATGTCTCTAAAATCACTCAATAAACCAGAGTCTAAAATCGATCACTAAAATTCGATGGCTAAATCTATAATTACACATTGGCAATTAATAGTGGTTTACCATCTACATTAAAGGGTCTCTGAATCGATAGCTAATTGCTTTAGTGATTGGTTTTTTTTCACTTACTGGTCAAAATTTCAGTTTCTAAACTATTTCTCTAGTAGTGGTTGCAATGTCTAGCTTGTACCTTAAGGTATCCCTTGCTGTCTTGCATAAAACCAAACATGAGAACAGAAAACTGTCATTCACATAGACATGGAAAAAAATAAAACAAAATGACTAATGGAACATGAAAGAAGACAATGAAAAGTTCCTTTGACAAATATATCACCCACCAACCACTTCAAACAATAAAATATAATTAACAAATAATAATAAATAACAGAAATAAAAGTCCACCCATGGAGAACACGGATTTCTTTTATACAATATTCATTAGACCAAGGGCCGTTTCAATAAAATCGGAGGCTCCGCTCTAATATTAAAAATGGTTTCTAATAAAAAAATTAATGATAATTTAAACAATTACAAATTAACAATAAGCATTATTTCTTGTTAAAAAAAACAATAAGCATTATTTTGATTTAAATTGTTTTGTTGAATTTTTTTATAGATGTGTGGGTTTGACCTAACTTATCCATTTACTCTTTATTTTTGTCAAATAATAAATGTTTGATTTGGACCTACATAATAAAAGAAAATAATATCATACATTCCAACGATTATATTCATATATCCCTGCAAATAATTGAGGCTCCCATAAATTAGAGGCCCAGCTCCGTAGAGCTCTTTGTGCTCGCTAAAGAACCGCCATGAATTTAGACCTATACAGATATATTTGTTAAATTTCACCACAAAAGAATTCTTTGAATTGTGTGTCTCTGTTCATTCATCAAGACCACTATATATATACACATATAATCAACTGTTACATATCTACAAGCCTTAGAGATTCCAGCCATCTGTTACACATCTACAGGCCTTAGGGATTCCAGCCATTAATCACACATATAATCAAGCTACTCCTAAATATAAGGTAACTGCAACAATCAGTAGCAACACATTAATCTGAACATAAATAACAATAATATCCCAATAATCCCAATAATCTTGAAACAAAAAGAGTACATATATTGTTATTCTCCAAAATTATAACGATGTTTACATGTGTTCTACAAGTTTATTATGAATGAATTTGCTTAATTTTACTTCTTTTTTTTTTTAAATACAAAGGCACTACCAGTTCTGGAAGTTTACCGACCTGTTGAATTTCGATTCACACTTATTTCTTTAGAGACCAAAAAGGCAAATGATACAACTAAACCAGCCTCTTAAGTCTACCCACTTAATTAAGATATTTGTTTCCAAGTTTACGTAGATTGATGCAATCTTTCTTCACATTCACATAATAGCAATAAATATTAATAATCTTTTTTTTCGTTTTCTTTTTTCCATTCTCTTCGATTTCTCGATGCAATATCTTTTGACCATGCATCACTGTTATTTATAAAGTCTTCCCCGAATCCTATAAGACCTATACAGTGTGAAATATATGGGTTTGGTGGTTGTGAATCCGAAACACATTGATTTGGTCTTTCCCTAAAACTCAACTTAAGGGAAGCTGCTAATTTTTTATTTTTTTCTTTTAAGAAGTCGAATTAGTCTACAGAAATTAACAATAAAACTTTGAGATAGACACATTTAAAAGTTTTAAGACAGCAACTCAAATCAACCCAAATGAGTTAAAGGATGAGACTAATTAATATAGACATTTAAATATAGTCAGAATTAAGGTTTAGTCTTTCTTTAAGATTGTGGTTCATATTGATCAAGACTCTCTAAGGTGAGAATAGAGTAAGGTGAGAAAACGAAGTGATTGAATTTTAATATAGTCATTGTTAATTTGTTATATATGTAAAAATATTAATTTACATATTTAAACATAGATGATGTTATTACTATTCTACTCGTCAAGGTGGTTTTCCATATTCAAAGAAAATAATATAATATCAACACAGCATTGGAGTCTTTTTTTTACTCCCTCATTTTTTTTTTTTGACAAAACTGAAAAATAATATAAAACTGTAGTTTTTTAATTAACCATCATAGTTTATTTTGTTTACTCCTTAAAAAAATAGTTTATTTTGTTTACAAATGCTTCTCTGTGACGATATAATCATTAAAGATCTGCTTTCATTCTTAAATCATTTATCAATTTTTATATTCCAAAATTTCCATGTGTTCATTTTATGAGTACGTAACAAGGATATGAAAAACTTGTGTAGTAACCATTGTGATAGAGAATATGAAATACAAGTTAGTAAGAAAAATGTATTTTCATAAACAATACAAATAGTGTAGCGTTTTCAATATTAATGAAATTGTTACGTCTTTAGAAAATTATAATAGAAAATGATGATTGAAATATTATATCTATATTTTCATATATGATTATTAGTTAAATTGAAAATGAAAAATAAGAACCGTAACGGATTTTAGTGGGTGTCTTCGAGTTTGGTATTTTCGTCTAAATTTCTCTCATAAAAAAGCATTCGCTCTCATTAAAATAATTTATTTGAACGGATTATCTATCAATTCAATACACTAAAATGACCAAAGTCATCAAAACTAAAAATCACGTAATAAACATACCAAGCAAAGTGGTCCTGAAAAATTTGAAAAACCATATCAATTAAATCTTGAAAGATTTGGGATGTGTAAATTTACTAGAATTACCTTCTCAATCAAACTATTTGAAGAAACGATCATAGGAATTGTGGTTTGGGACTTTTGAGGCAGCACGTTCTCTACGGTAGTAAAAGAGACTCTCTACCTGGCACCTATCTAGTCAAACAGCATATGTATATGGTCAATAATATGTGGGAACGACGACATGACTTGAAAAAAATAAGGTGGGGAAAGCTTAATGCGAAAAATGCTAGTATAACTACTATTCACTTAAACAGTTTTACACGGTCAAAAATAACCAATCAAATGTGGTTTTAAAATATTTACTTGTTTCAACCATTATCATTAGACAAATTCTATGGTACACCCAATATATTTGAGTGTTCTTTAAATTAATAACTAAATGAGTTGTTTCTTTAAGAAAAATATACTTTTTTTATCACTTATAATTATAATAACTAAATCTTATTCATCAAAAGTGTCAACGAAATAAAATTATTTTTTTTTGAATTTTTATCATTCATAACTGAGAACGTTGATTATTTTTTACGATAATATGTAAAAAAAATTACAATAGTTTTTATAAACAATGAAATGATGTTTTTTTCTTATAAAATGATGTTCTATAAAATATAAATATTGACAAATATTTATTTATTACACAAAAAAAAAGACCATTTATTTATAAAATTATGAAGGAAGAGTACCGATACACCTTAATTTGTGAGTGTACCGTAAAAGTTCTCTTATTATTATAAGAAAAAAAATGTCTCAAATATTGGTGTATAATAGTGATTGAAAATATATTTTACACAAAATCCAAAAAAATAATTGCAGTTAACTAACTTTCTTAATTATTATGAAATTAGTTTTTTTTTCCTTATAATTGTGAATATAAATATTCCTTAAAAAAAAATAGTGAACGGACCCGAAAATGTGAATATTTTAGTTTTTTTCTTATAATTAGTTTTTTTCTTCTTATAATTGTGAATATAAATAATCTTAAAAATTTGATCTAGTTTTTTTTTATTTTTAATAAAATGTAAAATTTTGATCTAGTTATATCCTTTGAATGCCCTAAATTTGATATAAGTTAAATAAAATTTTATTCAAGAAAACCAACTATATTCTTTAGCAAATATTTTAGTTGCAAGTGATACCAAAAGAATGAAGCCGGATATGGACAAGGGAGAGGAGCAAAAGGAAAATGATAGAGAACCAATGAAAATGTCGGGTTTAAGTGGGTGCCAATGCAAACTATACATAAGCTTTACAGCACATTAATCTTTGAATTTAATTTATTGATAATTGATTATACGAGGAAGTTATATTTAGTTTGAGAGAAAGTGAAATGGGGTAGCACTTGGGTGACATTGTGGTTGGTGACATTGTGATATTGGACAACCACAATGCCACAACTGTCTTTCTTCTTTCTCTTTCATAATATTTTTTGTTTCTTTGTACACGTGTGACATTGTGGTTGGTCAATGTCACCAACCACAATGTCACCCAACTATTATCCAGTAAAATGACGATAAAATTGGATACTTCAATAACGATATAAGATCAACAGCATTAGAGAAAGTGCGACTATTTTATGTGAAACGTTAACAACAGGCCCTGTTTACCATGCACAACCTTAGTAGGTCTCGCATGATGCGAGACATGTATATTTTTTTTTGGCACACGCTGTGAGACATATTATATTATTACTTCTAATTGTAGGTTAATGTGCTATCAATTAGGTGCTCTAATGGATAAGAAGTACTATAGTTACAATTATATTCACATATTTAATGAAAAGATCAATTTAGGTAGTTTATATTTAGGATAATATCATCTTTTTCTTGGTTTTTTTTAATTTGCAATATTTTTTATCCTTACTTTTAAGTCAACTCATATTTAACTTTTTTATTTTTTTAATGAAATTGAGCATAAATGTGGAGAATATTATATACATCTCTCCCAAAACAGCTAGATTTTTTTTAACAAAACGTGAATTAAATATGAATTTTTAACGGCCATAAATGTAAAAATTCATATCTAATTTATGTTTTGTTAAAAAATTCTAATTTTTTTGGGAGAGATTCTTATAATATTATAAACCTTTTTGCAAGTCCTCGTGAGCTTAGCTCAGTTGTTAGGGACAACGCATAATTAATATATGCAAGGTCCGGGGTTCAAACCCCGGCCACCACAAAAAAATAAAAATAAACCTTTTTACAAAATTTTATCCAAAAATATAAAGTCTACATATGAGTTTGCTTTAAAAGAGCGACCAAAAGTAAAAATGGAAACTATTTGGGGACTAAAAGTCGAAGAAATATATTCACATATTTAATATGAAATCTACATTTGATTAGTCATTGAACATTAATACATCATAAATAAGATTAACATAGATAAGAATCTTAGTTCTTAAAAAGATTCTCATAGAACAGAAGTCAGTTTTACTAAGATTATCATAGATAAGAATCTTAGATCTTAAGAAGATTTTTATGGAACGGAAATTAGTCTTAGTAAGATTATCAAACAACCCATCGGAAACCTAATCAACATTTGTCCGTCCACTAAAACTTACCCAAACGACAAACACTATCAAACAAAATCATTCTCACCATTGCATATGACCAAATTGAACTAAGAATGAACTAAGAACACGAATTTCACCGATCAGAATCTTAGAGATAAGTGGATCCGACAAGCTATCCCTTCAGAAACCTAGTCAACAAGGAAATATGTTTGTTTGTCGACTGAAACTTGCCCAAATGACAAACGATAACAAACAAAATCGTTCCAGCCGTTGGATGTGACATAATTGAACTAAAAATGAACCAAAAACTCGAATTTTGGCGATCAAAATCTAAGATACAAGTCGATATGACAAACTAATCCCTATTTAAAAAATATATATAAAAAAAAGCCCTTCTTAAACGATTTTGGGTGTAACTGATTCCCTATTTCAATTTTTTTTTATAAAAAAAAAAAGAAAAAAAACTCTTCTTATCTGATTTTGAGTGTAACTAATTCGCTCAAAAAAAATGTGGCATAATATAAGCCACATATATATTCCAAGTTTAAAACTATGGAGTTGTGGATAAGATCTACTAGCAATATATTACAAATTTTAAAAATAACTCCACTCCAACTTGCATAATATAAGCCGCGAATAACTATGGACTTCCTACTAATCATAAATTTTTAATAGTTTATCATATTGACTTTGTATATATGTATATAAAATTTTATTTATGCAAATATAAGCATTTAAAATCTGCAATGAGAGTGGTGCAAACATTGAACGGTGTTTTACATATTCCTTTCGTTCCTTTTTAAGTGTCGTTTTGGAATATTAAAACCAAATTATCAAAATGTATTTTTGCACCTTTACTTCCTATTATACTCTTATTTTAATTCAACAATATATTCCTATTTTTTTGCACACGCTTTCTCTTTCCAATAGATATAATAAGTTATCTTTTTCTCGTAACAAATAATTGTTAGTTATTATCTTTTTCTCCAACAAAATTCTATTTTTTTGCACACTTTGTCTCTCTCATAACAAATAATTGTCAATTGTAACAAACAATTGTTAGTTACTACTCCCTCCGTCCCTTGATGTAGGCACCATTGCATTTTTCACTTTTCTTAAGAAATGTTGTCAGTGTAATTAATATATATGTCTGTTTTGTGTGTTAATATTACCAAATTGTCCTTTATTTGTATGTGAATTTAATTTGACTTTTCATATTTCAAGATAAGTTAGTAGTATTAATTAGGGGTATGTTTAGAAAAATAATAATAAATGCATCTAGTAATTTGAAAGGGGATTTACATTTAGGGACGGAGGGAGTAGTATCTTTTTCTCCATTAAATTTCTATTTTTTTGCACACCTCGTCTCTCTCATAACAAACAATTGTCAATTTTAAGATAACAAAAAAAAACTTTAGTGGTCCAAATATATAACATTAATTAGTTTTATTGGAAAAGATAAGGGTAATTGACAAAAGGTATAATTGATAAATCATACTCTTAAAGTACCAAAACGACAATTAAATAAGAACATTGAATTCACACTCAAACGACACTTAAAAAAGAACGGAGAGAGTATAAAACAAAAAGTTTTTTAATAATGATTACAAAATCAATTGCATTTTTAAAATCAATATTTATATGTTTAAAAAAAAATTCGATAAGGCCAAGAGAAAGGTTGGGTATCCGGGAGAATCTAAAGCATCCCAACTAGGTTGGCACCCAACAGATTCCCCCATCCTCTACCGCCTTTCCAATACGTAAATTTCTCCTGAAAGAAAATACCCTCGAAAGAAAAAGAAATATATACAGAAAACTAGGAACAGAAGTACTTAAGGAAATAAAGTTTGGATCCCATTCCTGTCCCTAGGAAAATCTTCCCCCAAAGATGGAGGCAGCAAAGTGAACAACCCCGTGTCATGAAACAACAAATTTCTCTAGAACCACACTGTGTCATGAAACAACAAACACAAGCCGAGAATCATTGTTGCCGATTCCTCAGATGTTCCAATAATATATTCATTTGAATGGTGGTCGAGAGCGGGTTCTAAGTGAAGTTTTCTG
>Ga0315913_1004591_pt1 | contig 16733 bp, 10 predicted proteins | sample MpolsnodulesMG_FD_207736 | JGI IMG/M metagenome (GOLD analysis project Ga0315913, IMG submission 207736) | Medicago polymorpha root nodule microbial communities from Los Angeles, California, United States - small nodules | ecosystem: Host-associated > Plants > Roots > Nodule | place: USA... | reverse complement strand
AAAAACAAGGTGACGCTGCCACTATCCAATGTTACTTTTGGGTGAACTACGAACATGATACAAAAGCATAACCACATTTGATATATATTTTTTTTCCGTGAAAATTCCCTTTCATCATGTATGCTAAAGCATTGGGATTATATGGTGGTGAAATTTACAGCAACTAAGGCACATGGTTTTGGAATTTTCGCGAAGTAAGCGAAGATCTTGAAATTGGTAATTCTAAAGATCTTGAAATTGATGATTCTTCTGAGGTTAGACTCCTTTTCATTTTATCTCAATTGTATGCTTAAACATCGAAGACGAAACAAAAATTTGGTTACCAACGTGGCAGATCAAATTCCAAGTTCAAAGTGTGAGTTACCCATCAATTCCGGTTGAGCAAGCAAAAGAATCAAAGCCATTTTCCCCAATGGTGGTTAATGTAAGGATTTCTTGTTCCCCAATTTACCTTGATTCATGCATTTCTGTGGTTATTTTAAAATCACGAGGGGTCTTATTTTTACTCCCCCACTAATCAATACCTATATCTTCCATTTTTAAACACACTTCCCTCATGGATGATCAAAACCAAAACCATGATATCAATATCACATTGTTTTCGCTTTTCACATTGTTTCCCCTTCTCCTACGTTTTTATGTCTTCCATATTTTAAAGAAGTTGTAATTATGATAAGATATCTTTTGATTATGAATCGAAATCTCACCAATTGCATCATAAATAAACCGATTAAAGAAAATGTGTGTGAACTACTTGCCATATCAATATGTTTTGTATAGAAGATAGATTAAAATATTAATAAACAAGCATTGAACATTGATGGAGGATTGATATAATGTCTCTCTATTTTACAGGGATCATTAGCTCATGAAGGTCTGGGCCCTGTTTCTTGGTGGTGATGAATTCATTCCCTGGTTTTATTCATTTTCAATATTATGCTTTTAGAAGAAATTGGTCCTTTGTTTTGCTTCAAAATAAGCATACAATAGAAGAAAATTGATCGTTTTTGCTTATTAGGATAGAAGAAATTAATGGTTTGTTCAAGCCCTTGTGGACATCTCTTAAAAACATGCAACATGATTCGATGAATTCCATTGCTTTGTAAAGTATTTAATTAGATTTTTTATTTGTTTTGGTCTTAATCCTTCAGTTCCTAGAAAAAGGACTTAGTAATTCAGAGTTTGGTCGGAAGATAAATTAAGTCCGGGTAAAAAATTGTTCCATCCAAGAATTCAATTTGGGTTATGTATAATAAGTCATCCTTTGGTGGAGCTCATTAACCAGTTGAGTCCAATAATTTATTTTTTTCATTAGATTTTAACGAGATCATTCGCTGCCTTTCTATTTCTACATCCAGAGTAGCACCAACGGTACCCATACTTCTGTTTGTTGAAGGAAGCCATACTTTTGTTATCACATGGCTATAATCACTTGTCATACATTTAATAGTTAATGATGTTAAGGGTTTCAAAAATCTATTTTGACATAAGCACTAATATAGGAGTTTAATTTTATAGGGTAAAATAATTTTACATGGATATCTAATGAATATTCGTGATATTGCTATGGAAGTTGACTACAATTTTAAAATAACTGCAGACTGTTTGATTTTGTTGAACGTCGGTGTAAAACTAGTTTCCGGTCAATGTTGCCTTCTCATAATAAGTATTTGATATACAATATCCTGCTCAAAGAGGGTATCTAGCATGTTCGTTGATATATTTAGCAGGAAAAACACACTTTTTGAATAAGAGCTTGGGTCTTGGTACATGTCCTAAGGGTCTCCTTGAGAGATTGGAGGAAGTGGAAATAATATAAGACTTTAGGAGGGAAGGACTTTTAGAATCCAAAATCATCAAAATTTGGTGGAACTCAAAAAATGTATCGGAGGATTTTGGAGGAATTCAATAAATTCTTCAAATTCAATATATGTGGTTATAATGTTCTTTAATTTATTTTATTGAATAATATGCTTAAAATTAAAAAATGGAATAATTTTTTTGTGGTTATAATCCTGGTTAAGAGAAGACATGCTACTACACAATCAGAGAAAAACTTGTACCTTAAAAAAATCAGATACTTACTGCTTAGCCTCCATCTTTATACTAAATTTTTGGAGCATGTCCAATAATAGAAAGAATAATAATTTAGAATGCATAGTTATCTATTATTTAAATAATTTATCTTACTTGACTTAACTTGTTGTAAGTTGTATGTAAATGTAACTAGTCGTTACATTTCATTATAGTGCAGAGTGCAAACACAGCTCTCTACTCCGTTAGTCAACGAAGTATCCACCCAGCAGAAATGAGCGGAAATGTAAGAACAACTGCTCGTAGCAGAGTCCGATCTTCTTCTGCTGAACCCAAAACCGATCCTCTCCGCCAAGAAACTACTTCTAACCGTCACAGAACCAAATATGAAACAAATTCAACTTCAAACTTCAAACTCTTTCTCGCCATCACCTTCTTTTTAATCACCATCTTTTTTCTCATTCATCACTTCGTTACTTCTGCAGCACAACCTCATCTTCCTCGTGTCGTTACGCCTTTTCCCGCGCCAAAAATCATGGACCTTCCTCAGGTCAACTTCAAAATTTTCATCACACTCTTACTCTTTTTTTGCTTTCATAAATTTGGTTTAGTATGAATGAATTGATTTTCACTGTTATTGTAGTTTCAAGGTGAGCATAAGGAGAGTTTGTATTGGGGAACTTATCGTCCTCATCTCTATCTTGGAATTCGCGCCAGGTAGATACTACTACTACTATCATTTTCCATTTGTGTTGTGTTTTGATTTATTTATTTTTTATTGATGATACTGCGTGTCTATACGTTGTTTACACTGAAATGGAAGCAGATACTATTTTGATGATTTTGTAAATGGCACCCAATCTCTAAATATATCCTAGTTGCATAAAATTTGACTGATTTGTGGCCTGTTTGTATTGGCTTATTTGAGTTTATCTATTGCCGTAAACATTTACGACACTGTTTGGGAGAACTAAACTATTAAAACAACTTATGATGTCCTCATAAGGTGTTTTCACCTTATTTTCATAAGCTCTTTAGGATAGCTTTTGAAAATACCTTTTAGATTATACAAAAAAATGGTTTGACTTTATTTTATCCTGTGTTATAGAAATAGCTTATTCATAAGCTCTTGTGCTATAAGTTGCAAAATAAGCTTTTTTATCCAAACATGGCCTTATGCCTGCAAATCCTGCTTCACACATAAATTGGACAAACCATCAATTTAGTTGTCAGAGTTTCACTCTCTCTCTCTCTCTCTCTCATATTTAGTTCTTATAGTGTATAAAAATATTACGTAGTCTTTAAAGTTATAAAGTATAGGAAAGCTATCATTTTAGCTTCTAAATTATATGAAAATCTGTCATGTTAGTGAATACCATCTTAATAGTAGGGACTAAAGTTACAGATTTCAAATACTTTAGGAACTACTACTATTTTTGTATACTTTAGAGACTAAATTAGAAAGAGAGGCATACTTTAGGGACTGAATTAATGGTTTATTCCACATAAATTGGTGTCTATATATCTGGTTTAGACTGTTTGTGTGGGATGCCAATATCAACAACAATTGACTTTCTCACTTTTTTGTGTTTTTTGCTGGGTGTGTTTATGTCAGGACTCCACAATCTTTGATGGCTGGATTAATGTGGATTGGTGTGAAGGACGGTAGTAATCACTTGAGGCATGTCTGCAGACAAGAGGATGGATTAAGTGCTTATGGTTGGACAAAGCATAATGGACGTGATTATGGGCATCAAGTACTGGTCGACCATGGCCTGATCTTGACTACCGAGTTCATAAAATCAAAGGGGGAAGGCAGCGGTTATGGTGGGGACTGGGCAGTTCGGATTGATGTGCAGATTGATAAGTAAGTGATGCTATTAATTTGAAATCACTTTCTTATACGTATTATGGCAGAAAAACTTTAGTCCTGGTTTTAACTTTATTGGAAAGTAGATAGTGACGGGTCTGTTTTCCTGTTTAAGTACCCGCATCTCTCAACATTACTATATTCAATGATTTTTATCGATTGAATGAGTTTTGTTCTTGTGGTCCGACCCCAGGTCTAAGTGGAATGAGGACTTTGGGAGAGATGCCCAGCTCTTTTTCTATTTGGCTGATGAAGGAGATAATGTTCTTGATGTAGGTAAAGAAAACTTGAACATTCGTGAGAGTTCATTACTTGCATCTGGCTCTCGAACAGACATTGGAGACTGGCAGCTACATTTAAAGTCTACGGTAATGCTAGGGAATGGTATTATGAGTTTCTGTTTAGTCACTTGTAGATAAATCGACAATCAATCTCATGAAGTCTGCTCAAGGAAGACTTGATTAGGCGCTAAATGTCAGGATGCCATATGATATGAATGAGACTAATGCCTTTAATTTGCAATGCTTTTACTCACAAAGTAGTTGTTTCAACTTTAAACCAAATAAGTTCACATGCAGTAATAGCCATAGCTTGTTAATCTCTCTCCAATGGATCTAGAAATAAGATTCCCTCCACCAAGAAGGATACAATAACTAATGGTTAATCACCGATAGTTGGGGTATCCAGCCTAATATGCATATGCATTTGCAGCAACATTAGTAGCATGTTCTTGTAAATTAATTCTTTTAGTGGAGATCCTTTGATATATCAAAATTCAAACTGCATTCCAATGACTATTGTGAGGAGAATTAAAGAATTGACTCAACATTTAGAACAAAGGATATGTCAATTTTAGTTATAGTAAGAAAGTTTAACTTCTTAACCAGTCTTTGATATCTCTAGGGTAAGAAAAGTGACCCCCCTAAATAGCATTCAGATCCTTAGGTGTACAGTTATCGTCAACATCCTAGTTTCTTCCAAAATGTCAGTGGCATACTTCTTCCAAGAGATGGAAAGACTCGCCTTTGGTTGAGCTAATACAATTCTAAAGAAATATCTCAGTCAACATGCTGAAATAAATGCTGCTTAAGATGTTCAATGCCGTTGTAGTTATCTCTTGGAATCAGAGTGCCGTACAATGAGAGGTAAATATGCACTGGTTAGTGGAGGAGTGTTTACAATACACCAAATAGTTGGCTTCATCGCAAATCATTTTAAACTTCTAAAGAGTTGTACTAAATCTTTCAAACCATGCTCCAAGACTTTGCTTAAGGTTGTATAAGGATTTTTGTAGCCTACAAATAAAACCACATAACTCCCATGAACATGCTCCAAGACTTTGCTTAAGGTTGTATAAGGATTTTTGTAGCCTACAAATAAAACCACATAACTCCCATGAACAACTACCTTAAGCGGTTACTCTATATAAACTTTGTCAACCAAATCACTGTGTAGAAATGCATTTTTGAAATTAAACTGATACAGAAGCCAATTGTGCAAGGAAGCACCAGAGTGATTACTACCTATATGACCTAGTCTAACAATTGATGAGTGAGAGAGACGAACCATATATAGCATTACCAGTGTGTGCAATAGCTATTGAAGTTTGACAGCATGTCTGTTAGAGATACTCTTAATGTTCAACTTCTTACAATTTTTTGGTTGTCAGTGCCCTCCTTGAACTTTTTTTTTAGGCAAAGGAGGCTGAGAGTTAGTAACATTTGTTGATTTTCTCCGAAATCCAATCATCTAATAGCACTTGTCTCGGGTACATCTTTTTTTGACCAATTTGTATTTTACTCCAACGAATATTATTACATGATGAGCATTGTGGTTTGTGGACGACCTCCAGATTCATGACCACCTTTCTCATTGCCTCAACCGTGAACAGTTTCCATGTTGCTTTGATACCAACTTGAATACAACCTTAGAATTGATTTGAATTGCGCGTGAGAGATTAACTCTTAGCTTTGTGATTTTTATAATGATAAATGTGCAACCATAATCCCTTGATTATAGGGATTAAATCCGGAACTACGGCCTATATCTTCCTATAATCTTTACTAATTAGTAATTATATGTAGAAAATGTACGAGGAAAGAGGGAATATTTATATAAAGGAAAAAAGGGGTATCTCGACATAGCTCAGCACACATAATGTGCTTTTATTTAGTTTCATATTACTCCAAATGCAAGTTTTCAGACCTAATTTTTGTTCTTGTTTATCTGTAATGTTATGCCTAATCCCATTACTCACTTTCTTATGTTTTTCTTTTCCAGGATGATCTGAAATTACATTACTCTGGATTTCACACACCTCACTTTCACAATTTGTCTGATCTTGTTGAGGAAAACCTTGCATCACAAGTAAGTTAGGGTATTTCAATTAAATTTATCTAATGATATAATTTTTATGTAATAGAAGATGTGTGGTTCTAAAACTTTGTGGGTTTTGCTGATATCTCTACTTATGTGCATATCTCGGTAGACAAGAAAGCATGCTCAAATGCAGCTACCTGACTCATCAGATGATTCTCCTAATGTGTTAGTTTTTCAGGTAACAGAACATATGCAATCTCTGAAATCCATTTTTACAAAACTTGTGCTCACAGTCACATTTGTGTGTGTGTGTGTGTGTGTAGACAGACAATCCAATTGTAACTTGAAAACATATTTCCTAATTGATTTTGCCGTCAACTTGCGCTTCTCTTTTTTTGTTGAAGTTAAATGTATTTTTGGTCTGTATAAAATCAGTGAATTTGATGTTGGTCCTCAAAAAAAATTCTTTGGTTTTCATCCCTAAAATATAAAAGCACTATTTTTGGTCCCTGCTGTAATATGACATCCATAAACTGTCTGTGTCTATGGAATGTCACTCACACGATCATCCAATGTGGCATCCAATGATTTCTATGGTGCCATGTTAACATGCAACTCCCCTAATTTTTTTAGACTTAAATGCACTTTTGGTCCCTCCCTTTTTGTTGATTTACGATTTAGTCTGTCAATTTTATCATCCGCAAAATATAGTCCCCCCACTTTTTAACATTTAAATAATTTACCCCACCACTCATTTTATAGGGACAAAATCCTATTTAACCCTTCTTTTTTTACTTCATGCTGCAGATTATTGGTGGCTTTCCTTTCACCACAGATATTGTGTTTATCAATGCCACTAATTCAGTAAGTTCAAGAGTAGAAAAGCGCGTCAATAGTCTTACAGGTTTTTACCACTTTTGAGTAGTGCTTTTATTTATTTATTTATTTTAAATTATGGTGTGTGTATTTATGTGCTTTCATGAAAAGGGAGAACAAATTTAATAATTTACTTTGTGGCAAGAGTGGTTCATTTCTTTGAACTTTCGATGTTGACAGATAACATGGGGATTTATGCAACTGTATTACTTATGTGTGTTCATTAATGACTTAAATTTGGAAGATATGTCTATTTTGCGTTCAAATTGATGTTTGGTTTTTGACTCAAAAGGATGTTTAATGTATAAATATTTTTATTTTACTTTAAAGATAACTAAGGCTACTTTTTAATAATATTTAGTTAACATCGATGTTCTAAGTCAGTGTGGAATTGTTTGTTCTTCTGGTCAATGTTAGGAAACTCACTGTCCAATGAACTGAAATATAAAGAACAAGCATATGATGAAAAGATTGAGAAGATTTTCAATCTGGCTGAGAAGGTATTGCGTTCGTACTTCTTTAACTTATTTATTCTTTTATCTCAAAAGTATTACGGCTCTTTTAAGTTTCATATGATTGGGTACATTCATAGAAGTAAATTCTTTATCATACCATTGGATTTCCAGGTTGATTCAGAATCCGTTTCTGTTGGTAAGGCTGCTGTTGGAAGCTTATTAGGTGGCATTGGTTACTTCTATGGCCAGTCAAAAATTGATCTATCAAGAACCCTTACTGTAAGATTTTACTATAATTTGGTATAGTCCTTATTGAAGAGTATGCCACCCTTGAATGTCATATAATGTGACATATGATTATCATAGGTTTGAACGTTATCTTTCATGTGTTTTATTTAGTCTTGATAAAGTATAAAATTTAGAGACAGCAGAGAAAAAAGTACAAGACAAGAGATTGGTAACCAGTAAAGGACTGAATTCTTACTCAATTGAAAATTTCTTCAGGTGCTTCCAGAAATGAATTTATTCCTATAGAAAACTAAGACAAGTTAATTAACTAGAAATTCATGCTGATGTTTAGCAAAGGAACCAAATAGAAATAGCTATTACATAAGATATAATGAGTAAATGACCAACTTACGATACAACCAGCGGAAAAAAGTTATTCTTGAAAATTGTGGCATACATCTCTAACCATAAGCACCAAATAACCGCATGCATGCACACTGCTGAAGCGCCTTGCTCTCGTTGCCCTTTCTCCTAGAAGCTTCAAATTGGATTCGATTTACATTTGGAAAAATGTTTCAAGCTCTTTGTACGAACTCAAGATTTTCCACGACCAGCAGAAAAATAAAGGATTATCAAAGAAGTTAGGACTAGTTATGGTAATTAACTAGTTAATCAGAAGAGGCTCAATTTGATAAATAGGGGGAAAACTGCCAGTCTTCCACATCCATTTACTACCAAAGGGCTTCTTAGACACAACTGTTATCATGCATAGAAGTCTATTTAGACAAGATATCGTGAAACATTTATCTATCATTTAATCAATCTCTTTACGGGAGAAACAAATTTTATAGAAGTCTAATTTGATTATTATATGCTGGAATAGATATCTGGTGTTAGTTTCTTTATCAGTATCAATATGCAGTTATTTACTTCACTATTTACGAAACTCCTGATCTTGCAGTGTGGCTTTGCTATTCTTTAATTAGTTTCAGTCAGTGGGTCTAGTTTTCTGTTCTATACCATTATATTATTACTCTGCTTTAAACTTTAAGTTACCCGCAATTTAGGATTCAAAGTGGGTTGTTTTCGTTTGCAGCATAGTGAACATGCTGCTTATATATCATATTGGCCTGCCGAGCTTTACACAGCTGTACCATGTCGATCAACCTTTCCAAGAGGATTTTTATGGGATGAAGGTTTTCATCAACTTGTAATTTGGTCAGTTTCCAGTGCAAGTAATATAATTCATGACCACCATCACCAACACAATTATTATTGTTCTTGTTTCAAATTCTCCCAGTGTGCAGATGAAATTGTATTATCTTGACTGAGCAAGACATACTGGTATTATTTAATAAACAAATCATATTTGGTCAGTAAAATTTACTTTATTTTCACTTATGCACATTAAGCAGGCGTTGGGATATTCATATTTCATTGGATATCATTGGACATTGGTTAGATTTGATGAACATCGATGGATGGATACCACGAGAACAAATTCTGGGAGCTGAAGCACTAAGGTTTAGTATTAATTTTTTTTTTCTTTTTAAATGATTGCAGCAATCTTTTTAGCTATCCTTGTGACACAGATTGTTCTGTATTTGCAGTAGGATCCCAGAGGAGTATGTTCCTCAGCATCCAACAAATGGAAATCCTCCAACGCTGTTTTTAGCACTAAATGGTATATCATATATGTTAACGTTCCTTTTCTATTTTTACCTTTTATGATATTTTATTTCCCGCTAGTTTTGGCTTATGAGAATCATTATTTCTAAAAGAAGGCAACAAATACGATCTTATTGGCAAGTTCAGGCAAGCCAAACAGTTTGAACAATCAAAAAGTTATACATTTATCTAAATAGTTTGACAATTTATATGAAGTATGTATATTTACAAATATAGTTTCAGAACTGAAGCATGGATAGCATTAGTTTGGTTATACTGAAAATATCTTAAAATGTATTAGGGCTGCTGGAAAGCAATCATTTAGATTTTGATTCTGTTTTCATTACTTGCATTGTTTTGAGAAATCAATTAATGCGTAAAATAACTAAAAGTATATCCTTAAGAATGAAAGCAAATTTATATGATCATGGGGCATAAAAGATAAAGCATGTAGCAGTAATGCAGCACTCGGGTTACAGTGACACAGTTATGCAGTATCTAAGATCTTTTTATTTCTGTAAATTCTGTGCACCCCACCAAGAGTTAGTTATCTATCTCCTAACCATAGAAACTCTAAATATGTTTTTGTAGGTATAATAAACGGCTTGAAGAATAATGAATTCAATGTGATGGATAGAAGTGAGATCTCTCTGTTCCTGGAGCGTGCCTTTGGTCGATTAGATGCATGGTTCCAATGGTACAATGAAACTCAGTCAGGTATATGCTATACTTCAAATAGATTGTTTCTCCCTGATCTTTTATTTATTATCTCTTTTTAACATAGGGGAACAGATGAGCAGTTACTATTGGCGTGGACGGGACAATATGACAACACTTCAATTGAATCCCCAGGTGCTAATATGCATTCGTAAAAGGGAAAGATCTAACAATAGGACAATACTATCCGACCTTATATATAATTTCAATTCCAGCTATCTCAGTAGGTCAACTTGACCAAAACAGCCATTGGCATCAGTGGCAGATTCATGTATATCATCAAGGGGGCTCTAGCCCCCACAAGGAAATTTTTTTGCTTAACAATGTCTTTTTTTTATTTTTATTTGTCCCCATAAAAATATAGTTGTTGCTCATATGAAATAGTTAAAATGTAGAAAGTAATGTAAGAGTTAAAATATAATAATTAGTACTAATTTTTATCATTTATTCTTCTAATTATTTTCACTTTTTTAACATTAAGTACACACCATAATTAAAAAATATATCATTTTTCAAAAACAAATACTGTCCTACATATATTATAGACTATTTTGAGGGATATTGGTCATATAATTGTAAATTATGCCTTCATTGCGGTCCGCCCCTAGCCGCCCAATTGCGGCATTTGGGTTGCCTTCATTGAAGCCTCCTATACCTTCATTGTGTTGGGTGTTAAGGGGTGGAGTTAGTCCCACATTTCTTAGAGGTATGGTCTGTGTAGTATTTATATAGCTTGGGCAGCCCTCACAATACAAGCTTGTTTATATAGCTTGGCTTTCTCTTTTATTACTGAAAAGTAGAATGTCATTGACTCGTGCCTAGGATGAATTTGAAACCCATACTCTCTCTTTTGCAGTTATGTTGTTTCGTTGAGATCACAGTACACACGGGGATCAGTAATTATGTTGCTCTATTATATTATGACAAAGCTTTCTTTGTCCTGAACGTAGACATGTGCTTCTATCTAACATTTTTTCTGGCACTTCCAGACGCTAACCTCTGGATTGGATGATTACCCACGAGCTTCTCACCCAAGTTCAGATGAACGCCATTTGGATCTTAGATGTTGGGTGTTACTTGCAGCACAATGCATGCGTTCCATTGAAGAGTTGTTGAATAAGGAAACGAAACCTGAAAAGGTACAATGTAAACAATAAATGTAGGAAGAAGAAAAAAACAATCACCTAATTTAATTGACATATTGAATGAAATGATGCAGAATTATGGTTCTACTGTGAAATTGCTATCAGATCCGGAGATATTGAACAAGGTATTTACCTGTGCTTTCGTCTTTCTTTCTTCAGAGCTGTTGCACACCTTGATATTTCATTATGGATCTCTGCTGTTGGTGATACTGCATTGAAACGGGAGAAGAGAATAAAGATAGGAAAAGAGAAGAGAAAAATAAGTACACACACTTGTTGCGGAATAATAACTAATTAGTACTAGGAATAACAGATTGCTATTTTCTGGAGAAAGTTTTTTTTTCTTCATTTCCTTATTTATAACTTATAAGACCTTTTTTCAGTTTTCCTTAAAGGATAAAGTTTTACAATTTGCAAAAGAAGGTTTTGCCTGACCTTTTTTCTTATAATCTAGATAGTGAAAATGCATCTCATGAGAGTGATGCCTTAGGTTTTCAATCTAGACCTTCTTCAAGCTGATTATGATCAAATTATCTAGGAACGCGAACTTCTTACGAAGACCGTGCATGTATATGCACAGGATCCTTGAATATATTGCATAGACAGAATGTTTTTTTACATCTTTTATATATTGACTATTTAGATTTGAACTGGTCTAAGAAAAATAGCGTGCTTATACTTTATGGATGATTGAGGGTAAATAGTCTGGTTTTTCATTTCTTTCTAATTGTTTTTTGACAAAAGAAGATCGAAAGCAAACTATGCAGTTGACTTTCATCAAATATTTGCTTGGTAGAACTAGAGAGTCAATACTTTCTACTGCAGTGATGTCCATCCCTAATTTGTGTTTTTTCCTTTCAGATGCATTTTGATGATGTGTATGGAGCATACTTTGATTTTGGAAATCATACGGAAAAGGTATGTTGTCCAGTTATTTATGTTTACTATCAGTACGCGTACTGTGGCAAGATTAGCAATACATGGGTCCCCTTTTCATGCTGAGATTAATATTTCCTTTACATGCTTAACCAAGCTAGGTTCAACTTAAATGGAAAGAATTGAAAGCAGGACACAATCATGAGACTCGCCAGCTTGTCCGGGAAGTTTTGGAGAGGCCCGTATTGAAGTTGGTTCCTCAAATTGGTTATGTTAATTTCTTCCCATTCATGGGGAGAATCATTCCATCTGTAAGCAATGCACTTGATTCTGAATGTCATGACTTTTTATGCTAAGTTATTAAGATTTTGTTTGATTAATTTCACAATTAGATGCGTTTTTAAGGAGTGATAAGGTGGTTTGAGGGAAGAAGTTGGAAAGATAAGGGTTGTGGATTCAACTCCTCTCACTATCAATTCTAACAACTAATTACTAACATTAACATTTGCCATTAAATAAAAAACAAACAAACTGACACATTTTTGAATCTTACTATCTCATTCCAGGGGTCATGGATCCTGGAAAAGCAGCTTGAACTCATTTCAAATCGCAGCTTATTATGGACTGACTACGGACTATGTTCTCTTGCCAAAACAAGGTCTCAGTCTACAATCTTAAGCACTTTTATTGTATTAAATTTGAGTGACCTTATTCAGCATATGCAGATTACTCGATTAAAGTGAACCAAAATGATATTGTTTATTCCCCAGTTCCTTGTACATGAAATACAACACAGAACATGAGGCTCCATATTGGAGAGGTACAATTTGGATAAACATGAATTACAGAGTTCTTTCAGCACTCCACCATTACTCTGAAGGTATATCTGCATATATTCAACTTTATTCATTGCTTCTTGAAACTAACGTGTAAGTAGTGATTCTTGCAGAGAGTGGGCCATATCAAGACAAAGCTAAAACCATGTACAAAGAATTGAGGAGCAATTTAATTAGGTATTATTTGAGTTTGTTTGGTACTTGAATCCTGTTTAAAGCTATTGGTCGGTCTTATGTATTTCCCTTTTACTGCAGAAATATGGTGCACAATTATCAACAGACTGGATTTTTGTGGGAGCAGTACGATCAGGTTAACGGCAAGGGAAAAGGAGCACATCCATTTACAGGTTGGACATCAACTGTAGTATTAGTGATGGCGGAAGCATATGACATAATTTAGGAGAAAGTCTCTTCTCAGCTTTCATTCATGAGTACCATTAAGGCAATATGTCGTACCACGCTGTAGCTGAATATTAAAATTTATAGATTCCAGCGTGAATCAATTTCTAAAGCCTCCCAAATCCCAGAATGATGGATGAGGAACAGATTATGATCCATCCAGTCTAGCAGACTGGAAGCACTGAATGAGTAATGGATCGTTTATTTGATAAATAAGTTTTATGAGTTCATAACTGCTGATGTTTTTTTTACCTGAGTGTTTCTCTTAACTGAGCCAAAATTCTCAGTTTTACGATAGTGAAAACTGAGAAGAAAGTGAAATCAATCAGCTTTGATAATGTTAATGTTGACGTAATTGGTCAAAAGCATATTTAATGATTTAATCATGTAATGTAAAGAAGCTACAAATTACATCAAGCTAGCTGCCTGAGTAGACTAAATAAGGATCTAATGCACGAAAGAAAAAATTGCAACAAAAATACCACTCAACGATGATGAGTATGGCAGTAGACATTAATAAACAATCACGCAACCAGCTAACTACACGGAACCTCAAGCTATCAAGCTATCATGATGAATGCTTTGAAACCTCAATTAACCAGCAAATGTGAATAATAAGAGACATAAAATAAACTGTAATAGGTTAAGATGTTTTGAGAATTAGTACTAGTGAACAATAAATGAAATCCAACAACTGACTGCTAAACTAAAATCCTGACTGTGCATATTCATCTTCTATACCAAACAGCCCTCCCATGATCATCATCATCATGTCCATGAGTAGTGTTCAGTATGAAGTATATGAGATCAGCCTTTCTCATCGTCATGATCTCTGCATAGGAAAAACAAAACACTGGTGAACATGAGAATAGATGTCATAAACACAGAGTACATGTGATGTCCATATCAAATACATCCCACAAAATGCCAATCGTTTTTTTGTTAAAAAAATTAAATAAATAAAAAATCTGATACGACGTGAGGGCGTCTTCAATACTCCATAACTGAACAACCGATACGTCGGACTTAAACTTCAACTGAGATTATTTATCTCAGCCATAAGTCAATATACATGTGTGAAAGTTAACAAATTTTACTTTCGGAAGCTAACAGTCTGTAATGTATAATTGGGTCTTACCATCAATTTTGGGCAAGTTTTACTCCTATCAAACATATCAATATGCATTAGATGATCATACCATAAAAATTTTAGCAGCCTAATTAACTAATATCACAAACATATTTTTTGGTTTCCTGATAACAACTTTGCTATCCTCACTGCAGATTTCACATCATTCTGATAAGTGTCTATAACTTATCAATAACATGTACTTATCACAGATTGCAGATTCTTTATTAATTTATCTATAACTTCAAATTAAAGATTAAAATTTAAAATTTAAGAATAAATAGTCACATTATTAAACTAATGTTATTTTATGGTCATATCAATGATATGCCATAAAAAAAGTCGTTTGCAACACAAAACATAAAATTTTGTAAAAAAACAACGATTAATATTGAAAATAGTTTTTTTATTATGAACATAGAAAATTTAGAGGTACTAAAATTGAATGTTGGTATATTTAGTGGGACTAAAAACATATTTAACCAGTTATTTTCAAATGTGTTTGCATCAGATTTTTTTAAAATTAAAATCTAGAGTTTTTGTGTTAAAAGAATCGAGAGTTTTTGTTGTGATAGTAACAAACGGAAATTAGAGCTTCATCTTTTTTTAAAACAAAACAAACGCAGCCATAATCATATTACATAAATGAAGTTGATATGAGTTAAAAGTACAAAGATGAGTGGTATCATCAATCTATCTAGATAGCGTCCAATCTGTATAGATTAAGCTCATCAATGATGAGTGGAAAAATTGAAACCCTTTGGATTTTCTTGTGGAATTCATGTACCTTAATCCATACTGAAATAATTTTGTCAGCATTTTCAATTTTCCATTTATAACTTGAAACACGTAACTTGCATAATAAATAATTTCTTATATTAATTTGAGGTGGGAAGCAGGTAGCAAGTACACATGAATACAGTAATAAACTCTAACTTCATGGAACTTACCGAACCATCTGCAACTATTTTATAAAGACTTGAAGCCATAAAATCTATTAGTCAAATTATTTTCTACACAGGGCCATGATTATAAAATAATTAAGTATAGAACAGTTGAAAGAAATGTGATAATAACAGTAACCATGAATATTATATCACTTTTTTCATAATACTATAAAAGATCAAATAACTTACATGATGCTAAGTTTGAAATTAAGCTTTAGCTAAAAACTGATTTGATTGTCTTCAAAAATCTCCATAGAAAGCCTGGTATCATCAATCTGTTCCCTAACATTTCTCCATCGACCCAATCGCCTTCGTATATTGTTCCATTTGACCTTGTTAACTTTCCCTTGCCATGGAAAAGGTTATTCTTGAAGTTACCAAAGTACAAGTTCCCGTTTGCAAATCTATAAACTCCGGATCCATCTCTAAGTCCATTTGACCAACAACAAACAAATACATCACCGTTAGCCCTATTCAAAATCCCTTTTCCTTTTTTTCCAATTTCCGATGTGGACATCCCCATTTGCAAATCTATAAACTCCAGCAGATCCATGTATAAGTCCATTTGACCAACGACCATCCAAAACATCACCATTAGCCCAATTCATAATCCCATTCCCATCCCTTTTCATTTTTTTTTTCCATTTTCCAGTGAAGACGTCCCCATTTGCATGTGTATAAACTCCAGATCCATGTCTAAGTCCATTTAACCAACAACCATCGAAAACATCACCATTAGCCCATCTCATACTCCCTTTTCCATCCATGTTCCCTTTTTTTCCAATTTCCAGTGTGGACATCCCCATTTGCATATCTATAAACTCCATATCCATCTCTAAGTCTATTTGACCAACAACCATCGAAAACATCACCATTAACCCATCTCATAACCCCTTTTCCATCTATTTTCCCAATTTCCTCTATAAATATCCCCATTTACATATCTATAAACCTGAAACGCACCGTTTCATTAAAAAGCACATATTATAAAAATAAAATAAAATAAAAAACTAAACTAAACTACAGTTGATAGTAATAATAATATTTAAATAAATAATAGTTAGTAGTAAAGATAAAACTGAGGTCTAGAAGCTACTACACTAAACCATTACCCCTTGTTTTCGTCCCTCCTCTGTTCTCACACAGCAACATTTCTTTTTCTTTCCTTTCTCTTCAAACATCAAATTTAAGCTACAATCAACACCCATTAGTAAGATTATAATCTAAACAAAGC
>Ga0315913_1004590_pt1 | contig 16734 bp, 10 predicted proteins | sample MpolsnodulesMG_FD_207736 | JGI IMG/M metagenome (GOLD analysis project Ga0315913, IMG submission 207736) | Medicago polymorpha root nodule microbial communities from Los Angeles, California, United States - small nodules | ecosystem: Host-associated > Plants > Roots > Nodule | place: USA... | reverse complement strand
TTTCGAAATAATATTTGAGCCATTTTTTCTAAATGGACTTTAAGTAGGCCCATCTTCACTTTAAAAGGAAATGTCCTATTAGAAAAATCACTTATTTTCATTAATGAATAAACAAAACATTTGAAATATTATGATTTTTTGAATAAAAAAAAAGATGGACCAGTTCTTATTATGTTTACTAAATTTTATACTGAGAACAAAAATTTGCAATTCCCACACTTTTTTTCAAGCTTACATTCATATATAATTATCCTCTCGTTCAACAATAATGATCTCATTTAGCCATTTTACACGTATCAGAAAATGTTGATATATGGGAAAAAGTGAATGATTACTTTACTAAATTCTCTATATTAGTAATTTTTTAAATTGATTATTTTAATTTTAAAGTATAAAAATAAGTTGAGAATGATGCACAATTAGTTAATTAGTGGGTATAATTGGAAAAAAAAAACAATTAGCTAAAAGTTGAAAATAAGACTCTATTTAGCACACTTATGTTATTATTAGTTTTTAGGATTATTTTTTATTTCATTTTTTGAAATGTGACATTTATTATGGGATGGAAGTTGTACCAACATAAATTTAATTGAGGGTTAGGTTATTCCCTATTTTCATGGTTATTGGCTTGATTCAACACATCAACTTCATTATTCTATTTGTTACCATTTTTCTGTTTAAAATATGCAAGTATGTTCATGTTATATTATGTTAAAAAGATCAAGAATAATGGATCAAACTCTTGATGGTACAAATCTCGGCCCGAATTCACTGACATAACCGAAGAACTCTAAATTGTTAGGGGGCCTTCCCCAAGGAAACGGGTTGTTAAAAAATCTATTAAATATAAAATGTACAAAATCTAATGGTCTAAAGACCGTGTTTATAGCGAATAAAATCACGTGAAATAATATAAAACCTGAAAATAAACGTTCGCGAAGTAAAATTTTAGTATAGTGACAAAAGTAAATATTTAGAGAATGATCCATTTAAACTTTATTGAAATTATTTATGAGAATTATTATTACACAAATAAATCTAACAAATTTTTGGGTATGAACCATTAACATAATAAGAGTTTACACATACCCTCAATCATATAGTGCCAACTAAATAAAAAAATTATTATTCAAAACACACTACTAATATGTAAGATATGTTTTGTTGTGTGTGTAAAACTTTTATAGCATCAGTACATGATTCTCAAATTTTGGATTCAGTTTCTCGCGCAAAATTTGCTTTTGACATTGAATGTTACATTCCACAAATTATTTGTTCTTGCAGTCTTCCAAGCATGAATTCACAATGAGATTAACACCACGAGCATCTGTAAAATAGTCCATTATTTTAGGAAATGCCATGAATTGATGAAATGACAACTTATTAGTATATTTTGATAACAATGTATAGTAAAATAGATAAAAGTATAAGTGTGAATACCAGTATTGTCGTTAATAGACATGGAAATGGCACAACTAGTTGCACAATCATAAGCACCTTTTGATGTTACATCAAGACATGTGTATCCACAAGCAGCAAAACAAGCCACAAATGATTGTATTTCCCCGAGCAATTTACTACATTGAAAACCGCATTTGCCAAGACAAATGATTTCACTTATTGAAATGTGAGGTGATGATGAAGGTGGAGGAGAATCATCAGCATGGGAGACAGCTAGCATCATCATCATGAAAATTGAAACAAACATTTTAATTTCACACATTGTCATGACGTTTCTCTGTATAAATCTTGATTTTCAGATTTTATTAAACTTGATTCCACGATAAATGTTGAAAAAAAAATCCCTAATTTATAAACATATAGTAATAAATGCACATTCATGTATAGTTTTACTCCTTAAATAAAATGCATATAAGTCCGGGAAGACTTGTTGACTTTCTGTCCCGAAACAAGTTAATTTTCTTCTAAAACCACATTATGAAAAAAAAATTATCTTATGAGGAATGTGACAAATATTATTAAGTCTTTTAATTTGGAAATATATTAAAATTGATTAAGAGAGTGGCTTAATATTATATCCCATAAAGGTAAGGATCTAAATAGAAATAATTTGTTTAAGACAGGCTAAGGAGACTAAAAGATGGTTTAAAAATATGAAATGAATTAAAATTTAAAATTATCCAATGTATTTGTTTATAAAGTACCAAAGAATGGATAGGCCAATTGATAGTATAGTAATATTATAGTAATCTAATGATCTTCCGGTGATTCGATACTACAACAACTTTCTACATTAGACGACTAACAAACAATGTGTATATTTCAACATTTCAATGTTAACTTTTACTAGGAAATATCATCCTAAATAAAGATGATCGTAAACTCGATATTATATAAAATAATAAAAACTTCAATGATGTATCCCCTCAATTTCTAGGTCCAAAACCTCGAATAATCTTTTATTTTGTTTATACGTTAACCTGCAATCACAACATTTGTATTATTGTGTAGAAAAAATTATATATACTTATTCATAAATGTAATATGAAATTATCTTATATTATAGTTTCTTAAGTTAAGAACTATTGTACCAAACTATAAAATATAAGTACTTTGCTTATATATTCTTAAATCTTATATGTTGAATGTTGTATACAAATCCTCGTAGATGTACGTAATACTCTACAAAACTACTTTACCCATAAGAAAGGGTCTCATATTCATGGAGTTTTTATTTCATATTTAATCATTTTTTAAAGTCACTAGAGGACAACCACTTTATTTTTTAAGACGATTTGAATTATTTCACTATCCATAACTAGAAGTGGTTTAATTTGTTGTTTTTCGGATTCAGAAACGTACCTTTTAATAAAACCGAAATCACCACTGAAGATATTATCGGGTTGCGTCTTCATGACGTCCTACCGGGTTGAGTCACGACCAGGTCGCTTTCTTTAAGACGTTTTAGGGCACTGCCCGAGTTTGTGCAAGGTACTGTGCGCCTCCAGAATAAAACAGCCCAGTTCACCTGATCGATTAAGTACTGCACCGTAAATAATCGTTCGAGAAATAACACCCTCAAATATGGTACTATGAACACTCTTATTACTGAAACCAAAATGGTATTGTTACTACTCTATTATGGTGTTGAGACCACTCAAATATGGTGTTACCACCATTCTAATTTTAACTTCTCGAAATATCAATATGGTACTTCAATCACTCAAATATGGTGCTACGACCATTCTAACATCTAACTTCTCCATGAATAGAAGAAGAATATATATATATATATATATATATATATATATATATATATATGTTTAAGATCATTCTTATTGTACCGAAAAGGACTATGATCTTAAAATATTATTTATTCTAAATAGACATAAACAATTGAAGGGCTTATGCTCTTAAGACCATTCTTATTTCCGAAAGGACAATAAACCGAATAGGGACTATGGTATTAATAACACTCTTAATTCCGAAGGGACAGAAGGAGTAGAAAAAGGAAAATGACTTGTTGACACAAGTCGAAGGAGGGAGAAGAGAAGAAAAGCACAGGAATCATCAACTGTGATTTTCGGTGTGTTGAATGCACTATGTGAGCTCTCTATTTATAGAGAAAGTTCACAACTAATAAGCAAGAAACTTTGGGAGCAAGTAATTCACATATTAGATTTAGTACAAAAATATCTTAAATTGAGTATCAAAATATATCATATTGAGTACAAAAATATATTATTCAGTACATAAATATAGTATTGAATACAGAAATACATTATTGACTATCAAAATATATTTCAGATCATGCACTAAAATATATTAGATTGCCTACCTAAGTATTTCAGATTGTGTTCCAAAATATTCTAGATTGTGTTCCAAAATATTTTAGCAAAACTTGGGGACTAAGAAAACACTTTCTAATAATGATTAAATTAATGATTTGATTTATCATTTCCAAATAATAAAATATATATCAATATATATATTTTCTCTAATGCTTACTTCGTTCACATAACTATGTACCCCTATTAGAGGTACACCCCCACTATATAAACACTACTAATGTGTGATCTATCCAATGTGGGACTTCCACTTTTTTTCAATTCACACTACATTAGTTCTACCCATTGTGAGAATTTGTGTTTAGTCAATTACTCAATTTTCCACATATTTTCCAACAATCTTCCACTTGAATTTAAAAAATGATTTCAGTAATAACGTCAAAGACGTTTCCACAAGGTTGCTAATAAACAAAGGTGTTGTAAACAAATTGAACCTTTGCATTGCGGATAATATTCTGACTTAATCAAGAGTTGCCTACGGCATTGAACTCTATCTCAGACATAGAACCCGCACACAAATCTTTTTCTTGAGGTGTATTCTAAAAGCCCGTGCGTTTATGTCCCTGTACGTGTATCCTAATTTTAACGAACGCTCTAAGAAATCTGCCAAGAAATTCCATTGGACCGGCCTCAGTTCCACATTCGTATAGGTGAGTATATCAAGGGTACTCCTGTAACTAGGTACTCCACTCAACATAGAGTATAGATATCATTAAGAGTTTCTATTACCTCATCCTTCTTTCGCTGCAGGATCATGCTTTCTTTATCATAGCATGTTCTATCACTTCATGACTTGTTATTATCCATTGAACCTAAGTCTTGGGATCTCCAATCGTGTAGGTCGGTTTCCCAACACTCAGTGATCTATAAGCATTAGTCCCATCATATTGGATGTGTTTAGGACTTTCTTTCTAGTAATTCCTTTCGTCAAAGGATTGACTAATTCTTTATCAGTACGTACTTGATCTACTTTAACCATTCCTTTTGAGAGTAGCTAGCTCTCTATACTTTATGTGTTCGTGCCTTAATAATCGTCTCATGCCATTGTAGTAACGATTCTCAACTTTTATAATAGTTGCAGCAATGAATTAACACTTCTGGAAACAGTTTCACCCACTAAGGGTTCTCAACTAGCATGCATCTTATCAACTTGCTCCTTCACTAGTTTTCTCTAGTGTTTTCATCTCAGATTCATTCCATAATGGATTGAGTCAATATCATTTGTTTCAACAAACAACTCATCCAGTGATGCTCAATGTGCAGCCACTGTCGCTTACAACTCATCTGAAGGATGTTCTATTTTGTATCTTGTACCAATCAAGTACAATAGGATACTTCTCATTTGTATCTTGTACCATTAAAGTACAATATGATACTTCTAATAAGTATCATGTACCATTCAAGTATAATAGGATACTTCTCATAATGTAATCCTAGAATCATAATCTTCTTAAGGCACCTCATGACTCTTTCAATAGCATGACAATGCTTCTCATCCGTTTAATAGTAAACTTGAGCAAAAGTCTCACAACGTGGCCAACGTTAAGTCTAATACATTCAATGGCATACCTAAAGACTGCCAATGATGCTTGCATATTCTGTTTGTCTAACATCATCTCAAGTGTTCTTGAAAAGTTTTACACTTGGATCATAATGTGTGCTAGCAAGTTTACAGTCAAATAATTACATTTCCTTAAGATATTCTCAACCTTTTGAGATTCATCGAAAATGTTTTCTTTTCTGATCTAGTAATCTTGAAACCAAGAATTACTTCAACTTCGTCTAGGTTTTTTTATCAATGTTGTTGATAAACAATGATTTCACATAATTCATAACATGAATCTCTAAACCAAATATGAGCAAGTCGTCTTCATATAGACATGTGATCATGCAAATATTATTTCCATATTTGTTGTAAATACATTTGTCACTTTCATTCACATTATACTCATTCGATAACATTAGAATGTCAAATTTTTTATGTCATTCCTTAGGAGTTTATTTTAGACCTCACAAAGAATTATCTAACTTACAGACCTTGTTTTCTTGTCCATGAATCACAAAACCTTTAGGTTGTTCCATATAGATTTCTTCTTCTAGTTCACCTTACAAAAGGCAAATTTCACATCCATTTGGAGTACTATCGAGTTATGAACAGCGGCTAAAGGGACTAGTACTCTTATGGATATGAGTCTAGTGACTGGTGAATGAGTGTCAATGAAGTCTATATTTTTCTCTTTGTCTAAAACCTTTGACTACAAGGAGAGCCTTGTATTTATCAACCGTACCATCAGGTTTTAGTTTTTTTCCCCAAAATCCAACTTCAACCGATTAGTTTGCAACTATGAGGCAAGTCACCCAAGTGTCATGTTTTGTTAGACTCTAGAGAATCCATTTCATTATTTATTGCTTCTTGCCATAATTCAGCATCCAATGGGGATATAACTTCTTTAAGGCTTAATGGATCTTCTTCCAATGTATAAACCATAAGGTCCATACTCTTTAGCAATTCTTTCTTTCTTACATCCTCGAGGTTCTATAACATCTCGTGCGATGTTTTCATAACTATTTCTGATTAGTGGAATGTGATCAGATATAGTGACCCCACTAGTTCTTAATATTCAAGGGGAATTCAATTTGCCCCCACTCATGTCGTGCTCCCACTAGCGCCCCCACTAGTGCCCCCACTGTTCCTTATTTAAGGGGTAAATATTTACATAGAAATCGGCATCTTTTAATTCTATGATCACTTTAGCATTTAGGTCATAAAACCTATATGCTTCGCTATTTATAACATACTCAATGAATACATATTCATAGGCTCTACTAGTAAGTTTAACTCTCTTATGGTCCATAATCCAATCATAGGCCAAACAATCTCAAGTTCAAAAATAAGACAAGTTAAATTGTCTTTTCTTCAAAAATTTCTTAATTAGAATTTTTGTTCATAGACTTAGTTACTCTATCCAACATAGATTTCAATTTTCGTTATAGAAATTGAACATATCAAGCATATCAATTTTATTTTTCAAAATTCGCAGTCATCAATAAATATGATAAAATATCATTTTATCATTTCTAGGTTATGTGCCATCAAGTTTGCACATATCATAATTTTTTAAGTTTAGAGATTAAAATTCTCTAAACACTAATTTATATGAACTTTTGGTTCATTTAACTTGACTGCAAAAAATAAAATTGTCTAATCATATAACTTTGGAATTAAGTTCAAGTTACTCAAGTTTAAAATTAAACGCTTGTTCACTTGATAAATTTTGATATGTCAAATATTGAAATCACACAACTAATAAAGAAGAAAGAGAATTTAATTTTGAACATACCATCAAAGGCACAGTCTCTTCGCACAAGAATGCATGGTAAACAAGTCTCTCTTTAAGTATGAGTCAACTCAATATTATTCAGTAAAACTTATTCAATAAATAATCCTTTAACAAAATTATTTCTTATGTATGGAGCATGCATCACGTCCTAGAGAATAATTTCTCTTTTCGGACGTGAATTGCTACTTCATATCTTCAATGCCAACTACTTTAGTGGTGTAAGAAGATTCTAACAACACTTTCTTATTATAAGCAGTAGCATATGTTTTTGAACATAGCATAATCAAAGAAAACACAGTGCGAGGCGCTAGTGTTTATCCCCCACTCACTTATTCACCAACTAGAATGATTTAACATATCAGTGAATTTATCTTTAGTCACGTTAGGCTTTAAAGCAGCACTTGATATGTTCATACAATTGTGGGACATATGACATGGCTTCTCACAATTGTATTAAAAATAAATTGTGAACTAGTGTCATTTCTTGATGGTGGCTACTGATTTCCGATATAGGACCTTTTTGGGGTTCCTATTCTGTTGACAGTTAGAGTTAGTTATTCACAGTGCGGTATAAATTTCAAAACAGACTCAAAGTCACATATGTGAATTTCTTAGTGTTGTTATTATAACAACAAGCACTTCATTGTGTTTAGTTCAGAGATGTATTTCTATAGCTTGAATTATCCTTGTTGTATTTAGGGACAATGAAACCTCAATAAGTAATTACTTCGGTAGACATAGTAGTTGAAACGTCTTAAAATTGTTGTTTTTCGGGTTCATAAACACCGCCGAAGATATTACCGGGTTGAGTCTTCTTGACGTCCTACCGGGTTGAGTCACGACCAGGTCGCTTTCTCTAAGACGTTTCACGGCACTACCCGAGTTTGTGCAAGGTAGACTAACAATCGTGTGCCTCCAGGATAAAACAGCCCAGTTCACCTGTTCGATTAAGTACTGCACCGTAAATAATCGTTCGAGAAATAACACCCTCAAATATGGTATTATGACCACTCTTTAATACTGAAACCAATATGGTATTGTTGCCACTCTATTATGGTGTTGAGACCACTCAAATATGGTGTTTCCATCATTCTAATTTTAACTTCTCCAAATATCAATATGGTACATCAATCACTCAAATATGGTGCTACGATCATTCTAACATCTAACTTCTCCATGAATAGAAGAAGAATATATATATATATATATGTTTACCGAAAAGGACTATGATCTTAAAATATTATTTATTCTAAATAGACATAAACAATTGAAGGGATTATGCTCTTAAGACCATTCTTATTTCCGAAAGGACAATAAATCGAATAGGGACTATGGTCTTAAGAACACTCTTAATTTTGAAGAGACATAAGGAGTAGAAAAAGGAGAAGGACTTGTTGACACAAATCGAAGGAGGGAAAGAGAAGAAAAGCACATAAATCATCAACTGTGAATTTCAGTGTGTTGAATGCACTTTGTGAGCTCTCTATTTATAGAGAAAGTTCACAACTAATAAGTGAGAAATTTTGGGAGCAAGTAATTCACATATCTAATACAAAAATATCTTAAATTGAGTATCAAAATATATCATATTGAGTACAAAGATATATTATTCAGTACATAAATATACTATTGAGTATAGAAATATATTATTGACTATCAAAATATATTTCAGATCATGCACTAAAATATATTAGATTGCCTATCAAAGTATTTTAGATTGTGTTCCAAAATATTTTAGCAAAACTTAGGGACTAAGAAAACACTTTCTAATATTGATTAAATTAATGATTTAATTTATCATTTCCAAATAATAAAATATATATCAATATATATTTTTTTCTCTAGTGCTTACTTCGTTAACATAATTATGTACCCCTATTAGAGGTACACCCCCACTATATAAACACTACTAATGTGTGATCTATCCGATGTGGGACTTCTACTTTTTTTCAATTCACACTACATTAGTTCTACCCATTGTAGGAATTTGTGTTTAGTCAATTACTCAATTTTTCACCTATTTTCCAACACACTTAAACCACTATAATCGAAACTAAGAATCGTCATTCACTTGTTACAAAGTTAAAGTCATAAAAAACTCTCATTTGATCATACGCAGTCCACCTTTCTTATTTAGTTTCATGAATTACTATTTTTCTCTCTCTAAAAAAAATGAATTACTATTTTTTAGTGTGTTGATTTAATATTTTTATCTCAAACTAAGTATGGAGTTTTATAGCAAGAGCCAACGAGATTATGTTTCATCAAAATCCACGTTTGAGTTCCGTTACACATTTCATCTAATAACATGTTTATGAAACAAAAATTATGAATGTGTTAATATCATGATATTTCAAACACAAACTTAGGGCTAATTAAAACTTAAAGGACGATTGAAATGCTGAAGTCATTCTAGTTCATAGTAAGATTAAACTGCAGAATTGGGTCTACTGATTTTACACTTTGGTCTAAATGCTGAATTTATGGAATCTCTGGTGTCACCAGACTGTTAATAACGTCTTTGTTTTACACCGTACAAACAAAAACTAAAACAAATTAAAAGAACATCTCTCACACCCTTTTTCAATCTCAATTTGTTTACAAACATTCCCCACATTTAAAAACACACAACAAAGAAAGCACAACCTCCTAAACTTCCAACTAAATAATGTTATATTGTTGATGGCATCAAAGCCTCAAGCACCTCCTTTCTTTTGATTTTTCATTTTGGACAAAAGAAAAAGACTCGGTAGGCTTGAAAATAGTACATAAAAGTGCAAACCCACCAACAACTCATACTAACAGCTCTGTCCAAGCAAAAGCAATTGGACTTCTAACTTGGTGCTGTGCATTGCTCCACAGAATGCTACCAAATCCATTCCTAACCTTAGAAGCATCAGCACCCTTTTTAGACACAAAGGTCACAGTGTACCTTTTCCTTTCCCCTACTTTCGCAAACACAAGCCTAGAAGGCTTCACCGTTATCCCCACGCTAGACGGCACATCGACCACCACATTATAGACAGAACCCGCCTCACCAACATTCGTCACAATCCGTGTGTATCTCACAACCCTCTTGCTCGAAAACACAACTGAGAAAGACGGGTAGTTCAACTGACCAGGATTAGCGAATTTCTTGGTACAATTAACACCGGGACGCTTAACAATGAGTTGGATTTGCTCCGAGTCGTAGTTTAAGGAGCACAAGAAGGTAATGTAATCTTTTGTTGAGGCATCATAAACAAGGCCAGGAGAGAGTGCTTTTTGTGGATTGACATGGCCAGCACCGTGAGCAAGTGGAGTTGAAAAGGATCCATCAGCAGCATCACGAAGTGGAGACTTGGAATTGTCGTGATTATAAGCTGTTGTCATAAGTGCTGATTTAATTGCACTTGGACTCCAAGTTGGATGAGCTGCTTTCAATAGTGCAGCTAACCCACTTATGTGTGGACAAGACATTGAAGTACCTGAAAATTTTATCACACAACACAAAAATCAAACACTCAACACTTAAATGTAACTACTAAAAATTAGAGTGCATCTTAGTTGTAGTCACTGAAGAAAAAATGTGGCCTATGATGCTTTTGAAGTTAAAATAGTTAACATTTAATCTCTCAAAAATTAATTAATCAGGACATATTAGTTACTTCTAATAAATTATGGATTTAATGGAGATGTACCATAAAACAGTGTTACATCTTAGTTGCTTCTAATAAATTATGAATTTAATGGATATGTACCACAAAATAGGGTTAATCGTCCGATATTATATTGTGGATCGCTATTATAGGTGTTAATCGTCCGATATTTGAAAATCGTTTAAAACTTTAACGAACTTTCAGAAATAGAAGTTTATAGTTCTACTCTTCCTCACAATTGACATAGTGACTTGATGAATGCACAAAAAAAAAAAAAAAAGAATAAGGTGTGTATAAAAAATCAACTAACCAACACAAATTAGGTCCACATCTTAACTATAGAAAATGAGATTTCTAATTAAAGGGGCATTTTCAATCTTACTAGATCTTGAATTGAATTTAAAGATTATATGCACTCTCAATGTCATCGAGAATCTATCAATAAAGGGCTGTCATTGTCTTCTAATCTCTTTCCAATAATAATTTTCTAGTTTTCTAGTAGTAGTTCAACCATGGTCCATGGACCACATTAAAAGCTACCTAAAAACGGCTCTATAATCTTAAAATCTACACACATTAATTCAAATTTCAAACAAACTCATCAATCAATGCACTACATAAAGAAAGAAACAAAATACCTGACATAATGTTGAACTTTGTTTTACGAGTATCTTCAGCCAACCCAGAGGGACCAACAGCTTCTGACCAACCAGCCAAAATATTCACACCAGGCCCAATAACATCAGGTTTCAAAATCTCTTTTGTAATCATATTGGGTCCCCTTGAACTAAATGCTGCCACCACAGGTGAAGGTCTAACGTTCAAAACAGTTCCACCAAAACTAAGCACGGCCGTTGGATTAAGATCAGACGATACATATTTCCTAATTTGATCCCCGACAATTCTCCCCACCGCGACAGCCGGTAACAAATGACTATCGGCTACTAATTCTTCCCCGCTTGCGGCGGTGTTCGCTAAAATCATCCCAATTCCACCGGCTTCCTTGACAACTCTCCCCTTTTCCACACGCGCACTAATTCCTCGATCACAAACAACCACTTTCCCACGAACCATGGCCGGTTCAAGTGAACCGGCCATACAAATGCTCGCGGATTGGTTCGATCCGGTGCCCTTAAAATAAACCAAACTAACTGGTTTATTTCCCATTCCTTTTCCACTGTAAAGTGAAACTCCCGAAAACCGTTTTTTATTACCCAACGTCGCGTAAGCCGGAAAATCACGGTCTAGAGTCCCTGCTCCGACCGTCATAATCCACGGCGCAACGTTGGCTAAGGAAGCACGAGTCGGTCCGCAGTTACCAGCGGACGCAGAAACAAAGATTCCACGCTCCACCGCCGCGAAAGCACCGATCGCAATAGTATCATGAAAATACGGAGCAGATCCACCACCCAACGAAAGAGAAAGCACATCAACACCATCTTGAATAGCACGATCCATTCCAGCAAGAATATCCGAAGCAAAACAACCATCTTTCCAACAAACTTTATACGCCGCAACACGCGCTTGAGGAGCCATACCCCTAGCCGTTCCGGTAGCATAACCGAGAAAACTAGCATTCCCAACGTGCGCTCCCGCGGCGGTGCTCGCCGTGTGGGTCCCATGTCCATCACTATCACGCGGCGAAACAATCTCTTTATCACTACCACCTTTTCCTGAAGCCATGTGAAAGCCTCTCGAGAAGCTTCTAGCACCGATGAGTTTACGGTTACAAACGGAAGAGTTGAAATCTTGTGCATTCTCACACGCGCCACGCCAGCGCGTGGGAATCTCAGGCAAACCTGCATCGTTAAAACTCAACGATTCGGGCCATACTCCAGTGTCGAGCACCCCTATGATAACATCGTGTGACGCTTGATCTAACTCTTGTGTACGATGACCTTCCCATAAACCAGTTTGCGTTTCAAGCCCAAGAAACTGTGGAGTTCTTGTTGTGTGAAGTTGGTAAAGGGTATCTTCGTAAACTCCCAAAACGTCATCGTTTTGAAGTAATGTCTCCGCTTGTTGAGTGTTAAGTTTTGCAGCAAAACCAGTGTAGGCAGTTGTGTATGAATAGAGAAGCGGATCGGAATCCGTTTCGTCGGAGTCAATATTAGATGAATCTGTTGATATTGAAAGTGATTGGAGTGTTGAAGAGTACCAATTATGATGAGTTGGGTAAATTGTAGGGTTATAGTGATTTTTCATGTGAACTATGTAAGTTTTTTTGGATGGTAATGAATAGCATTGTGAAATTAAGGTAAGAAGAAGGAAGATGGAGATAGAAACAGAACCCATAATGTGGGTTCTGATACAAAGAAGAGAATAAGTTAGGGTTGTATTAAATTGAATTGAATTAATTGGAAGGTTAAATAATGAGAATGAGAAGAAAAGGGAAGAGAAGAAGAGAGTGGCAGTGAGAGTGTCAGAGGAAATGAGGATTTATAAAGAAAAGGTGTTTGGGTGTGGGGTTGCTTAATGCGTCTTTTTTGTTTAATTAATGCTTAACTTAATTATTAAATTACGTTTCTGCCATCATTTGGTTTCATGTGGTCGTCGGTGCCGTTACCTGCGCTCTGTTTGGTTGATATATTTGACTTCACATTGGCTTTTGCACTTCATATGGAACTATTTCAATTTTTTATAGTACTTCAGTTCTAAGAGAATAATAGAACCTGTGATTGTTATTTTAAATTAGAATTAGATACTTCAAATTCTGTATATTCATTTGCATGTTATGTTTATTAAAGTTTATTTTGGAATTAAATTAGTAGTATTTGATTTGGAATTAACTTTGGAGATAATATTTTAGCAAACATATCTTATTTCATCTATACCGTATGCATTACTCCCTCCATTCGATAATAAATGAGCTTTTGTAAAAAAATATTATTCTAAAATAAGTGATCTATTTCACTTTTAAATGCAATATTAATTATTTTTTTAATTATAACTCTAATTAATATTATTTATGTTTCAAAGTGTAACAAACTTTATATATATATATATATATATATATATATATATCTACACTTATTTTTCGTTATCTCAATTATACCCTTAAACAACTTCTCATGTAAGGAAATTTTCAAAAATATTTAGAGGCCTAATGACAATTATATATCTTACTGGCATTACCTTTGAGCTGACTTTGCTAACACAACTGTGATATAAAATCAAGAGTTTGTATCGGGCAAATAAAGTACTTGGAGGTAAGTGTAAGATGGCGAAAAAAATTGTTTTGAAGAATGAAGTTATGTCATTTTACACTCATGAGAAGGTATCATCATGGAGACCGCCTGCAGATAAAAAAAATTTGGGTTGATCATATGTTTTTGTGCCACAAAAATGATATGTCTTTTCACGCAAATGTGAGTATAAGTTCATACATATATATTCCCTAAAAAGAACCATACATATATAATGTTATTGTGCAACAAAATTCACAATAATGACTTAGTCTTTAAAAATATAGTGACCTAGTATTACATTTGTTTTAAGGTTTTTTCTATAGAAATTTATTGTTATTATTTTCTTAGGATGTGCTATTCTCACACGGATCTACAAGGACAAAGACAGAGAAAAAACATCATGGAGAGTATAGATGGAGCAATTTGGGCTGCGGGGATGAGAAGTGAGGACCAAGGGATTACTCACCTTCCTGTTCTATTGACATCCCTACCTTGAATTATGTTTACTATATTATGTTTTCTTATAAAAAATGATAACGTACCATATTTTGCCTTCATGAGAAACAATAAAATGAATGCAAGCAATGTGGCTGAACAGCTGTATCCGCGTAATAAGAATAGAAAATTAGCAAAGGGTCCACGAATCCATACCCTTCATTGTGGATGCTAGAGTAGAGAGCATGTTATGGGAACTCGTTCATAAGTTATTATTTTACTAAATTTTACTTACATACAAATATTTCAATTTAGTATTTCAACCAACTATATCTTCATCTTTGATATATGATCATATCATCATATGAGCATGGGTACTGTGAAAAATGTTAAAGACTACTTGTGTTTTGTTCCGGCCTGCTTTTTTCTTGTTTGTTGTGCTTTATCCAATACCAATATTGTATCTTCTCTTTGTTTAGATATTTTTCACAAAAATTATATATATATATAGCACAATGAATACTCTCTTCGGTCACAATTATAATCAAAAAATATTTTTTAGGTACAAAATTAATGTATCTGGTCACATTTATATGTCAAATACATTAATTATTCAATATACTTAAAAAGTTATTTTTTTTCTTATAGGTAACCGGAGGGAGTAAAGCATAATGGATGAAAGGAATTATTTTATGTTGGGAGTGAATGAACAAAATCATTAGATCTATATAGATGTCAAAAGATGCTGCATTCTTTTCCAAGTGGGGTTTCTTCTTCTTTACATTACATTAAGGCTCAAGAGTCATGACAAAAGGTTTAATAATTTCTTGTACAAAGTTACTAGAATACAAATGATATGTTGAACTAAACTGACAAACCTATTACTCCACGACCCAAACTGCTTAGCAATAAGCTCAATTAGAGGCTCCCACGTCTCAAGCCTCATTGGATTCACCTCTACACGTAAACCAAGGTACTTGAAAGGAATACTACTCTATACTGGAGAAAGCTCCCAACCAAACTCATGAATTTTGTGTCCACATTAACAACCATGATATTGATCTTGGTGAAATTAACCCTGAGGCCAAACACCAGACCAAAACACCAAATGATGGTTTTTATGGTCCATAGATTTGCCACAGAGGATTCGCAGATAAAATAGTATCATCGACATAATAGAGGTGGGACATAGAAAGTCGGTTTGCCCCGACCATGAACCCTGAGAAATCTCCCAGCTTCTCTGCCTTACAATAGACGCACTCAGACCCTTAACCATCCAAAAGAAAAAGGAACGAGGCTAAAAGTTCACCCTGCTTGAGGTCTTTTTGAATGTTTATCTCTTGTGTTGGACAACCTTTAATCAAAACCAATAGTCTACATGAGAACACACAAGATCGAATCCATGATCTACACTTAACATTGAACCCTAACCTCCAATCACCATATAGTCCAAAAAGCCCCAATTAACTGAATCATAGACCTCTTCAAAATCAACCTTAAAAATAAGATAATCTTGTCTAGACTTCCTAGCCATATCAATGACTTCATTAACCACCACATAACTGTCAACTAGATGCCTTCCCTTGATAAAAGTTGACTGGTTAGCTGAGACAATTTGTCCATGGTTAGAAAAATAGCTCAATTCATATTCAAGTTATTTAATTCATGTCAATTTGGTCATTCGACCAATTTCACCTTTAGAAATGAATTCATTTTATATGTTTTCAAAATTATCGCAGAAACATGTGAGCCTCCATATTAGATTGTTTGGACCCCCTCAATCACTTGATTAAACACTTATTTGTGTTTTAGAGTTGATTGACTTTCCTTAAAAATAAAAATAAAAACTACTTGTAAACACACTCCTTCCCATTTTACATTCATATCTTCTCTCTATCATCTCTACCATATCTATTATCTCTTTTACCGTTCCCCTCTTTTATCTCTCTCTATATATCTCTCTCACTCATAATTGTAAGATTTTTTAGAGATTTTTTTTGTCAATATATATGACACTCTATAATTTTCTAGATTCCTTTTTTTTTTTTACTTTTTTCCCAATATATCTCTCTCTTATTTTTTGAACAAGCAAAAATGGAATATATTAGAAATACAAAAGGATCCTCAAGCACAAGGTGTGCTCAAGAATCCTCAAAAGTACAGAGTACACAGTACAAAGTCCAAAAAACGAGTACACAAAAACAGGCTAACCAATGCCAAAACAAACAAAAGGGTTCGAACACCACATATGAAAATTAGGCCGAATGGAAATAATAGTGGCCTTCATCCACCAGAAAGAATGTAATTTGACTTTCTCTCCCAA
>Ga0315913_1004589_pt1 | contig 16736 bp, 4 predicted proteins | sample MpolsnodulesMG_FD_207736 | JGI IMG/M metagenome (GOLD analysis project Ga0315913, IMG submission 207736) | Medicago polymorpha root nodule microbial communities from Los Angeles, California, United States - small nodules | ecosystem: Host-associated > Plants > Roots > Nodule | place: USA... | reverse complement strand
ATACCCAAACACTTAACTTGATAAATATTGCGAAAACACTTATGAAATACGCAACTCCCTGCGGACACGATCCTATTATACTTACGTGTAAATAGTTTTATGACATGTAAAAATCTTACATCACATCTTCGGCTTGAATCCATTCGATTCTTTGTTCGACTTCCTTAAGGTTCTCAACAATAAGCAACAACAGATCTTCAAGATCACTCTTACCCACATTTCCATCCAATTCACCCGTATGAATGAATTGGCCAATTAGATCATTCATTTCATTCTTCTTGGAGTTGTCCTTTTGTTTCTTTAACTTCTCTAGGGCTTTTGCTATGGATTTCCTCAAGAAGCCCTCATGATCCACCATCAATTTTCTTTGTTCAAATTCAGGAAAACTCATAAACTTGTCCAACACCATCTGGACTTCTTCTTCGGATGGACAAACCACTGCTTGAGTGTTGTTTTCCTCATAGATTATACCACATACACCAATTCCACATAAAGCAGTGATTTCATTAATCTTCTTAATTATGCCTGATTGAAAACATAGCAATAGCCGTCAGAGAAATGTAAAACCGATACTTGATACTATAAATGACATGGCTATAAATTATTGTCTGAAGAGATAAAATAAATAAGAGTATCAAACAATGCACACTGATGTTCATAAATTTCTAATGGTAAATTTTTTGATATGAATTTGCTTCATAAAAATTAAGGAGAAAGCTAGTATTATTACCTTGTTTCCTTTTTCCAAATGTTGCCTTTCTCTTCGAGTCATTAGTTATGTATTCAAGTTTCGAATTTCTAGCGGCCATGGTAGTGATTGGAAAACTGAGAAACGAACAAGAGAGAAATTTTAAAAAGGATGTTTATCATGCCTTTCTTCTTACTCCGGTATACTATTTATATAGGAGGTAATAGTCATTTTGGTCCTAGAAAAGATAGTGAGTAGTCACAATAATCTCTTAATGTTAGTCAAAATAGTCTGTTAGGTGAAATTTTTCGTTAATATTGATATATTAGGTCCTCCATATACTTACTTATTGTCATACAAGTTCAAATAAATACTTAATTATTGTCATATCAATCTTTATATGAAAAGAGTTAATGTTAACATTCAGGAACTATTTTAACGTCATAAATTATTTTGACTAACGAAGTGTACAATCAGAAACTATTTTAAAATTTCGATACATTGAGTGACTATTGTTACTACTCATTACACATTCAGCGACCAAAATGACTATTACCCCATTTATATAGACATATTTTATTTTATTTACTTATTACAAAGAGGGCCAAAGTGCAATTTACATAGACATATTTTAGATACAATTAGGTTGATTTTAAGTAAGTCTTATGAGTATAAAATGGCCAAAAAAAAGTAAGGGTTCAAATCTCGAATTCTCCACTTCTTTATACTTTAAAAAATGTGTGATCTAGCTACTAGATTACGTGACAAAAACTTGACAAAAAAACATTTATGGAGTCATTTAAAATGGCCAATGCAAGAAAATAAGTAAGAGTTTTGCTAGAAGACACTTTTATGAAGGTGTCTTTTAGCAAGTTATTCTATGAGCATTTGCTAAAAGACACCAACTAATTTTTATGAATGTGTCTTTTAGCAAAGTTATAACTAAAAAGTGGAAATCATACCTTGAGGTGTGGGTTGCTAAAAGACATCTTCATGGGTGGCTTTCAGCAAAACCCAATAAGTTATAAGTTCACAAAGAACGGTCAATAAGATAATTTATTTAGTCTTTGTCCCTTTTGATAAATACTCTTTGTAGTTGTCCAAATTATCTTTTCCGTTACAAGAGTATGGATCTTGTGTAATATTAAGATAGAATTCAAACCTCATTAAGAATAGCTCTAAAATTCTTTAAAAAAATAGTTGTAAAATGATATTTAGAGACACTTTAATTAATTATACTTTCCCAATTTTATAAAATAAACATTGTAGTTTTCCTCCGATAACACGTGTAACGAAGTGAGCCATTATGAAGGTAGTAGAGTTTGAAATTTTTATGAACATGTGGTTGCCTTGGTGCGGATGATAACGAATAAGGAGATGGAAACAATTTTGTCAATTTAATATTTACTTTTAGAAATCCCTGCACAATTGGATGGAGAGAACTTTGTTTGAGATTGCAAGGGTTGTCGGGACACCGTTATTGATAGATAATGTTACTAAGAATAGGCTGTTTGGACACTATGCCAGGGTATTGGTGAATTTAGATCTTTCCAAAGACGTTTTTTTTATGAAATTATGGTGGCACACGAAGGTTTTGCATTCCCGGTGGAGATTGAATATGAGGGGCTGCCGGACTTTTGCAGTCGTTGTAAAAGTATTGGTCACAATGTAATGTCTTGTCGTTGGTTACATCCGAAACAAGCAGACAAACACGAGCATCCAGTTGACAAAGGGAAGAAGTCGGTAACTACGCAGAAACGGTACATGCAATGGCGGAAGCCACAAGATAATCCAAAAGACATTGGATCATCTAAGGTGTATGCCCTCATATCTAATCAATCAATGTAATGTCGTTTTTTTATACTAATTTTTTAAAAAATAAATTTAAATGTTAAACAAGTTTTACCCACGAGGTCTAAGTACCCAACCAAACTTCAATATCTAAAAAATTACCATATGGTATATTAGATAACTAAATATATTTTTTTTATTTAAAGTCGGGACTTGCCACCGCAAATGTATTGAAAGTTGCACACTACTACTTTATAAGCATATAAAAAGAGAAATGATATTTGTACAACCATTTTTTGATAACTTTTGTGACAACTTTCTCTTTCACACTCACATTATGTGTTTATTTTCTCTCTCTATTGCTTTGATTTTGGTGTCAATACCTATTTTTTTTTTATAAATTTATGGTTGTCCCAAAAGTTGTCACCATAATGGTTGTTCAAATAACACATCTCATATAAAAAAGGGTTTTGCTAGAAGCCACCCATGAAGGTGTCTTTTAGCAACCCACACCTCAAGGTGTGATTTTCACTTTTTAGTTATAACTTTGCTAAAAGACACCTTCATAAAAATTAGTTGGTGTCTTTTAGAAAATGTTCATAGAATAACTTGCTAAAAGACACCTTCATAAAATGTGTCTTCTAGCAAAACCCTATAAAAAACATGTGACGACTAAGCCACACATGATGACTTAAATCACACATAGGAAACAAAGATAGGAAAATATACCCCATCAAAACCACTATGTCTTCCCATACAACCAAAAAAAAAAAATCATCATAGATTTAAAAATTTGGATTAAATTGAGATACACCTTAAGGAATATGCAAAACAAACACATGATTTCATTCAAGGAAGTAGGTTGGGTAAAACTCCAGGATCGACTTCACCAAAGGGTATGGTATCATCCCCATCACCATTCATCATCAAGTTCATAAAGAATTCCCTTTCAATAATGTCAGTATTATTTATAGGCAACGCAACATGGCCATGATTCATCATTGTCATTTCCTCATTCGTGGATGGTGGCGGTGGCAGTGGAACCAATTGTAGTTGATCTTGACTTTGAATTTGAACATTATTGCAATCATCCCATGATTCCAACCTTCTACCGAGGTCCTTCAATTTGTGGTCTATCAACCAACCAAGATAATTCAAATCAACAACTGACATGTCGTTCTTCACAAGTTTACCTGCATAAATACATTGATCAAAGAGCACTGTCATCTCTTTTTCCTTATTGTCCGTCCTTAATTTCTTCAGTTTATCTTTAGCTTTCAAAACCCTTTGGTTCATGAAAGTCTCTTGATTTTCCATTTGTTTGGTTTGTATAACTTCAGGCTTTGCCCTAAAGTTTGAGAGCACCCTTTGGACTTCACATGGTGATGGCCAAACCTCAGGCTGAGCTTCATAGGGGCCATAAATTACAGCGCATGCTTGAACTCCGCAAAGTGTGCTTATTTCATAAGCTTTCTTCAGTAGACTCTTCTTCCTTTTATTATACGTTGTTTTCCTAGCAGCATCATTCACAATGAAGGCGAGTTTGACCTTTGTTCTAGCCATGATTGTGACTAGAATAAAGGAAAAAGAAAATAGATATAAAAGATGTTTGATGTGATTTTTGTTGCTGTGAATAATCTCTTGATTTTTTTTTTTATATATAGACTAATTTGATATACTAGTTTCCTTCTAGATGGTATTAGGTGTGTGTATGACTAATATCCAGCTGGCATTTTGAGCTGTAAAATGTTGTACTTTATTGGCATTCCATCCATGCATATTATATAAAATCAAGTGCTTTAGTGATTCCCTTAAAAAAATATGGCAAAATATAGTATCTAAATAATTAAATTGATGTAACTGCAGTGAGAGGATAGGAATTCAAATAGATACTATATTTCTCTACGGATGCATGCACATAGATATTCAAATAGGTTTTTATTTTATGGTTAGTTTGAAATACTATATTTTTGGTAGATATTTAGAGCATATCACTGAAACTTCTTAAGTGTATGATTATTTAAAATAATCTTTAGTAACCTTACTCTTTAAAAAAAATCTAATATAATAGAAGGTCCCCAAAAAAATATAATAGAAGGTATTTAAAATAGCTCGCATACTTTTAAGTTTTATATTTTGTTGAAAAAAATTGAGACAGGAGAAAATGAGTTGGATGTCTTGTATTTAAACCCAAACGAAAGAGTCGTTTTTTTCTTAACAACAATTTTTTATTGGATAAAGGAGAAAAGTACAAAGAGTATTTCATCCCCAACATGGAAAAGTATAAGTGTATTCGACTCACAAAAAAGTTCCACTGTCACAAAATAATGCAAATCAACTCAAAAATAACTTGCACTCAAACCTCTCGATGGAAGTTTTTCACTCAAAGCTACATACAAATATTTCACCGAGAAGAAATTTGAAGCTTCAAGAGTCCAATTCCACTTATCCTTTTCTTTTTGAACCCTTATATTGAGAAAAAGATCCCTTAATAACCCCCAACATTTTCTCCTCCATTTCAAAAAGGTCCCTCCTCTAATCAAACTTCCAACGCCATATATCATCAACCCACTGACCCATTTGACTCACTTGGTCATTCTTTAGATGGGAAAACACGTAATGCGCCTGCCCCAATGCGCGAGCCACGTGTTGTTACGAGATAATATAGCTTTTTGTTGTATTTTTTCTATGAGTGTGAGGAAAAAACCTAGTTTTCAGTCCAAACCCACCTAGAAATATGCACAATTTCTCAGCTAGGCCAAATCTATTTGATTTGGTTGACCTTCATATATAATATTGACTTTAGCGACCATAACACCGAATCTATTAGATTTGATTGATATTTTTGATGTTGACTTTATTGACTTTTTAGAAGTTGGATATATTAGAAAGAAACTATTGGAAAATATATCTAGAAGAAAATTATTAAAATAAACAAATAGAAAATTATTCTTTAAAATTTATTATTTATTAAATGGATGAATTCCACATATGGATTTGAGAAAATAATACACTGCAAAAATATTTTAAGTTAGTTACATTTACAATTTAATAAAACTCATTTTTCCCTGCGTACGTTTTCATCGCACGTCAACTTCATATTTCATTATTTGATACCTACAACATTTTATTAATGTAAGGGTCAAATTCTTTATCTAAATTGGTTCACACTCAAAGCACAAGAAACAGTGTCATAAATTAGGTACTAGCAAAACTTCTCGATCAAAAAGAAATAAAAATACAACCACGTCATACAATTTAAGAAAAAGTTCACACAAAATTCTTTTGCAATAAAATAGTTTAATCAATTATCAAATCAAAAATATATAACAACCTCAAATGAAATTATGTGTAAGAAGCATACTCATAAATACTACATGATCTGAGTATAATATCACCATCCACTTAGACACCACAAAGAAGTAAAAATCACCAGCCACTTAGGCACCACAAAGAAGTAACATAAAGATCACCGACCACTTAAGCACCACCAAGAAATGCATATGTCATGCCATGAAATAATGTTCAAGTGCATATCAACGGCCACTTATGCAACCACAAAGAGAAAATGATTATTTACATATAACCAGCCACTTAGACAACCACAAAAAGAAAAACCATATACCAATCTATAAGAAATAAATCTTTGTCTTCTCTAGCTTTCACGCATATTAAATATTGAAACCTTAATCACAGATAACATAGAATTCATATCATCATGTACACACGTGGTATAAAAATTAAACTCTCATTACACACATTTACAGACATCACTTCACATTATGTTCTCATATATAAATAAACTTTATAAAAATCTAATATTTACAACTTAAATATATATTTTAATTGCTTTTATTTTTATTTTCAAACGATTAGAATTCTTACCACTACTTCTTAACACGGTCTTAGTACTTAGTATAGACGTATGGAAAAAATAAATCTTTACATTTGACACTTTTTCTCTTTGGCACAAAAGTTCATGGAGTCCTATATATTGTTGCTCTCATATAAGTTGGTTCAATGTTTCCTTTTGGTGCTATACGAATTTGAATTTATATGAAAGGATTTCAGTTAAAGGATAACCTCAAGACTCCACACAAAATGATGCGATCAATGAAATGTTGGATATAACACTCTTGAACTCCATAAACAATATTTAATGCAAATAAATCATTCAATCAAATAGTTCAAAATATTATGTCATTATTTTTCTCAAAACACGCATCATTCGGTTTTCATAAAACTCGCAGCAGAATAAAAACAACATCTTAAGATAAATATTGAATTTATTGATGATCATCAACATTGGAAAAGTAAATATAACTTAAGATAAAATAAAGTCAACATATTCAAACCAAACACACATGAAAACCAATTGTAAAATACATACTCAAAAAAAAAACTAAGACTCCAAAAATAGAAAAGGCAATAAAAACTAAACGACGAAAAATAGGACTCCAAAAATACTACATACCCCATTTAAAATAAAATATGAGCAAAATATGTTTTAAAAATTAAGTGTATTTAGTCCAAAACTTAGATCAAATACATTTGACTTTTTAAATCAGTTTTGCTAACAGTTCATTCTAAATGGAGTAAAAGATCACATTTTTCTAAGAAATTATGAATGCATAGAACAAAGGCCATTTGTGATATAATCCCTAGGGAACTCAGACTATGTTCCGTTCATAATTTCAACTCCATTTCAATCCTCATCTTCGGATTGAATCCATTCGATTCTTTGTTCGACTTCCTTAAGGTTCTCAACAATAAGCAACGACAGATCTTCAAGATCACTCTCACCCATATTTCCATCCAATTCACCTGTATGAATGAATTGACCAATTAGCTCATTCATTTCATTCTTCTTGGAGTTGTTCTTTTGTTTCTTTAACTTCTCTAAGGCTTTTGCTATGGATTGCCTCAAGAAGCCCTCATGATCCACCATCGATTTTCTTTGTTTATATTCAGGAAAACTCGTCAACTTGTCCAACACCATCTGGACTTCTTCTTCAGATGGACAAACCACAGTTTGAGCGTTGTTTTCCTCATAGATTATACCACATACATCAATTCCACATAAGGCGGTGATTTCATTAATCTTCTTAATTATGCCTGTTGAAAAACATAGCAAGAGCCGTGAGAGAATTGAGAGAAATGTAAAACTGATAATTTATACTATAAACATGGGTTTAAATTATTGTGAATACAACATTCGTTGACAATTGTCCATAATAATTGTGACTACTTATATATCATTACAAGGCATATAATAGTTCTAATTTTCTTAAGATATAAAATAAATAAATCATAATATCTAACGATGATACGCATGTTCATAAATTTCTAATGGTAAATTTGTTTGATATATGAATTTGCTTCATAAAAATTAAGGAGAAAGCAAGTATCTAACCTTGTTTCCTTTTTCCAAATGTTGCTTTTCTCTTCGAGTCATCAGTTATGTATTCAAGTTTCAAATTTCTCGCAACCATGGTAGTGATTGGAAAACTGAGAGAAAGAACGAGAGAAATTTCAAAAAGGATGTTTATCATGCCTTTCTTCTTACTCCGGTATACTATTTATATAGGAGGTGATAGTCATATTGGTCCTAGAAAAAAATAGCGAGTAGGCACAATAATCTCTTAATGTTAGTTAAAATAGTCTGTTACGTTAAAATATTTTCGTTAATATTGATATATTAGGCCCTTAATATACTTACTTATTGTCGTAGAAGTCCATATAAATACTTAATTATTGTCATACAAATCCTTATAATAAAAGAATTAATATCAACATTCAAAAATTATTTTAACGTCATAGATTATTTTGATCAACAAAGTTTACAATTAGAGACTATTTTGAAATTTCGATCCATTAAATGACTATTATAACTAATCATTACACATTCATAGACCAAAATGACTATTACCACATTTATATAGACATGTTTTATTTTATTTATTACAAAGAGGGGCCAAGTGCAATTCACATAGACATATTTTAGATACAATAAGTTTGATTTTAAGTAAGTCTTGCGAGTATAACTTATAAATGAGAGAAATTAAACAACCACCTTAAATGGTTTATCTTACTCATGTATTATTAACATTTACGGAGTAATTTGTCCCAAAAGTGTAGCTCAGTTAGTAGCTATCAGAGAAATTATTGGCAGAGATTGGAGTTCGAACCCCAAATTCCTCATTTGATCTCCACACTTTAAAAATTGTGTGATCTAACTACTAAATTACTTGACAAAAAAAACATTTATGATGTCATGTAAAATGATCAACGCAAGAAAATACTCCATCCATCCTATTTTAAATGACCTAATTTAAAAATGTGTAATGTTCATATAATATGCTTTCAATTAGTTCACAAAGAACTTTCAATAAGATGATTTATTACTCTTTCTCCTTTTTAATAAATACTCTTTGTAGTTGTCCAAGATATCTTTTCCGTTATGAGAGTTTTGATCTTGTAATATTAAGATAGAATTCAAACCTCATTAAGAATAGATGTAAAATTCTTTAAAAAAATAGTTGCAAAATGACCATTAAAACCATTTTAATTAATTATACTTTTTCCCTTTCCCAAATTTTTTAAAATAAACTTTGTAGTTTTCCTCCGATAGCAGGTGTGACGAAGTGAGCCACTAGGAAGCACTACTAGAAAAAGTAAAATTAGCGAGAGAAATTAGTGACGGAAAAAATGAAATTCCTCACAAATTCCTTGGTCGTAAAATTTAGTGACGGAATTAGAAAGAGATTTCACGTTTTCCCTCACTAATTTTTGTTTTTTTAGTAGTGAAGGTAGTAGAGTTTGGAAATTTTATTAATATGTAGTGCACCTAAAACTAATATATATGTAGTTTAAATGACACATTACATTACTCTTATTGCTATATATACTACATCCAGTCACATTTATAAGTAAAAAAATATTTTTTAGGTTCATTGAATATCTAATGTATTTTGTATATAATATAGATCAAATACATTAGATATTCAATGAACCTAAAAAATAGTTTTTTTTCTTCTTATAAATGTGACTGGGGAGTATATTTCAAAAATTCCATGGTAGCTTGAAACGCCACACCAAGGCAACCACATGTTCATAAAACTTTTCCAACTCTAATACCTTCCTAGTAGCTCTTGTTTATGTCATTTTCTTCGTTGGAGTTACTCTGATGTTGATCGGACTTGTGTCCTTAATAATCATAAGTTGACCATAGATAGGATTGTGTAACCTTCATTGATATTCTCTCATCTCTTGGAAGAGTAAAAAATAAGACGTTGTCTTGCACTCCTTAAAAAAACCAAAGACAATGGCTTGCACTCTACTACAAAAGTTAAGTATTACACTATGGAATCCATCGCTATTAAAATAGTTTGACTGTATATTGAGATTGATTGTCACTTCACTTTATATCATCTTCAACATAACACAATTACGTTGTTGATTGTTTCCCCCTCCTTGTATAAATTGCCAACTTGTTCACATAAACATATTCCATTAAACATTTTTGTTTCTAATTGCTAGAAAACTTGTGATACTTCTTGCTAATGCATTGTGAGTTTAAAGGGAGATGTTAGATAATATGTTTTTGGACATTTTACTATTATAAGCTAATGGTGTTCTAGTCTTTTAATTCTTTACTGTAAATTATCATTGAAACTCTTGCATTCACAACTTTTACTATTTACATTACTTGAATCCTAATTTCTTAATGATATTCTTCTTCCCGTTTTCTCTCTTTCTATATTAATCCCCATTGTTAACAACATCAACTAGAATCATTTATTTATATATATAAGGATTTGAAATCTATTTCGAAAGGAAAAAGCTATTTATAGCGAATAGTTTTCTCGCGACAACACCACGACGTGTACGGTATTCAAGCCTAGTTAAGATTCAAAACGCAGATCTTACAGTTCTAGTGCTTTCGTGGGTCATTCGTGAATTTGGCTTCGCTACATATATCAAAGGTCATTTCGAAACTACATAAAACCATATCATTTCATCCATAATTTAATGGTGTTTAATAGGAAAACAAGGAAAGAATTCCAAACTTCCCAATCAAAATAAGGGAGAATGCTTATCCAACAATTACATCTGATCTAGGTGCCAACATCTTGGGAAAGCATCTTGTTACCTATTGAATTTGGAGTATAAGAAATATGTATACCTTATAACGTTTGCACCCTTTCATGCCGATAAGCAGAAATTGATTGGTCGAAGTATAGAAACCAATTTGTTAGTTCCCTTGATTTTGTATCATTGAATGGGCCAAGAGTCGATTGGACTAGCATCTAGATAGAGAAGGGGCATCTTGTCAAACTTTTGTAAGACTTGAGTTTGAATAACTTGTAATTTTAGCAACTTATAAATCAAAGTCAACTTCCTTATCCTAGATTATATGTCACACACAATTTTGTAAAACGACTCATAATTTCTCTTTTCCATACAAAATTAATTACATTTCTTATGACGTATGAAATGCCCAAAACGTCATATAATTTGGGACGGAAGTAGTAAATAGTTTGGTTTGTAGAAGACAATTGATATCAACGAGAGTAATCAACTTTTGTATTATTATGCTACACTTCTGTTTTCTTACTTTTTTTTAGGGGAAAAGGGGGTACTATTTCTTTCCTTCTATTCACTGGTTTTGCAAGACTTATAATAAATTACATATCTTTTACATATATAATTTATAAAAATATTATGGTATAGATGTAAAAAAAAAAAAATCATAATATGTAAGTAAACATTTGTTTAACGACGTTATTTTTATATCAACATTGTTTTGATTTTTAACCAATGAAAGTGAGTCATTACTCATTTGTTTTAATTATCAACCAATCAGAGTTAAACCAATTGTCATATGTCTTTTGTAGTTGAATTGTAGATTACACGCCGTCAATGACACATATTTACTAACAAGTAACCCAATGAAATTGTAACACACCGTCACATTTTAATATGTAAACCAATTAGAATGTAACATGTGTCACCTTTTAATTTGCAAGCAAATCTTATGTTTTAGGGATAACTGATTTTACATCATATGTTTTATGGGTTCGAAGTGTAATTTGCTGATTAACTTTCTCATATACATCACTACATGAAAACTACATTTTAGCGTCGGCCTGAAACCCACGCTAACAGGGTTAAAACGGACGCTAACACTATTGGTGTGGGCAAGCTAAAAAAGTTGAAGCTAGTTGGAAGTGTCGGTTGCAGGCCATATTTGGTTAATCTAGTATCGATGTAGCTGAGTTTAAGTCTAACTCTACTTTGAACCGACGGTAATATATCCAACATCTAAATAGTCAATAAAGTCAACATCCTAAGTATCAATCAAATCAAATAGAGTGGGTATTATCGACGCTAAAGTCAATATTATGAAGGTCAACCAAATCAAATAGATTTGGCCTAGCTGACCCTAATCGATACAAGTTTTGGCACGTAATGCTTTATTAGATACTCTATTTAGCCCAAAATACCAATAAACAAGGATAACACATTAAATCAACAACAAAGTAATATGCAAATCTAGCTAGTTATGGCAAACCGCAATCCTATTTTGCTATAATCACATATAGTAAACCACAATCCAACATAAAGAACAATAAATAATATGAAAATTATAGTTAAAATCATACCCATAAATTTAGGATCTACTAGTCCTATGTAATCAATCAACAACTTCATTTTCATATATTCTTTCTAGCCAAACAAAGCAAAACAAAAGTACAAAATAAACAAGAGATAGAAAATGAAATCACTAGTTGGAACAAAATAAAAGTAAAAATTAAAAACCAAAAAAGAAATAAATCTTCAAGAAATTAATAAAAGGGTAGTTCGTGAGAGTGTAATGATAACTCTTGTTAACCAAAAAAAAAATCATCATAGAACAAAAGCCCTGAAAATTGGAAAAGAAAACCCTAAATAGTCTGTCTATCAAATATCAATGTTCTTCTGGTTCTTACATGTTGATTACATTGGATAATGAACATAACATGTTCGTGACACATATAAGATATAATGTGTCTGGTACCAAGTAGCCAACATATTGATCTGCTAACATAAATGGAAGTTGAACATCCTATGGTAAAAATAAGTTCATAGTACAATGTGTCTTAAATTCAATGAAAGTTTTATCTTATTCTTTCTTCATTTGGTCGTTCTTTAATCCAACAAAGAAGTTTTTGTTAATTTAATACCATAATGAATTTCTTTATAAGTACAGTGAAGATGTACATGATATAAATGCAAAAGTGAGTCCTCCTACAAGGATCATTTTTTAAGGATGCAAAATCGTGCATACAACCTAGAAATTAGCTTCCATACTATGATCATCAACCTAAGGTATTTCCCTTTTGACGACTAACAATTCTCATTTCATCATTGATTCTCTCAACTATTCATCAACAAATCTATTCTTCTCTTAACGGATCTATTCTCCAGTACAATATAAGAAACTTCTCCCTGACAGTTAAATTCGAGACCGATGAATATAGTAAATCATTGAAGGAGCTTTGTTCAACAAAAAGGTTGTTACAAATACCTTGTACAAGTTGTTTATTGAATATCATCTCTAACTGAGAGTTTCAAACTTGTATTAGTATCAAACCATTCACATTACATAATTTACATTATCTTTTGAAAAGTTATCTTTGATAAGAATTATTCCTATTTGTAAACTCTCTCATGTTGAGAGTTATGAGGTGTTGCAGTTAAACAAAATAAAATATTCCTAGTAGCGGGAAAGAATATATGCTACCTACCGAAGCTTGATATATATAATTTAAAGAAGAGCCTAAAAAACCTTACATAATACTTTTTTTTACAAAAGCCTTACATATTTGTTTAAATCCTTTGTGAGCTAAGGTGAAGTAGCTTTGACGCTGTGAAGTTTATTCATTAAAAATAATTGTTTTATTTTCTATCTCTTCTCTTTTTACTTTTACTAGTCTTCATATTTGTTTTCAAGTTGGAGTTGTCTTCTTTTTTTAACGGCAAAATTTTATTAATAACGAAGTTCATGCACAAGACAAACAGAGACCGATAAGACATAGACTATAAAACAAAGAGTGTCGTATATAGGCGGAACATCCAAAAAAGATGGATACACCTTATATCTTAAAAGACTAATAAAAAGTATACCTCCAAAACCAATCTAAACCAAAAAGGGAATTTATTTCTCCAAAACCAAGTTGTAGTTATTGATCAAATAATTTTATAAAACAAAAAGGGAAGTTTTTAAGCATTTGAGCACAATTGCTTGGTTTGAAATAAGTAGCATTTGCAGCAACCTAGCAACCACCTTTCTCTCCCGGCCCTTTTCTAAAGTTTGGCTGGTTCGTGGTGGTGTTATTTGTAGCACTTCATGGTGGTTTTTAGAGAGTTTTGTGGTGGTGGTGGTGCAGGTTTTCGCGGTTATTCTCGTGATGGTTTCATAGTGGTTTTGGTGGTGATATGTGGATAGTTTGTGGAGGTGGATTTGGATTCAAATCTCTCGGTGGCTGAAAAGCAAGAACTTGTAGTGCGCTAGTGATGCTTCTATTTATGGTGGATTTTGAAAGGCATTATTTTTAGGGGTTGTGGTGTTTATTGGTGGCGTTGTTGCTCTTCTTTTGAGTTCACCCAACTTCTTGTTGCTTATATTGTTTTGCTTGCATGTGAGACTACTCATTGTACTCAAACAACTTCCATTAGAATTTGGTAATGTTGTTTACTATAGCCTTTCAACTGGTCACTAATTATAAGGGTGATCACCACACACATTGAGCTTTTTGGAAAAAAGGATTGGAATTGGGAGTTTTTTTCCAACTGAGTTTCCTTTAAGATCACCGAAGTGACTATAAAGACTTCAACCGAGACATTGCAAAGAAATCTGCATAGTATCTTCTTTCCAAAGTTGTTAATTATCTGGCGTCAACAATTGGTGAGTTTGAATGGTAATGGTATTTGAATGTTGTGGTGTAGGATTTTTTTGGATATATAAAGCTCTGTTTTGGTAGAGGGTTTTGGAAGACCTATTGGTGTTGTGTAGGGTTGTTCTGGTGTCTTTTGCGATGTTTTGGGGTTGAGTGGTGGTGATTTTAGGTGTTTGCTTGAGCTTAGTGGTGGTGGTTGCAACCTTTGGGGTGGTCTCAGCTCTCAATAGGTTTTACAGGTGGAGATTTTGTTTTTTTGAGATCGGGGTGTTTTTGAGGTTGTTGGTAATAAAGGTTAATAGTGTTGATGAGGGGGAGGCATAACTGTCCATCAATTGGTGGTGATATGTTTTTGTTGAGTACCAGTTGTTTGTGACTAGAATCTCGCTTTATTTTGGCTATCAGTTGGATTATGTGGTGACCTCGAATTTGGGTCCATTTCCGTCGTCGCTTACCTATGTTGGTTTTGGGTTGTTTCTTTGTTGGTTTGTGACGTGATTTGGGTGGTTCAAATTTTGGTCGTTTTTCAGTTGGTTCTGTTTGCACTATTGTTCCACATGTTGATTATCTTGAGATTTGTCTTCTGAATTCTAGTGGGACGATCCCTTTTGCTTCGAGATCAGAAGTTGGCGTTTAGTTTTCAAGTTGTTGGGATGGTTAAGGGATCTACTCCAAAGGTCCAGGTGTTGAGGGGTGCCTTAGTGATTTGTTTATGGAGTCTGGTGGACCGATCACTTTTGATTCGAGATCGGGAGTCAGTTTCTTGACTCAAGTTTTTTGGCTTGTTTTGGCATCTTCCCTAACAAAACGAGGATTCATTGGTGGTGGAATTTGAATGAGTACTGGAATTTGGCCCAGTTGAGGTGATTTTTGTGGTGATGAGAATGTGAGGTGTTGATGTTAGGGGGTTTCAACGCGTGTGATGGTTTTCTGGAGTGAAATTGGAGTGAGTAGTGGGAGATAGGTGTTTGGACTTTGTTTATGTGGCTATTCACGATCGGCTGTGAGATTTTGGCTTAACTTTTTGTTTATGTTGGTTTATGGGGTTCAACTTGGTTTTGATGTTGATTTGGTTTTAGAGGTTTATTTTATTGGTATTTAAGATGTACGATGTATACATTTCGTTTTTGAGTGTTCCACCTACATACAACGCCTTTTACTCTGTAGTTTTTGTCTCACCGATCCATGTTCGTCTCGCGCAAGGACTTGGTTATTAATAAAATTTTGCCATTAAAAAAATTATATTTGCAGCTTGATCAAAGTCATATTTTTGGGATTATTAGTTATTTTACTCAAGTAAAAAAAGGAATATGAGTTATTTTATTCAAGTAAAAAAAGGAATGAGTTATTTTTCCACCTTTGGGTGCAATTATACTTGGATGTTTTAAAAAACTATTTTATTCAAAGTCATATTTTTAGGATTATGAAACTTATATTAAACATTAAAAGATGCTCATCTGAGCACAAGATGTGCTAAGAAAGAGCAATATAGTTCAATTACAATATAAAAAAAAGAAGAACTAAAGTAAAAACAATTTAAAAGATAACACTAATGATATTTTATAATTGACCAACATGGAATTTAAATTGTCTTTTAAAATTACAGAACCAGGATTCTATCATTGAATGGACACCTCGTGGACGTAATATGTTTTTGTCTGATGCTAGTTTGAAATTTAAATTGCTTTGCTTTTAATATTATTAAAGGAAACGTAAAAATATTTTGTACTAATATAAGATGTTTATAATACTATATTTAGTTAATAAATTTTTTGATATGATATTTCATTCTTTTACTATTGGTTCAATGAACAATTTTCCCTGCTTTCATTTACCTTTGTTGTCTAGAGACTATATAGTTTAGGGCTTCACTTTTATAGGGACTCACTTTTGTAAATATGTTCAGGTTTTATTTGAGTTAAGATCCTTTATATTTATTAGTTTCTTCATTTTTTTTATTTGCAGAGATATAAATATAAAGAAGTTTGAAAATAATTAATAATGGCGGAACTCACTACATATTTTTTGTATCTATTTCTCACCAAATGACATTGTCCGTTTATTTAAAGCAAATGGAGAGAATCTTAACTTATTTTGTTATTTTCTTCGGATAAAGAAAATAAGTACAACTTGGAGTTCGACGTTAGTTTTTAATTATATTATTTTATATTCTTCTAAAACAAATATTAAATTTTATTATATTAGCGGAACAGAGGTTATAACCCGGACACTCCACTTTTTTTGTGTTAAATAGCCACTTTTTTTTTGACCAAGTAGTCTGGTGGCTAGAATTCACCTTTTTTAAGGTGAATAAT
>Ga0315913_1004588_pt1 | contig 16736 bp, 5 predicted proteins | sample MpolsnodulesMG_FD_207736 | JGI IMG/M metagenome (GOLD analysis project Ga0315913, IMG submission 207736) | Medicago polymorpha root nodule microbial communities from Los Angeles, California, United States - small nodules | ecosystem: Host-associated > Plants > Roots > Nodule | place: USA... | reverse complement strand
TTATTTAATTTTAATGCTTGAATCTTTTGGATAATTATGTTATGTACCATTTGGATAATTATGTTTAATTAATGTTTGAAAATTATAACTTTGATGTTATAACTTGATTTACGATTTTCGGATTATATAATTCGGAAGCTATCTACAATTTTTGAATTATATAATCTGAATCCATCTATTCATAACCGGCATCATCATCCATCAGGGTGAATGAAGTGCCAAAATACACGAATAAATCCGGAATTAATATTCCGGAATGGGTTCGGATTCTATAATCCGGACGAGGGGTATTTTAGAAAAAAAATAGGGCGCGCGAGAAAAGACATATGGTGGGAAAAGTAATTCCATAAGCTTTATTCCAAAATTACTGCCAAGCTTTGTAACATGTTATGTGTACTCACAGTCAACTAAAACCGAAACAGAGCGACTTGTGTGTGAGTTTAAACGCTTTGCCCTTCTGCCTATCTACCAAAAAAATGATTTCTCAAGCCGCCTTCCAAAAACATAGGATTACCGGAAGCACGCTATTTGCCAAGTATTTACAAATTGAATCAACATGCCAAATAACAAATGTTAACACATTTTCGATAACTGAATTTTTTTTCTTCCTTCAATCACATTAATAATTAATATTATTTTTAAGTATTTATTGTATCAATCTAAATTGTATATAATGTAATACATGGTTTTGGGTGTCTTTTTTCACTTTCAATTATACTATTAAACAATTTTTGTCTATAAGAATGTTATATTGCTGATGTTATTAAAAAAATAAGAATTTATATTGTACTTGTTATATTGTTTGTGTCTTTGAAAAAAAATTAAGTATAATTTATTACAACATAAAAGTACAAACTATCTATAATTATAATTTTAATTAAAATCAAAATAATTTTAATTAAAATAATTTTCTTTATAAAAACTATTGTTTGTAATCTGTACCCATTAAAATAAAAGGAATAATGAGTTACTATAAAATAATTTAAGCAAAATTTTATCGCCTCTTCAACTAGTTGCTAATATATACACGGAAAACGAAAATGTAACTGATTGAAAGGAACGTATGAAAAATCCGATGGATTAAGGAGTTGGAATCACAAAAGTTTCCAAGAAACGGAGCAAGAATTTACGCAATGGAATAAATAAGAAAGATGTTTGATTTAAGAGAAATGTTAACTAGTGCTCCCATGACACTAGTTAAGGAGATTAATATAGAATTTTGCATTAGGAAGTAATGAAAAATGAAATGTTTTAATTTATGAAACTTAAAAGCTATTGAAATAGATAAACATGATTTGTTGGGTGGTTTTGTTATAATTTGAAAATCACCAACATAACATTATTCTTTTAATCAAAATCAAAATTTCAAAAATAACACAATTCACAATTTACAACCGTTAACGCAATAAAAATAGTGAAAAGATGAACACGTCAGTTAGTTCAATATATCAAATATCAAGGAGATACACTCTTTTTTGGATTGGATTTTTATTGGTCAATTTTACCCTCCACTTACTATTTAAATAAAATAAAGTGTTGAATAATAACCACCATTAAAAGAATAGAAAAGGAGATCGACCTAAGCAATGGGGTAAACCCAAACCACTTTTTTTTTTTTTGGTACAAAAGAGGGCCAAAGCCAAGGAGAAAGAAAACTAAGAAATTAAACGGACGTTCCTAGGCATGCAAGGCCCGGAAAAATCATCAAACAAAAGACTCGAAACTCACCAGGGGGATTCTCCAGAATATGAAAATCTAGAAAATCCATCGAAATGCTGAAATTAGCAGGTCAATCTGCACTTTTGTTGCCTTCACGCCAAGTATTGGTAATTTTGACAGTCCAACTCAAACTCAAAAGTTGTCGAATACGCTTGACCAAGGTAGGAGTCGTTCCACCAAAATTGCAATTTTTAGTAATGATGTCAACCAAGGTAGAGTTGTTCCACCAAAACGCAAACCACTTTACTCTGTACTGTAGTTTCTTTTCTGTGTTGGTAGAAAGTAGCAACGTTACTATTATTTTGGTTTTTTTTTTTAAATTAATGCTCTTCTGTGTTGGTAGAGGCATCATCATACTATGGTTTATGTTGATTTTGGTTTTTATTAATTATCTGCAAATGTTTCCCATACTTCTCTCTTCCCTTGTTTGTTAGAACTTAGAATCATTATCTAGCATAGTACGTACCATTTTTTTTTTATTTCAAAACCACAACATGCATGTATAGTTCTGTTATACATTCATTCTTAGCATTCTATTCTGCAGCCATGTATTATGATTATGATTTCATTGTTTCTTGTAAACTGTAGGTTTAAAGAGATATTCTATTCAAATGGGGATGTCTACGTTGGTAACTTCAAGGAGGAACTTCCTCATGGCAACGGAAAGTACACATGGTCAAATGGATCAATATACGAGGGTGATTGGGTTGATGGAGAGATGGCATGGAAGAGGGATGAAGACCGGTATAGATTTGTAAATGGGAATGTCTACACCGGAAATTGGAATGAAGACAAAATGGATGGAAGAGGGATCATGAGTTGGGCTAATGGTGATGTTTTTTATGGTTGCTGGTCAAATGGACTTATACATGGATCTGGAGTTTTTAGATTTGCAAATGGAGATGTCGACACTGGTAACTTCAGGAGTAAACTTCTTCATGGAAATTGAAAATACACATTTTCAAATGGAACAATGATTGAGGGTTGCATATGCTCAAATGGAAAAGTGACAGAGAAAGGACTAATGATATGGGGCCTTCAAAATCCCATATGTCCTGATTCCTCATCTGGTGCGATTCTTTTTGTAGTCAAAAGGGAATATATGCAAGGAGTTCTAATTGTGGATAAAGTTAGACCATACTCAGAAATAACACATAATAATAAGAAGGAAAAGCAAGATTAGATGGCGATTATCTGACTCTTAATTTGCAACTTGGCATCAGGTAAATTATTTGATTTTTAGAACAAAAAAGTATTATGGAAAATTTGATATAGTATTCATGTGGTTACCACTATTATCACATTTCTTTCAACTGTTCTATACCTAATTATTTTATAATCACTACCTTATATGTAGAAAATCATTTGACTAATAGAGTAGATGACTTCAAGTGTTAAAAAAATGTCCGCGGACGGTTTGATAAAATGCGCACTTGCTGCTTGATTCCCAAATCAGATTAGTATCAGAAATAATTTATAATAGAAGTTCTGTTTGATATTGTAAGTATAATATTTGAAACACTGACATAAACATTTTGGTATGGATAGGAAATGGAAACAGATTAAGAGGTACATGAATTCCACAAGAAAATCCAAAGGGGTTCAGTTTTTCCACTCATCATTGATGAGCGTAATCCATATGCATATGGAAGGCTATTTAGTGTTTAGTTTGCTTCTTTTTTCACTTTTAACTCATATCAACTTCATGTCTGTAGTATTATTAGTTTCAACTGTCAACTTATTCAGGATGATTAGAGATAGATAAAACAGAAATATGAATAATCAAATAGGAAGAAAGAACGTGATAGGGACTCGAGAGTGTTATCGGGTGCCCAAGTCCCACATTCAGTAGAATGGATGCTTGGTGGAGTTTTAAGTGGTTTGGTTCTTCCTTTTCGGTAGCTAACTTTTAAGGGAGGGTTCCTCAAGTGCTTAGATACAAGTCAGAATGATGTGATATTTTGTTGAAAATGTGTAAAGCTTTTTCATGTTTTCTTTATAACAACCTGTAATTTTGTTTTTCTTATAGAATTTTTTATGTACCTCTTATCTGTTGAGATTAGCAATGAAGAATTGAAGATGGTTAATTACTAATCAGGAAACCAAAAAATTAGTTTGTGACATTAGTTAATTAGGCTGCTGAAATTTGTGCATCACATGTACTCTGTGTTTATGACATCTATTCTCGTGTTCATCGATGTTTTATTTTTCCTATGCAGAGGTTATGACAATGAGAAAGGGTGATCTCCACATAAATACTTAACACTAACAGATGGACATGTTGAGAGGAGGACCAGATGATACAGTAGATGAAGATGGAGAGCAGCTTTTTACATTTGAACTCTATTGTGCAGTTTCAATTTTTGGATTTCATTACTCACTAGCACTTATTCTCAAAACATCTTAACTTGTTACAGTTTATTTCATTTATCTTATTACTCACTAGCAAAATCATCTCAGCATGTTGAGTGTTAGCAGGGACAGAGTCAGGAATTTAGTTTAGGAGGACTGAGTAAAAAGTATAATTTAGTAAAGAAAAAATTAAATTTCAAATGTATAATATATACAAGATATTTAAAAAAAAAATTGAGTACCTTAAGGTTTGTTCCAAAATGATGAGACTAAGACGATATTTAAATGGCACATTAAACAAATACGAAACAACGAAAATGCAAATGTAGAGGATGCAATTGCAACCAGTGAGTTGTTGGTAGTGGTTGAGCGCGTAAAAACAAAGTCACGTGTAATGATTTGATATTTTTATGAGAAATTGCATTGAAGAATCATAAATTGGAATTGTAGTTAAAGATTAAGATTCTTCTATAAATTGGAGAGAAAAAACTTGTGTTTCCTTTTCGGTGTTACAAATTTTAGTTAAAAATTAGTGCAATAAAGCCTATAATCTTAGTTGTTTAAATCCCAATATATTGAGTCAGAAAAAAGGTCATCATACAATATTGTATAAAGTCCACAAAAAATAAATATTGAGACCGAAAAATATAATAGCGCGCTAGTATAGTTTTTTTTTTTTCAAACTGTGGTCACTGCTGGTCTCCCTTCTAGCTCCATTCCTGAGTGTTAGAGGTGACAAACATCTTATTCACATTTTAACTTGAGATTCCTTATGGTTAGTTGGTTGTGTGATTGTTGATTTTTAATACTTGCTGCCATATTCATCATTGTTTGGTATTCTTGTTGCAAGTTTTCCTTTGTGCATTAGATCCTTGTTCTTGTAGCTTCATTACATAGTTAAATCATAGAACATCTTGATGAGCAATTTTTGTCAACATTAACGTTAAAAAGTGGAAATCTAATCGGTTTCACTTTCTTCTGAATTCTCACTCTCGTAAAACTGAGAATTTAGGCTCATTTAAGAGAATGTCAAAGTCATAGAACATCAACAGTTTTTTTTTAGGATAAAACATCAATAGTTATGAACTCATAAGTCTTATTTAACAAATACATTGTATTCCTCATTCTCATGTATGCTAGATTGAATGAATCATAATCCTCATCCATCATACAAAGGATTTGGGTGAAACATTTATCATTTGTACAATGGTTTATTATGCATTGTAGTAAACTGGTTGAGACGAGAAAAGTACGGCTACGGTGTTCCTCCACTGAACAAATAGCATTATAATCACCTACAGCACACCATACAAACTCAATGTCATTACAAGCCTCCCAACCTTTCCCATAACGGATGTCATTACAACATATCGATTTTGCTTCTTTGAATAAGTGTTTCGGATAACGTGCTATTAGTGTCTTGGAGTGGCAGAACGGCTCATCGTACTTGTAACATCATAAACTATATAGAATTTAAAATCTAATTATAAAATCTAATTGATATGATAACAGGAAACATACATAATAACTAGAAATAATTTAAACTATTACTGAATTAGGAAACATGTTTTAAGAGTGTTAGAATAGAAGGCATCCCAGGACAACGTCAAACTAAGGGGTATCTTGAGTTGCTTGTTTTATGTGTTATGGTGTTTATATCTTGCTATGTGATCTATACCCTAATAATGAACCACCTGACAACATCAAACTAGTTGAGACTTGAGAGTGTGATCTATCCATTCACCAAAATGGGCGCTACTGTTCTAACGCGAGACACAGCATGTACCTCGATCAAGCAATCAATTGTTAGTTTATGTGTTAACAACATCACTTATAAGTTGACTGTTGTGAGTTTGTCTAATCTATTTCTACTTACTATACAATTGTTGTGATCTGAGTTGTCAGTGATACTATATGGTGTTGAGTTTGTTTAATCTACTTACTTCACAGTGTTTTAATGCGGAATTTAGCCAAGAATTTGACTCTTCGTTGCTATCAGCTCTCCATGTGGCATATCAGCTTTATACACAACACCAAAACAACCTTTTCCAATTTCGCAATCCACGATATCATTGTTTATGCTGAAATTCAGTTTTTGAAATTTTATGAAAGTTAAAGGGTAAGACAAATCCTCAGCTCTTGATGTGGGACCTGATATCCTCAAAGCTACTAAATCCAAGATGCAACAAAAGCTATGGTAACCAAAGCTAGAATAACGGTGATCATAGATATTGTTTTTTGCTGATTTTAAGCCATTAGTTTGAATCCTATTTAAAGAACATGTAGCAGCATCAATGGATTGACAGTTTGGCACAAATGCAGGTTTTGAAGATATGAACTAGAAGTTAGACTTTTGAAGAATGGTGTTACTGCCTTACTGGAATAGGACCTGAGAAATTGTTGTAGAAGATATTCAGGGAAGTCACATGAGACTGGTTAGAGAAAGATCAAGTGATTGTAACTCTGCCAAAGCTGACATTGAATAGTATCGGATTTCTTCCGTGAATGCATTTGAGCTCAAGTTCAAACTAACAGTTAAGCCTGTACTATTATGACCGATCGCTAGGGGGTGAAACCAAAGAGGCTGTTATAACTCAAATCTAATAAAGTTAGCTTCTGCAAATTTCTAATTGATTTTGGTATTGATCATGTAAGCAAATTATTGTTGATATGAACTTGTTCAAGTAATTTAAATTTCCAATGCTCCAAGGGATTTCACCTGTCAAACTGTTTTTACAGATGTGTTTTCCCCTTTTTAAAAACAGTACTACTACTACTATAATTACTTGAAGGGGGAGAATTTTGATTTTATGTCAATTGTCAAATTGGTCCCTGAAAACACATCAACAATCTATTTTTCTTTCTCATTAATGCGCGTCATCATTTTTCACTGCTGTCCAGAAAAAACTGCGTTCTGGTTTCCATATTTTTCTGAAGTAGCAGTTAGTCAAACAATCAAATAAAATCAAAAGGACAAAACGTTGCCAGTACATTCGGGAAATTTCAAGACCTTTCACCTCACACTATCTAGCATTATTCTTTTCCTTATAAAAACCGGCAATTTTCTTATAGAAATTTGTATGTACCTCTTATCTGTTGAGATCTGCAATGAAGATGGTAAATTACTAATTGGGAAACCAAAAAATTAGTTTGTGACATTAGTTTTAGGCTGCTGAAATTTTGGTTGTTCGAGTTTCTAACGCATACTGATATGGTTTGATAGGACAAAGACTTGGCCAAAATTGATGGTAAACCAAATTATATATTACAAACTCTTAGCTTCCAAATTTGTGCAGTATTAGCAAACATTAGAATTCTGAACATGAATGAATTCTAAACTCTGTTTACATTGATGTGGATTCAGATACAGTAATAACTATATATAGAGAAACTATAACAAACTTAATTGAGTTAGTTATTAAATGAGTGAGACTGCAACTTGAATTTCTGTTTTGGATTCACAATGCATTGATGAATGAGAGTTCTTAATTCCACACAAATTTCTTTCATTGCACGATTCAGCCACATATCATATATGAGTCACTATTTTCTTCAACCATCCAAACAATAAAACCATTTTTAGAACAATTTTTCATTATAATTGTCTGAAATATGAACATTTATGTTGAAGGACTATATTGGTGCACTGTAACAGTAACAATCTTATGTAAATATATTCCCTTCCCATCAACCTATCGGGCACAAATTCCCTTCCCATCAGAATTGATGTGTTTATGACATCTATTCTCATGTTCACCAGTGTTTTATTTTTCCTATGCAGAGATCATGACGGTGAGAAAGGGTGATCTCCATATAAATACTTAACATTAACAGATGGTACAATGGATGAAGATGGAGAGCAACTTTTTACATTTGAACTCTATTTTGCAGTTTCAATTTTTGGATTTCATTACTTACTAGCACTTATTCTCAAAACATTTTAACTTGTTACAATTTATTTTATTTATCTTATTATTCTCTAGCACTGATTATCATGTTGAGTGTTAGAGGTGACAAACATCTTATTCACATTTTCAGTTTAGTTTAGACTTCAAAATATTCATCATGATTCCTATACTAGGACATGTCTTTTAACTCTATTCCTTTTATAGCATAATAACTCGAGATTCCTTGTAGTTAGTTGGTTGTGTGATTGTTGATTTTTAATGCTTTGCTGCCATATTCTTCAACATTGTTTGGTATTCTTGTTGCAAATTTTCCTTTGTGCATTTGATCCTTGTTTTGTTAACTTAGGGAGCTGGATGCAATTTGTAGCTTCATTACATAGTTAAATCATTCAACATCTTGATGAGCTATTTTTGTCAACATTAACGTTAAAAGGTGGAAATCCGATTGATTTCACTTTCTTCTGAGTTCTCACTCTCGTAAAACTGAGAGTTTAGGCTCATTTAAGAGAATGTCGAGGTTATAAAACATCAACAGTTTATTTTATTTTTTTTAGAGGATAAAACATCAATAGTTATGAACTCATAAGTCTAATTTATCAAATACATTGTATTCCTCATTCAGTGCTCCATGTATGCTAGATTGGATGAATCATAATCCTCATCCATCATACAAGGATTTGGATGAAACATTTATCATTTGTACAAGATTATTATGCATTGCATATAATTGAAGTAATATTGGATCGACAGTGCTGAATAAATTTTATGATATCATGTGTGACCATATTTTATTTATCAACTTAATAAAAAAAGACAATTTATTCGATGTTGCCAAAATCGCAGGTTGGATCGCAGAATTGAACAAGTTTACATGTTTTCCTTCCGTGAGCGAGCATTATTAAACGCAACATCTCCTTATCACACAAAAAAAATCTCAAAATAATTTTACAAACAAGGTAATCTCCATACAATAATGTATGATGATCATAAATAAAAGAATTTATCATCATATGAGAGATTAAGTCCTAGTATTTTTTGTCAAAAAAAAGTCCTAATATCTTAAATTACAATATGGGAATGCATACATTACTCACTCAAATACTACAAATATAATCAGACATTTGAGAAAATGATATAGGTTATGAGCGGCAGAAATACATAGACTTCAATTTTATGTTGGATAAAAGACTGATTTATGTTGCGTGTAACCTATCATTTTCTCAAAAGCAATGATAGACTTAACATTGGTGGTATTTTCGGAAGTTCAAGGTGCTTGTGAGCAATCCTAGGTGCCTAAAGAGCAATGATCTTGATGTAATCAGTCCCCAAAACATGTAATTATTTGTTTGAAATAAAACGTATTTTGTACTAATTTGTTTTACTTTTTTTATATATTACTAATTTATTTTACTAGATAAAAAAAAGTTTACTTATTTTACATTAATTCTTAGTTTTTAAATACTTGCACAGAAGAAAAAAAAACTGCACAAATCTTTGAAAACAGAAAATAACAAAAATAAACTCATACTTAAGAGTAAAACAACAAAAAATGAAAGCAAAAGGCCGTTTCTCAAACCGATCCAAGCCCTGGATTTTGAGCCTAAGAATATCTAATGATATGCAACCTGAATACTACAAAACTTGATATGCAACCCGAATACTACAAAACTAGATGGTATGCATTTCAAATTAACCAGAGGGGTAACGCATTGTACACGGGACATCTTTATAATGAGTGTCCTAGAATCAAGAATCACACATTCTTAATCTTTACTTTTTTCCGAGTTTGTGCAGCACTGAGCTAGTTTAGGTGTAGGACGCCTCTCAGCAAGGAAACGTTTTGTACTCTCAAGGACGCCAAAGAATATCGAACCACCTATGCCTATCCAAAGTACTCTTGGCCCAATACCCTGCAATAAATATAAGAATATGATTTACTATTTATTATAAGCTCCAAAATATATTTCTTGCCATGTGGCTGTATCTTTCTGAATTTGCCCAAGGCTGTAGAAGATATTTTGCATTGTGCTACTTTGCTATTCGAGCTACAATGTTAGAAAGAAAACACAGAAACACACATACCTTCAGAAAAGCACCAGGGCCCTCTTCCTTAATAATGGTTTGAACACAATCTACAATTCCCTTATATTGGTTTGCAGGTCCCTTGAGGAGGAGGAGGAAAATAGGAACTTCGTAAATGGGTGGATTTGACATTGTATATTCTTGTGATTTGCTTGCAGAGTAATTAGACACAATTGGTATCATATGTGTATCAGGTAAAAACGGGACTAAATCTTACCTGAACCATTAACCTTGTTTTGATGACATCAAGGGGCGTAGTTATAGCTCCGGTTAGTGCGCCTACAAGAAACAAAATGGTATACCACATCACAAGGCTGCTAGGACATACCATAATGCTTAACAAATCAACACAAAGACAACCAAAATAAACAAATGATCATCATTTAGTTAAAAGAATCCTAATTGCCGACAAACCCATTTACCTACCATCCACAAAAAATTACAAATAGAAATGGAAAATAAAAGCAACACGGTTTTTTTAGCAAATATATCTTCATTTAAGTTATAAGCTCCCGTGTCTGAAATATGGTGGTGCAAATTGTCAACTTGTCATGCATGTACATCATATACAGAAAGTATCTTATTGCCAAATAAAACTAAATTATTTTTATCTTGATGCTACCTACTGATTTCTTCACTGTTTAATTAAGATCTAGAATTAGGTTAGCAGATGATTGACTTTCCTCTCAATTACAGACATCTAGTTTAACTGTAAACCTTGTAAAGAAATATAGCTTGACAAAATAAGATTCAAGGTTTTGATTTGGCAGAGTAAATAAGGATAGTCAAACAACCACACATCTTTAAACATTAATTCATAAGGTGCCTCAGCTTGAAGCACAGTTAAAGCATAAGCTCATGGTTGTCCTATGAAGCACGGACACCTCTAGGACTAGGCGTGTCGCGGTGCCCGACACTCCTATGACACTCGTACGACACGTGTCGAACCGGTGTCCTAAATAATTGATTTTTTCTTTACTTCGACACTCCTACGGTTGGTGTCCGACACCTATATAACACTCATACGAGCCGTGTCGGACAACTCTGACAAATATCTAAACCAATTTATTCTCGCTCTTGCTTCCGCACACCATAGATACAAGAGTTACATATGTTTTGAGAAATGTTGATCAATTAGTGGTTATAGACATTATAGTTGATTATATCATTTTAAGATTTTTTGATAGTAGATGAATAAATAAAGGTCAAATATTATGATATTTTGTTGTAGAACTTTTGCTCAAGTTAGATGTTTATACATGTATTTTTATTTTTATTTTAGACTGTCTTTAAATAAATTAACATATATGTAACGGCGTCGGTGTCCTATATTTTTTACATTAGCGGTGTCGACGTGTCAGTGTCGTGTCAGGTGTCCGTGTCGGAGTCCATGCTTCATAGTTGTCCAGTGCTGAAAATTATGGGTGTATATACAAGTTATTGTATGTGTAAAAGTAACATTAGAACTACAATATCATTTATTCACCTGCAAAAGCACCAATAATTGCATTTTCTGGATCGTTCAGATTTCTTCGTGCCTAGCAAAAAGAAATACAAATCATATCACCAAGCACAAATGAAGCAGTGGAGAAAACAGCAACATTGATATCTTTGATAAACCCCAAATAGGTATGTCCTACATGTTGATATGAATTCTTTAGATTTAAAAAACAGCCTCAAATCCATGCTACTAAATTATGTTTGCATATACATAAAAGTTTTTAACAGTGAAACAACAGCATGAAATGAGAAAATAACTTGTGTTTGCCAGAAAGGTCTGAGAGGGGGGAACCATTCTTAGCAACAAAATATCACAACAGTGGCTTGGGAATTTGTCAGAGATAACCAAATGAAATTTAGTCCTTAAAATACATAAAAATAGAACTTTAGAAATTTACCGCAAGCATGTAACCTAATCGAATCTGCTCATAGAGGCAAAACTGAATAGCATCGAAGGGCAAATCCCGCAGTAAAAAAGATCCATACCCCTGTGATTCGAAATATCAATGTCAAAGAAACATTTAAACAAAATATCACAGGTGCGGGGAATAGGATTTGTCATAAAATATTAAAAGAAAGAGATGGGGAACTTCATACAGCATAAAATCCTTTAAAGCCCTCCCTAGATGCAATAAAGCGAACAGCATTAGAAGCTGAGGTAAACTGCCCAGTTTGCATTCGTTGCTTGACAACCTGTGGAGCATTAAAGAAAATGAAATTGTCCAATGAAACAGTTTTCAACCATAGAAATATCATTTTTACAAAAATGAGAATTTAGCAACCTCTGTTGGAACGCGAACAAAAGATGCAGCAATGCCTCCTATGGCACCTGCAGTCTAAGGAAGTTTAAAAACTACATCAAAAACTTTAATCCCATAAAAATATTAAAGCATTTTGCATCAATAAAAGTGTGTGCCAGCAACAAAAGAATGATAACATAGACATAGCATCAACTCCAATACAAGCCAAATAGATGGCTTCACAGAACCACAATTAGCCAGACTTATGCCTTTAAAGCAATGAGACAATTGAGTAGAAGTGTTAAGTATGTGCCTTGTTCTAAAGTGAATATAGCATGATGTATGTGAATACTTATGTTTATATAAGCAGTATCTTACCAAATGAGCAAAAGCACTCAGATTTTCAGGAAACATCCTTAGCAATTTCTGCTTTGCAGGCTCATAAACTCCAACAAATAAAGCAGATGCCCTGCACATTTAAAAGCAAGGCAAGATGTTAATGAACGAACCTAGATATGATTCATGAATCAATCTTGGTATGCATAGAACAATAATTCCTGAAAACCGCTTAAATAAATTTGTGAAATATATATCTCTCTTTCAATTTAAGTATGCATAAAACATTTAATTTAGAATAAATAATAGTTTCTGTAAAAGATACTACTCTTCCAAACAAAATTTAATATAAGGAGAGGGTCCAAAAATTTAATAGCTGGCGTTGAGTCAAGCTCAACCCCCCTTTTGTAACAGAACGTGATCCAGAGTCCAGACAACCATATATAGCTAAATGATCCATAGAATGTAAGAAGTATCAAGAATGATGAGTGCGGTTAACAGATTTAACTAAATGAGTGTCGAGACATCCATTACTATGCCTTAAAGTACAAACTTAAGGACACTACACGAAACACAAACAGGATAATTTCAGGATCACAGTTTATCACTGTTAAAGAATCCCACAATGGATAAGAGATGGCCTGACAATGTGTTTATAAGTGGGGGCAATCCTCACCTCACAAGCCGGTTTTGTGGGGTTGTGTTAGGCCCAGATTCCCAAGAGTCACAGAACTCTTCAATGCATGAACTATTTTATGAGTAAGAAGGAACCCAAAAGAGGCATGTGATGTTGTATAGCTCTTGCTAAGTGTGGGTGGGTCTAGGTAAGATAGAACCACAAACTAATCAAATTTTGACAATACTTTTGTTTACTTTTTCAAATTACAACTTTCAGTTAAATGTCAAATAGGCAAATTCTATGTAAGTAGAATGTAAAACTCCCTCATATCAAGACAGGTAACCCAACAAGGAGAATGTAAGTCTCCAACAAGGAGTTCATAATTTGTTTCTTTCCTATATCAATATCAACAAATATTATCATCATAATTTCCAGGTAACCCAACTCCAGTTGTTTTAACAACTATATGGAAATTATGGTTCGTGTGTGACATTTTCAAATCACAACCAAAAAATTAGATAAAACATATTTCGAATCCTATTGAAAGTTGTATACTATGTATATATATGCCCTATGCTTGCCAATAACTTTTGGCTTCTTTTCAAGTTAGAGTTTTCAAAATTTCTAACTAACATAGAAAACCTAGAATGTTTGAAACATCATGCTATCCACGAGGATCTCACGGTAAGACACCAGCAAGGTTCCCTGCCAATCCAGAATAAAGGCCTTTCAATAATAGTTTTTCTCCTCCACGAGCAGCCTAAAAAAACAAATACAAACATAATCAGCACCTTTTATGTAAAAAAATGGGAGTCCTCTAAATTGCTATAAAGAAAAAGCCATGGAAATATCAAAAACATAACACTGATTCAGGAAAGTCCACTATACTATTTAAAACAACTAAGCATTCTATACATATTAAATCTTGACGATTGGATATTGCTAATTGGTGCTAGACAAATTGCATCCTATCCAACAAAAAAATTACTATAGTTTTCCTTTCTCATCATCTTTCCAAAAATTATAGATTTTCCACAACAATCAAGCCTAGCTGGCAGTGATGCAAAGTCTCGAAGCTTGATATCCACATTGGTTGTTACTTATTACAGCATCAAATAGAAATCAGTATAGCACACAGCAAAATACAACCCTCAATAGTCATTGTAATTTGTTTTTGTTGGTAAAATCTACCTGCAGACGTGTTTTTATAGTGTCAATGGGGTATAAAGCTGTTTCGACAACAACTCCAGCTGTACCTCCTGCGATAACACCCTCTGCATAATTCCATCAAGCTCGTCAGGAAGTGCGTAAGAAGATAGTACCGTTACAATTGAATGACAGCGAAGCAGATATGATAATTACCGAATAAAGTGCGTAAGAAGTCAAATGGCTTTTCTTGTCCCACACTAACAGATGCAAAAGAATTTTTCAGAATTAAGTTCTGCTTTCTCTTAGTACAAGCATCTGCAAAACCATATAATCCGTTAAAATGATGAAGCAGATAACATGACACAGCAGCAGACACAATGCTAAATAACACAATAATATGAGATTCTCGTTGTTTACCATAGTTGATCTGTCTGCTAAAGCATTCTCTAAAATAACAAATATTCTAATTGCTAACGATGTTCTGCTTATAATAATTTATGCATAAAATTGATAATTCCTTTTCCTTGACTGTCAATAATCAATAATATGGTAAAATCAATGATTTGCTCTTATTCCTATTAGGTTTTTATATTGTGCCTAAGATAACCTTATAAAACCCGCTTGTAAGATGAGGGGTGTCACTCTTTATAAACTTTAGTCAAACCTTATAACATTTAATCTATACGGGACTTGGTTTTTCCAATACACCCCTCACGCCCAATACTATTGAGATTAGAGCCTGGAAATAAATGGTGGGTGGCCCAAACGATAGAGACTCTGATACCATATTAGATTTTTATAATTCCCTCGAGAATATAGGCCATGTTCGGATTGACTCATTAAATATATCCATCTATTGACAGAAACACTCGAGAGATTGTTTGAGACTTTGATCGAAACAACTTATGACATGTCCATAAGTTGGTTTCAGCTTAAGAAAATAAGCTATCCAAAAATAGCTTATTGCTGGAAAACAGCTTAAGCTTATACATAAGTAAGTGTTTATGGTGTAATGTAAGTGCTTAATTAAGTTGTTTATCGAAACAGAGCCTTAATCGAAAATCTAAATGCGAAATTAGTTTAAAATTAAAGTGAACGTAATGTATGAAGTGAAGTGAAACATACCGGACGCAGAATCTTGCACCGTAACGGAGAGTGTAAGAGGAGCCATCACTGAACAAAAGAGATCGTTTTGAGTGTATTCTGCAGAAACGAGTTGTTATCTTTCTACTTGTTGCTTCATGCAAAGCTGCGGCGATATAAATTAATTAATTAATTGTTTCCTAGTAGGTTTCCCTGATGCGTGACACGTGGTGAAACAAAATTCAATGGTTGAGATTACAAGTAGTAGTAAACTAAGCGTTAAACTGTAAACATGACAAACTCAGTCACAGAGAAAGAGGAAATGCAAAGTACCGCGGTGAAGGTTGAAGAAGAAGGGTGTGTTTTGGTTTGGCGGTGGGAAAGCCAAACCCACGTCTAAAACAGTTACTTGGAAATTTAGAAGCTTGTTTCATAGCTTTTGGTAACACAAATAGCTAGTAGTTTATAAGTTTGTTTCAATAGAATGATATGCGTTTGGTAAAAAGTTTTTTTCATTAGTTTAGTTTTTAGGGTTAATTAAGTTTTTAGTCCTCGTAAATATACCAAATTTCGTTTTTAGTCCTCATAAAAAAATTGACAAATTTTGGTCCATATAAAATTTTTTAGAGTTTTACTTTTGTTAATTTAAAATTTGTTTAATTATGCTTAAAATTTTAAATTTTTTAATGATTTTTTGCATACTTGTTTAAAACATTATAAAACGTTCATCCGCAGTAAATTAGCTCAAAGTTTATTTTTGGATCTAAATTTTCGTTAATTTTATCTTGAATTTTTTATGTTTAAAAAATATATATTTAATTCATTACATGTTAAAAGTTCTAATTTTTTATAAAAGAATATTATTATAATGTTCTTAAGATATTTGTTAAAAATCATTTAAAAATATAAAATTTTAAGTATGATTAAACAAGTTTTAATTTAACAGGACCAACACATACGTTCAGTCCTTGTAAAATTAAAATTTGCTTAATTATGCTTAAACTTTTAAATTTTTAACATATCTTTTACATACTTATTTAGAACATTATATAAAGTTCCTCCACAAAAAAGTAGCTCAAAACTTTGTTACTAGGTCCAAATTTTCATTAATATAATCTTGAAAATTTAGCTTTTAGGAAAATTCATATTTAAACAAGTGTTTATAAAAGAGTATTTTACGATGTTATGAACATGTCTGTAAAAAATCTTTCAAAAATTTAAAATTTCAAGCATAATTAAACAAAGGGT
>Ga0315913_1004585_pt1 | contig 16739 bp, 5 predicted proteins | sample MpolsnodulesMG_FD_207736 | JGI IMG/M metagenome (GOLD analysis project Ga0315913, IMG submission 207736) | Medicago polymorpha root nodule microbial communities from Los Angeles, California, United States - small nodules | ecosystem: Host-associated > Plants > Roots > Nodule | place: USA... | reverse complement strand
TTCTCCTTGGAACCATATTAGGCAATAGAGGGAGGAACCATGTCGTTGTCCTTTTAGTACAAAATCGTTAGCCCACATTTTTAATGCCTCTTTTCGACATAAAATTACTTAGTAAAAGAGAAATTTTGTTCAGTTTGAACTAGAAGCACTTATATTCGACAAGACATGGTGAATGTTGACATGTTCAAAGTGTTTGAGTTCAACTAAATTGAAATCAAATTGCTTCTGGAGAGAAAGACCAAAAGATCCACGACATGTGGAGGGAAAGCCAAAACTGTCAAAAATTGATAGTTTAGAACCGTTGGTTTTTCAGTTATTTTACTTATGTATATATAAGAGTTTTTCATATAAAACAGGGGTCACAAAGCATATAGAAAATTCTTCATGCTCGAATTATTCAAGTTATAAAGAGAAAAGAGTAACAAGACAATGTATGTTTGATTTGATGAACCACCTTTCATTTATGCAATGCAAATTACTTTCTTTTAAGAGTTTCATCATTTTATCTTTAAAGTTTTTGTTTATTTACATTCTCAAAACTCTGTTGATCCCGTCGAACAATACAATTTTCTTCATCTTTTTATATTCAAGTTCACGAACATGATGAATATTCAAACATAAATAACATTGCACAACATGTCCTAAGATTTATAGTTTGATCCTGCAAGTAACATTTTAAAACTAACACTTTTGTTTACAAAAAACACCGATGAACATGTAATAAATAAGGAAGAAATTTATAATTATGTCAGCATAGTTTCTAACACAGTCTATACTTGAGATAAAAATTACAAAGACAAGTTATGATAATATAGAAAATTGTTTATTTTATCATATTTATTGGATGCATCAAACATTAGATTTAAACATGATATAAATGTATCATATACCTCTCTGTGTTGACCGTTAACAGTCCTTATAGTTAGAGACAAACAAATGTTTTAAAAAGACTAAGCATAATGAAATGCAAATTTAATGGAGTATCAAATTCCTCTGTCTAATTAAATGCTAAATTTGTTTTAAATTATCATAGTTTGTGGGCATGCCTTTTCGTTTGTGTAGGCATTGGTTAATTTTTTCTTTCTATCGTTTCTTTGTATTGTTATTGTTGTAAAGTTTGATGTTTTCCTCCGACACGTCTTGTGCTAAGGAGAATGCTTTTTCATTTTAATTTGTTAATAAAAAAACACTTATAAAATTGTTAAAAGAACTATTCAAACACAATTTTTTTTTGTTTTAAACCGGTTTTAAGTTTTATTTTAAGGGGTTTGTTAGAAAACACCCATAAATGTGTCATTTAACAATTCACACCTCGAAGTGTGATTATCAACTTTTTAGTTATAACTTAATAAAAAATATCTTCATAAAAATTAGTTGGAGTCTTTTAACAAATACCTCTATAGAATATAGTAACTTGCTAAAAAACATATCTAAGAACGATTTGTTCTAACAAAACCCTTATTTTAATTCAATAGAGTTGGAAGTAGTGAAAAACAGGGTAGGGGCAAATAGAGCTGTACCTATATGAAAACCTTCTGAAGCCAGCCAGAAGGAGACAAATTAGTTTCTCAGCGTGCGGCCGACGCCAAGCACGTGTCGACAAAGGGTTTCCTCTCAACGTTTTTTTCCTTTGCCAAACGCACCCTCCCTTTTTCAATTCCTCAAATACCCTCCACCCTATCACTATATCTCTCAAATGCCACTGACCATGACACCTGTTTTGTCCGTTACTGAATACGCGTGACGGCATGTTTTTTGTCAGATACTGAGTAATAATAATAACAGGGAAAGCAACCTTTTATTTTTCGTTTTCTTTTAGGCGTGTATTGCTTTTTTTTTTTTTTTAGGGGTTTTAGGTGTATTACTTGTTCTCTTTAATAACTTTTAAATAAAATAATGTTGTGATCAATAAGGAGTTGTATTTTATTTCGGCTTAAATATATTTTGGATTCTTTCTTTTTTAGGGAGTATTTTGGATTCTTTATCTTCTATCAAAAATGCATTTTAATTTTATCATAATTTAAATGTATTTTAGTCTTTTATCTTTTTAAAATGAACCACACTTTTGTCCTTTAATCATAAATTATAACACACTTTAGCAGAAGTTTACTACGTGACAATTAAGATGTGAACGTAAACTTATGTGTTGAAACGAATATAAGAGCATAATCGTTTGAAGAAGATCCTAAAAAAACGTTAGAAGAAGATTTTGCTATGATATTTTTGAAGGAGCATGATGTGTTGTGAATAGAGGTGTCAAATGGGCTGGTTCAGCCCAGTCCGGGCCGAGCCTGAGAGGCCGACTACATAAATGGGCCAACCCGACCCAACCCAATTATAATTGGGTTGCAGATCCTATAGCCTGGGGCGACCTGTGTGGGTCATGGGCCAACCCGTATATTTTTTACTTTTAAAATGTATTATTTTTTTAATGTATTTTTTATATATTAATCACTCGTCACTATTTTTTTGCTAAAATATGATTGGATGAACATAAAGGTGTAAATAATTTTTACATTAACATTGAATTTTAATGAAACTTTAGATTATTCATTTAATTAAATCAAATTAATAATTTATAAACTTTAAACTAAATTCATTCATTTTTGTTATGTATTTAAATATTTTTCATTAATAAATTTTAAAATAGTTGATAATTTTTTTCAAAAACATACCCTTTTTTTAAGAAAAATCAAATTAAATGGTAATAATGGGCTGGCCTGACCCATTTTTGTATGGGTCAAATGGACTTGGGCGAAAAAGCCCAAGTGTATTTTTGGGCTCGTTTTTTGAAACCCGACCCGTCCCAAAAGTGTGGGCTAATGAACCGGCCCACTTTTGACATCTTTAGTTATAAAGCCTTTAAATGAGATTAAAATATATATATGACTTTTTTTTTTTATAAAAGAAGGAAATATACGACTCTTTGTTTGGGGATGGATTTAATTTTGACCATTTTTTTTCTTCAATTTATTTTATCGAATTAGAGTTTTCCAAAACAATTTGAGCACAATCATTTAATTTTTTCTTCTTTTCTTTGAACCACTTTCAACAAGAAATATATATTTTCTTTAAAAAAAAAACAAGAAATATATCTTCTGTATATTCAAATATGTAAAGTATAAACATATTTTTTTTGGTAGAATAAAAATCTTTTGTATATGAGTAAAAAAAATATCGTACTAGAAAAGTATACATCTTTTGTATAAGAAGTGTTTTTCTTTTACTTCAAAGTATATTTGCTTCGAAAAGAAAATCTTATCTTTTCTTTTGGCAATGGTTGGAAAAAATCTTTGCTAAATCGTGTTATTGATTAGATTAATTATTAGCAAGATTTATTAATGATTAAAATTTGTCGTATTGGGTGGAACCGGTTCTGTCTAGCTCACCGTGTGGTACAAACAAGTGGCATAGTTATGAAGCACTCGTTGATGAAATGGGTCCCAATCATGTAATCACAAAACGAGTTTGTATTTGTACGATGATCGAGGGTCCCTTTGTGGGGTGTATCATATGTGTCCCTCTCTCTTGTTCTAGCTAGTGCCATGATTAATCGGATTTTTCTTTTTCATTGGTTGGGACCCACTACTCCAATGGATTACCGCCGTCGGTTTTGCTTGATTATTATTGGTGATGATAATAATACGAAGGTGTGAATCAAAGATAGGCACGCGGAAAATGAATGTGTAATTGTGGGGATAATTTGTGTGTCACAAATAATCAAATGGGAATGGAGATGGCCACGCTGTACCAATTCCTTCTTGTAATGTATTCTTGGACTTGGACCCCTTGCTTGATCAAGTTCATGCATGTTTTGCACACTGAATTCATCAATGGAGCAAGTTACTCCAAAGTCACTTGTTTACGGCGAATCATATCATAAATACGTTGTTCATAAATAATAAAGAGGATTTTAACTCATCGTAGAGGCAAATGCAAACAGATGCTCAAATCACGATCATGTGACGAAGATTGTATCATCACTTGTCTATATCTATTCAAAATTGTGTTTTGTATTCTAGAAACCCTAATCTATATTCTATAAAGCTTACGACTCATGTTCAGATACATTATTATAAACTTAAAAATATCACTCATATTATCTCTATTGATTTAATTGTCAAAATGTTTGGAGGTACAACACCATCTTGTGGAGATGACAGTGTCTTTATCTAATCAATCATCACTAAGCTCGCAACTCTTAGGTCTTGAAGGATCAATGCAATATGTGTTTGGTGTGTTATATTTTACTATATTTTGCTAGCTTTTTGTTTTTTCATCTTTACGTAAAATCAATATTCATTTGATTACAGCTTACTCAATACAAATTAGTAGTGGTTTCCGGCACTTTCTCGCTACAATTTTGTTTTTTTTAGGAAAGGTTTTCTTTTTGTTAATTCTTTCTTCCCTTTTTGCTTGCTTTTCTATTATCTCTTTTGCTAAAACATATTATAGGCTAGTGAAATTTATAGTTTCTTCTCGATCTACAATACAAATGTGCATACATTCTTCAAAACTCCTAATTTGGTTCTTTTCAAGTATATATAAGAAACTTTGTGTGACGCCGTAAGTTTTTGTGTTCGACATGATAAAAGATAGGAGTATGTAAATAAAATAAAATAAAATAAAATAAAATAAACATATATTATGTCTTGGATAACTCTTTATTTGGTGAGTTAATTGGTCTAAACATTATAAAGGGAAATGTTAACTATCCTTTGACACTAGTTAAATACCTTAAATGATAATTTTTTATGAAAGTTTTTGTAATCAATGCATTGAAAAATGAAAACTTTAACATTTTTAAAAAATATTTACTTAATTTAGAATGCTTAAATTACATATTCAATTCTTTTTTAAAGTGTTGTTTTAGGTTAACTTAGAGAAAATAAATAATTTTAATGTTTATGATGAAATTAATTGATTTTTAATGATGTTTTTACTGCCTGGTTATTATTTTACGACACATATATTTCTCTACAAGAAATAGTTAATAATATTAATTGACAATAATAGTTGTGGTATTAAATCTTGAAAACAACAAATAAATAAGAACCAACTTTTTATGAAAAATCTTATGAAGTACAAGTTGGTAATAGTCACAAAAACTTTTCTTAATTAAGGAGTAACTACAATAAGAATCTTGTCTTGCTATGACAGTTGGTAATAAGTGTTAGCTCACCAACAAAGTTAATTTATTTTAATCCGAACAAAGTGAATAATAAACATATACGACAAACACAATATGCCTTCTTACTATGCATGAGAAAAAAATTGTGCATGATAAAACAAAAATAAAAAATGTATGAAAATATTCTTTCTAGTCTTGATTAGATTTAGTTGATTATATATAATTTCATGTCACCACAGAGAACAAATAAAAGTAAATAGTGTTGTCCTAGCTAGGTCGGGTGCACTTGTGAATTCTTTTACATATTTTACTAGTGATTCTTTTATCAAGTGAGTATAGTCTTTACAACAAATATTCTTAGGGATAGCTCACTACCAAAAGGCTAAAATCATTTCCCCCTTCCATTTATATATATTATGTTCATGCATCTCCTTTTGTAGGGTTGATTTATATTACATTACATATAATAGTACAAATACAATATGCTGACTAAGGAACATCTTAGTCAAGATAAATAAAATAAAAGCACAGCGTGCATTTATGTATTTGGCTGGATTTGTTGTCGTATAGCATGGAATCGGTGGCTATGCATGTGCCACACACACTCGAATTATACCAAACAAAATTGCCGTGTTCAATACTACTACCTTGTTTAATTCATTTTCTTACTTTTTCTATACTCACCCTCTTTATTTCTTCTATCTCTACATTCAATTTATGATTAATCAACCGTACTACTATGGTGTGACGGTGTAAAATTTGAAAGTTAAGTGATGATTTGTTTTTTGTTTTTGGTAAAATTCTCATTCTGTTTTCACAAGGAGTACAATTGCTCGTAGTAGTAAAATAAAAAGATTGAAAATGTATAACGTGCGGGCCAGCATTGTGTTTGGCTTTATGTGCATTAGGTCAACAACTAGGAACAGGTTTTGTCATGTTGTGCCGATTGGTTCAATCCAACCAAATGGAAAAGAGTTCATTTATACATGCCTGTCTCTGTTCAATCATCACCTACCTAGATCATCACAGAGAGGTTTGTAATGCTAATGTGACACACGAAACCAAAACCATGTAACCAAATCTGCGTGTCATATTGGATTATCTCCACATGCACTCCAATATTAATTTGTTTCATTGGATTACATTTTGTTTCTACCTTAAAGTTAATTCGTTGCGTCCCAAACTATCATTGCATCAATCCGGCCTTGCATTATTTCATAGCTTCTTCTCAACACAATTTTTCTTTGAAGACTCATGTAGCATAGTTTCTACGAGGCCTAAAGACTAAATACAAATTATTTTCAAAATTACCAATAAGCTAAATTGTACTTTGCTCTTTTAATTTACTCGTAAGTTTTACTTTTGATTCTTTAAATGATTTTCGTTCTCTTTTGATCCGATGACGTATTCAAAAAAATTGATTTGTGGGGACAAAATTATATACTAAAGATGTTTGTATAAAAACACGTATTGGCGGAGCCATGAATTTTATAGAGTCTGAGCAAAAATTTTGACTGTAAATTCACATGCAAATTCACATCGAGTCTGGTAATTTTATGAATTATTCATCTTTAGAAATTTATAGTAGAATATAAAATATAAAAAATAAAATAAAACAATGTTAAGTTTTAGTGACTACCTTCTTCAAATACTTCAAGAATAAAAAGTTTTAGTGGTAGCCATAACCGTAGGTAGAGGTCCATAATATTTTTAAAACGGACTCTTCAGAATTACCTACGTTTTGTCCGAAGGTAAATGTGGAAAACATGCAGTGACAACACATTTGGCTGACAGACAGATTTAGCTACAAAAATTTACCCTATAGTGACGGATTTTGGCTGTCACTACAAGTCAAATTTCTTGTAGCGATACAAAGAAAGTATCGGTTGAGCCTGGGCGTGTGCCTAGGCTAGCTGTGGTTAAAAACACCGGTGTTAATATATAAGTGTTTCAAATATTTAATTGAAATAGAGTTTATTATCTATTTACTCTATTTTTGTGAGGGGAATATATTTTATATTAATAGAGTTTCAAATATTTGAGCATGTTGCACTATATAGAAGAATTAATAATGAATGATGATATATTTATAAAGATAAAAAACTTAGTTTAAATCCACTTAAGTTGTTGTTAGGATTTTGGAGTGTATTTTTCTCATGGTCTCTCGATGATGTCAATTTTGGTTGATTAGTTTATTTATTTTTTTAAAAAAACTTTATAGTCGCTATAAATATAATGTGTCGCAAGTTTATTATAATAACGAAATGTGACCTTGGAAGAGATTAAAATAACGTTTATTTGCAATTTAGTCTTCAATGATGTGGCATTAATGTAAAATATATGTGTGACACAAGTTTATTTCATATCGTACATTATAGAAGTTAAAAGAAAGTCAATTTATTCCCGTAAGTATACCTCAGTTGGCAGGGACATGTATTATTAATTATATGTAGGGTAGAGTTCAAACCCCGGACAACCCACATATTCACCTTGAAAAAAAGTGAATTCTAACCACTAGACTACTTAAAAAAAATCAATTTAGATTGACAATATATAATGGTAAATTTGGTTATCAATGTCTAAAAATTCTAATTAGCATTGGTTTAATTTGATTGATGCTCACATTTTTATGAGTCGGTTTACAGTTCTTAAACTTATTGTAAAGACAAAAAAAAAATAACATTCTACTTAAGTGGTTTTAAAAGATTACTATTATTATAGAGTGAATGGTAATATTTGATTAAGCTGAAATGTGTCATTGGAAGATAATGCTTCAACCCTAATTTCCCTTGGCTTTGCCATTTTTTTAGGGTATCCACTTAGCTGAAATGTGTCAAGCAATTCAGAGCATATTTGAAGCTTCCTATTTGAAAGTTAAGACCAATATTTGTTACATGATTCTAAGCCAACTTTAATTAGTGAATGATGGATTATATTCTTATTTTGGGACAGCATATACTTATATTTATGAATGTTTCCCAATTTCTGATTAATTACGTAATGTTCAGCGTTGGTGTTTGATTCCTTTAATTAGATGCCCAGTTGGTTATCATATGACGAAACATCTCGATGATTTTTCAAATGACAAAACACTATTGAATTTTATCATTATTTTATGCACAGGCACTGCTATATTGTCAATTATATATATTTTTTAAGGGATTGTTGAATTTTCTTTTTATGTCAGGGATTATTATCAACTATATTGCTATTTTTTTTTCAATTAGTGGACCTTCATTTTAATATTAGTAATTTGTTGAAATCGAAGTTAGTTTTATGCGATGGTGTTTAAATTACAGAATTTTTTTAGATGGTAATAAAATTAGAGGAACTTTTTTTTTTGAGAGAGAAGAGAGAAAAATTAGAGGAACTTAAAACTCAGTAGTCAATTCAACAGGGAAAGGGTATTAAACGATTTTAACTGATATCTCTCTACCTCTTCCAAATTTTATTGCATAGTTGCATCTACATGGACAGCATTTCACTATAAATTTTCCTTCAAATCTAGTATCGGTGTTAGTTAACACTGCCACACTAGTAATATTTTTAAGGAACTCTACTAATAAGTTTATAAAAATATTATATTAGCCTCAGTCATTTATATAATAGAAATGTGTAAAACATTACTCATAGAGTAATTTTCTTCTTGTAATGTTAGAAAGTTTTTCCTATTTGACGGTTGTGGTGAGGAAGTTGTAAAATGAACATTAACGTCGTTTTAATTAATATTTTTTGAAAGAAAGAGCCGTTTTAATAATATTACATTCTTCTTCTCTTCTCCAATTTCTTTAAAGAAACTAAAAATGTCATTCAAAAATCACATTACTTTGGGTTGAATATATTTTTGATTCTTATAAATATACCAACTTTTCATTTTAGTCCTTCTAAATTTTTCTTTCAGATTTTAATCCATATAAAAATTTCAATCACCATTTTTTCTCTATTTTTAACTCAATTCATGTGTAGCATTTGTATTTCTTAACAAAATTGTGTAGAATATTATAAAAATCTCTAAAAAAAAATAGATTTTTTCACCAAAACATTAATTAAATATGAATTTTTAACTCCAAAAATTTAACAATTTATATTCAATTCATGTTTTGTTAAAAAAATTATTTTTTTTGGAGAGATTCTTATAATATTGTAAATTTTTCTGCAAAATTTTATTATAAATTATAAATTTTACATGAGTTTAGTTAAAAAAATGAACCAAAAGTGAAGATAAAAAACTTTTAAAGAACTTAAAAGCACTCTTCTTGCGTCCAATTTCTGGTCTTTAGCAAACCATTTTCAGAAAATATGGAAAATAAGTAGTTGTATTAGTTTATCTTTTGGTAATATGGTTTGTTTCAAATCAAATGTATTCAAACAATGAATTGCTCTAAGGCTTTGTTTGAGAGTTTGGAGGAGGGGAATAAAGCGCTTTGTGGGTTAGAAGTATAAGAAAAAATTGAGAAATATTTCACATTTTTTTAGAGAGTGATAAATTAATGCTTATGATTAATGTATTTTAATTTTCAGAATATTATAACAATATAGATTAAATTTGAAGAATCCATATAAACCATTCCAAACCCCCCAAAACCCTCCTCAAATATAATTTATTAGTTCGTCCAAATAAAAAGTGATTTACATTTTAAAGAAAAATAAACCCTTCAAATCTCTCTCCTTCCAATATCCTCTATTCTTTTACATTGAGAATATCGTACTTATAATGCAGTAACACGAAAAAAATAAAATGATATTTTTATTTGAATCTTAGCTGTGACATGGTATTGAAAATGAAGTTGAAGAAATAGAATAGATAAAATACAGGCTATATATAATTAGAAGCTAGTAAATGAAGTTGTTAAGTTAATTCCATAAAAAGAGAGAAGATGTAAAACACTTGGCCTAAATTCGTGTATTTTTTTTTATTTTTTTTAGAAAATTGTTGTGTACACATTTGTTTGGGATGAAAAACACACGTAAATTATTCAAATGTCCCTCGGCAGTTAACTACTGAATTATGAAGGAACCGACGGCAGTTAACTGCTGAGGAAAACTTCGGCAGTTAACTGCAGATGATCTGTTCTAAGAACAGAACAGTTTCCAAAACTCCATTGTTGCGGTTTTGGGTTCCATAGGTGCGATTTTAAACAAGATTAAGCCATTCCAAACCAATTTCAAGCACGAAAACAAGTAAGTTTTTTGAATCCTATGGAATTGCTGTTTTGTGATTGAATTGTTAGTTTTTTTGGTTAAATTTCGATTATAGAGGTTTTATTGATTTATTGATTTTATGATAGTTTAGGTTTATGTTTTGACGATTTGTTGTAGAATTGTTAAAATTGTTAGAATTGTTAGGTTTAGGTTTTGATTTTATGATTTTAGGATAGTTTAGGCTTAGGTTAGAATTGTTTAGGTTTAGGTTTAGGTTGTTATAAATTGTTAGAATTGTTATAGATGATTAGTTTAGGTTTATGTTTTGATGAATTGTTGTAGAATTGTTAGAATTGTTTAGGTTTAGGTGTAGGTTTTGATGATTAGTTTAGGTTTAGGTTTTGATTTTATGATTTTATCGCATTGTTGTTTAATTTAGGTTTTGATCGTCAATTTTTTTTATGTAGATATGTCTCAGAATCAGGATAACGTTCAGCTGAACTAAAATGAGGGTGATGAGAAGAAGAAAGAAAACTCACCTATGACATGGCACGAAATTGTTTGTGATGGTTCTGTAAAAAAGAAGGATTCGAAGGTGCCGGTGTATAATCAGTCGAGGTTGAGAAGGAGTGGGAGGATGGTATTCAAGTGTCAAAAGAACGAGGTTCATTCCTTGACACTTCAATACCTTCATTTAAACCAGCCTAACAATAATTTAATCTTTTGAAAGGAACAATCAGAATGTCGGGTGAATGCTTGGGAACTGTCGTTTAACAAGTTTGAATTACCCCATTTTAGTAAGACAATTGTTGTAGCTGGAAGGTGCATTTCCCTACCTAATCACGATCTTCTGGCGGAATCAGACTGTTAATAATATCTTCAGTTGATCTCCGCAACGTTACCCGCATATCGATCAACTGGAACATGTTGTGCTCCTAAAACATGCTCGTCACGTTTTTGTCGTTCGTTAATTCCACCCAACTGAATGATACTCTTCCCTCGTCGAGTGTTGGACGTTTATACCGAACGTATTCCACCTTCCTTGTGTCTCTGGGGTTGACTCATTGGTTGAATTTATTCAGTTCATCCTTGAGACCTCTTAACATTACACAAAGACATCGAACCTTCAACCTCTGAGGTCCTCCGCCGTTGAATTGTGCATGAACGTCGATCCATCCGGCCATTGTTTCAAATCTACACAATAAGAAATTAAAAACAATCAATAAAGAACTCATTCAGACATTTCATCAAACACTTGATGTGTAGGTTATACATAAACCATAAAAATAACCCTAAACTCTAAAAAAAAAAAAACTTAAAATTGCAAAAAGTATAACAAAATTATTCAACTTATATCTACTCTTAAAATAAATCATATAATCTTACATGTAAATCTACTTAAAAACTAAAATAAAAAAATAAATATAAAACACCAAAATAAAAAATAACCCTCAAATTCTAAACTATAAGATAAACATCATGCAAACATTTTAACTAAATTAATCAACTAACATTTACTCTAAAAATGAATTATAACATGTAAATCTACTAAAAAAACTAAAATAAATTAAATCTACTCAAAAATAAAAAAAAAGAAACATTTATAACAACTAAAATGTAGGTTAATAGCATTATGATGACTTACTTGTGATTTTGTTGAATAAATTTGGTTGGGTTTTTTAGAGAGAGATTTGAAAAAATTTTGGTAAAATGAGAGTAATAATAGATGGGAGAGCTTCTGCTAGATTTGTAGCAGGAGCACATCCGCAGTTAACTGCCGACAGATTCTTCGGTAGTTAACTGACGCCGATTTCTTTATTCCTCGATAGTTAACTGCCACCGGAACTTTTCGTCATTTACATGTGTTTTTCAGCATTCTCAAATGTGTCAACAACAATTTTCTTTATTTTTTGAATGGCTTTGACTCTAGAGAAAAGGAGTTCATGACATTTACAGATACATGTCTTGGGCCGTTGAGGATTGAGTAGAAATGATTTAACATATACCCCTATATATATATAACTTCACCCCTACAAATCATAAAAAATGTCAATTTTATCCCTTTTGTCATTAAAATAAAATTAAATAACAATAATAAAAAACTGAGTAAATTACAGAAAACATAAGATGAATTGCAACATCAAGAATAGGAGAAAGATTGTTCCCCATTTCAACCTCAATCTCATTGCTACTCATTTATCTATGAAACACCCTTTTTTTTTTTTCCTTCTTAATTTGTTGATGGACGAAAACCTAAGCATTTTAATCAAATCAATGATTATCGTGGCTTCATATTCCAATTACAGCTTTCATTACTCATTCATCTATAAACCCCCCTTTTTTAATTGGTTTGACAAGATTTAGTGACGGTGAATGGAGTTTCAAATTTCAATTGGTACCAACCAAACATCATTTTTTCTTTTAATTCCCACATCTCAATTAAAGTTCAAGGAACTTTCTTCAAGTTTTCTGGTATGTAAATTTGATTTTGAAATATTATTTGCATAACAAAAATGTTTTGTTGGGGGTGAATCCAAAAGGATTTTAGTGGTAAAATTGTCATTTTACATGGTTCATAGGGGTGAAGGATTAATTGTAAGGGTATGGGGTATAACTTTCGTTGAGTAGCTAGTGGTTGTATATTGTTGAGTTTGGGGCTTTATCCCATTGGTATTTAGAGAAATTATTTTCCCACCTCCATGTTTCTCTTGCGCCTCCACAAACGCCTTTCATTTTTTAGATTTTAGAACTCAAAATGTGTTTTCTGTCACTTAAAATGGGAAAATTTTAACCATGGTTGAACCGTGACTAACTTTTGTTTTTAGGATCTTTACACGTTTGTATTCTAGAAGCTGAACGACAAAAAAATAATGTTTAAAATTTGATTGACCTCTTTACATGTTTCGAACCCATCTCATGCCCAAAAATATATGTGGAGAAATAATGAAATTATGAAAATGCATTATTGCACAAGAGGAGTTCAAAACATGCAAAATAGGTGTTCAAATTCTAAATTTGGATGCGTAAAAATGACTTTTTGTTGTTTGGACTCTAGAATCAAAATGCGAAGAAATCATGAAAAAACTGTTAGCTTGGGTTCAACGGTAGCCAAAATGATAGTGACTAATTTGTTTTTCTCTTTTTTAAATGACAAGAAAATGTTTTGAATTCTAGATTCCGAAATTAAGGGACACTTTTGGGATTTCCATGAGCTCATGAGAGGTGGAAAAAAAATTCACAGTTATTTAATCCAAAGAGCTCTTGTTATGAAAACTTAAGATACAATAAAGTAGCCATGCTTTGCAAAATCATATTTTGGCCTAAAATTCTTCAAAAGGAGGAAAAAAAGATATTTTTTTTGGGGCAAATGCACTTTACATCCTACTTAACGTGTAGCTTTTTTCACCATAATCGATCAGATTAAACACTTCTCACCTTGATCATTGTTTTTTTACAAATCTTGATTCATATTAGTTGTTGCAACTTTCTCCTTTAATGTCATTTTAAAGTTAAGAAATTGTAGAAAACAGTTAAAAATTGTCCAACTAAGTGAAAAACTAAATTTCTCTAACCTGAAATTTAAAAATTTCTGGAGTGCAATTCAATAATTTTCTTTTGTGAATAATCCAACTTAGATATCATTTTTAGTTCACAGAGGAGATGCAAACACGAGTGAAGAAATTCATGATAAGCTTTTAATATTGGTTGTATTTGGATAAATCATGTTTCATATTTTTTTTTAAGGGAAAATAAATTTCATTCATCATTTAGAATAATTATCGGTACAAATACAATGAACCTGTATTAGAACATTTTCCATTCACATTTGAAGAACAACACAAGTAATTAATTGTATGTTTGGTTTCACTTTTAGATGGATCATAATTAAATATGAAGGTGTAGAATTGATCATGACATGTTTGATTGTTGTTAAGAAGAATTGATTCAACTTTTAGAATTGATTTTGCTTCAGTTAGGATTTGCATTTTTTGTTTCAGAATTGATTTTCATACATAAATTTTATTTAAAGGGAAACGTTAACATGTATCTTTATATAGAAAATTGTGTATAGGAAAAAATATCTTTTTGTGAATTCTTTAAATAATTTCTTAGGACATTTGTGGTGGGTGGGTGGTGGTTGGTGTAATTGATTAGGATTTTAAAGGATAATTTTTGTCTAATAAAGTCTTGAGAATTTTAAAAGACTTTGCAGGATTTTAACGACTTTGATGAAGACTATCTAGATTTACAATTTGGATTTCAATGGATCTAAGATTTTAAAGGATTTGAAATGATTTTATGGATTTCAAAAGATTTTATGAATTTTAAACACTCATTGAAAAAAAATGTTCATAACACAGTTAGGGGGTGTAGTTGATTATTTATTTTACTTTATTTTTTTGAGAGAGAGTAAAATCTTAAAAGAAAAAATAATCCTAATGCTAAAATTTCACAAAATCCATCAAAATTCAATTTATTAAACAATCCTTCAAAATTTAAATGATTTTGAATATCACAAGACTTTTTTTAAGTGATGAGGAGTCTTGATTGAATACCACGATACTTTTTTTATATGACAAAAAATCTTAATTGAATACCACAAGATTTTTTTTAAGTTACAAAGAGTCTTAATTGAATACCACAATAATTTTTCATTATAAAAAAGTCTTTTAAAATCTTTTAGAATCTTAATCCAAAACATATCCCCTTAAACACCATGGAGAGAAGAACACGTTTCTTAAAATTAAACCAATCAATTCAACTTCAATTTCATGAATTATTTTCATAATCTCGCTCTACCACAAAACATCCATTTTTTTACTCCGTCTGTCCCATAAGTGAACCATTTGCAAAATAAATATTGTTCGAAAAAAATCGATTTATTTCACTTTTTAATACAATAATAATTACTTTTTTCTAATTATAACTCTAATTAATATTACTTTCATTATTCCCAATTCAATATATTCTACTTTGCATTTATGATAAAAATGAATGCACCAATATTTGACAAGACACTCAAAAATATTTTTCTTTCTCTTTCAATTATAATACACATTTTCTTAATATGTATGAAATGAACAACATACTTAGTTAAAATTGGACGGAGGAAGTAGCAACACTTCTAGGTTATTTTTTTTTTTTTGTGAAGAAACTCACTTCTAGATTAATATGCATAGCTTTTAATGAAAAAATTCGCATGGAGCTGACCAACCAAGATACCAAAATGGATAATATAGTGAACATTGTTTTTTTTAAGAAGCCAAAATGGAATATATTCACAATAACCAAAGCGCCTCCTTAGCACAAGGTGTGCCAAGAGGACACTTAAAATACAAAAAGTTTGTCACGTAACTGAAGAATAAAAGCAGGCATTAGCCGATACCCAAACAAAATAACGGGTTCGACCGCCATTGCTGACAACCATACATAAATGCGACATTATTAGCACGTAACCACCAATATGAGTGAAACTTAACCTTGTCCACTAAATCATGTATAGGTGTAACACTATTGTTAAAAATTCTATTGTTGCGCTCTTTCCAGATAATCCAGACACATAGAAGCTATATGAGATGGAGGAAAGAACGCCTAGTTTTCAAACCACCTAAATAGTAAGTAAATTGATGAAAATGATCAGCAAGGTTTTGATTATCTACTCCTGAAAAACCCAACCAAAAGCGGACCTGCTGCCATATAGAACCAAAGGTATCACAGTGCAAAAACAGATGATTCACGGTTTCTACCTGACCGCACCCCGCCACACAGTACCTATCCGCCTCAGCAATAATACCACGGGCATGTAAATTATTTTTGGTAGGTAACCTGTCCCGAGGCATGCACCATGCTAAAATAGACACCTTCAGCGCCACTTGAGGATGCCAAATGAGCTTCGCCGCATCATCCAACACATGATAATCTAAAGAAGTAAGGATTTCATAGCCTAACCGCACCGAGTAACCTCCTGCAATGTCAGGATGCCACTGCCAAATATCTGAAACAATAGGCTGAAAAAGAACATTAGATAATAAAGTCCTACACTCAGCTAGCAACTCGTCCTCCCAAGCCCACATGCACCTCTGCCACTGCCACGCGGCACCACCCTCCTCCCAACCTAGAGAGAACGTGGTGGCTACTGAAACCAACTTGTTCTCCGCTAAGTTGAACAACCTACTAAAACGCTGACAAAGGGGAACATTACCCACCCACCGGTCTAACCAAAAAAGAGTATTTTCCCCGTCACCCACCCTCCTCGACACCATCCCTGCAAACCAGCCTTCTCCCTCCTCCCTTATCCCATCTCTAATGTTCGCCACCTCCCGCCACCAAGAAGAATCACTCCGGCCCCCAACCTCCAACCTCCCTGCCTCCTCACCATACCTAACAACCAACACCCTATACTAAAACCCCCCCTCTATCAACCAACATCCTCCAACACCACTTCCCCAACAGGGACAAATTGAAC
>Ga0315913_1004582_pt1 | contig 16743 bp, 6 predicted proteins | sample MpolsnodulesMG_FD_207736 | JGI IMG/M metagenome (GOLD analysis project Ga0315913, IMG submission 207736) | Medicago polymorpha root nodule microbial communities from Los Angeles, California, United States - small nodules | ecosystem: Host-associated > Plants > Roots > Nodule | place: USA... | reverse complement strand
ATTAATGTTAGCCAATAAAATCTCTGTCTGGCCGGAAATCATGGGGTGGTGGGTGTTATGTATTTTTTTTTATGAAAGGTTAATAAATGAGACTAAAATCTAAGGGTGATTATTGTGCCATGTCATTCTTGAATCTTTCTTGATAAAATCATTCTTGATATCTAGCATTTTCCTTATAATATATATGCAAGCACATTTTAATAAAGTTAACCTTAATATATTAATACGAGCATCTAGAAAGAAAAAAAAAACAGAGAGAAAAATGAGAGCAAATTAAGTAGTTTCTATTTCTACATTACAATCCAATAAATGGAGGTTCTGATAATTTCGACTCTCCCCAAGAAATGGACGAAAATAAACTTGGTTAATTAATTACTAATTAATTAATTAATTAATTAATTCAGTGTCTACATGTTTGGCAGCAGTGGGTCTGATTCAAGTGAGTGTGTACATGTCTTGGTAGCATCATCATGTGTGATTACTATGATCTCTTCAAGACAACCACAGTGATTGCTGGTGTTATCATGATGCAGTACTGTTTTTGTGATGAATGTAGAATCAGAAAAACCAATAGTAGTAGTAGCTTTTGTGAGATTCTTTGCTCTTTCAATTTGATCATTCCAATCCGTTGTACATAGCACATACAACATGAGAACAGCACAAGAGCCTTGGGCTGCAAGCAACCCAAACCAAAGCCCAACAAAACCCATCTTCACAACAAACCCAAGAACAATAGCCACTGGCATACCTACCAAATAAAAAGACCCCAAATTGATATTTGCACCCACCGTAGGTCTAGCACTACCTCTCAAAACACCACAACCCGTTGTTTGTGGGCAATTCCCAATCTCACAAAGCCCAACAATTGGCAAAGCCATAGCCGTTAGATTAAGAATCTCGTCATCACTAGTAAACAATCTCCCCCATTGATTTCTCATCAAAGTAGTAAAAACCATAGCCAAAATTCCCAAACCAAAACCACAAAACATTGACACTATCATAGAAAAACGTGCTTTTGAAGGAGAGTTAGCACCTAACAAATTCCCAACTCTAGTTGAAACACCAAAACTAAGAGAAGATGGAAAAACATAAACCAAAGAAGTTGTTTGAATAAGAATACCCATTGAAGAAATGGTTGACTTTGGGTTGACCAAAAGTCCACACAAAATTATCATGAGTTCATACCACCACCATTCTAAACAAACAGAAACACACGACGGAATCGAAAGCGCAAGTAACGAAGACCAACCTTTGAGACAATCCATACTAGGAAAAACCCATGAATCAGTATAAACACGTGAGAAAAATACAAAAGATGAAAGGAAAATCAAAAGGTTGAGATTGAACCAAATCATTGCTATTGCCACCCCTGCAACACCCATTTTGAAATGGATCACAAGAAGAAAATTCAAAGGAACATGAAGAGTAACAGATATGGCTGAACAATACGTTAATGGCAATGTTATGTTTTGTGTTCTTAGGTAAATACGAAGAGGATGAAGAAAGGAGAGAAAGAAAAGATCTGGTAGTGAAAAAAGAATGAAAGTTTGTGCTGTTGATGAAATTTCTTCATCTTGACCACAAGACATGAGAATCTTTTTCATGTTAAGCCATAAATATGCAATGGGAATGGAAGTGGAAAGAAGTAAAAGAACGGTTCTTTGAAGAGTTAAGCCAAGTATCTTCCATTGTTTAGCTCCGTAAGCTTGTCCACAAATGGGTTCCATTCCCATGGCTAAACCAGATAGGACAGAGTAACCAGTTATGTTGGCAAAACCTATGGAGAGAGAACCTCCTGCTAGTTCTGTCTCGCCGAGATAGCCAAGGAAAAGCATAGAGATCATAGCTCTTGAATATAAGAGTAAACCGGTTATAGCTGTTGGACCTGATATTTTACCTATGGCCTTTAATTCTTCTATCACCTGAAATATTCATACATAAAGAACAAAAGTTATAATAATATTAAATTCAAGGGTATGTTTGTTTGTTAATCATCATAATAATAAAACTGGCATTATTTGTTTTCATATGTTGTGATTGTGACTAAGAGAGACATGATAGCAACTAGCTACAAACTTCATTTAATTTACATTCACAAAAAAATAAATGATGCTATAATAATATTCTTGTATTTTTTAATGTTTATTTTTTGTCATTATACCTCATCTGGAGTTGGCCATCTTTGAAGTTCATTTTGATCTTGAACTTCATCATGAGGAGGATCATTTATGAGTAGTTTGGGATCAGAAGTTATGAGGTTGGTTTGTGTGGGACAGAGAAATGGGGATGTTGAGGATGGCTTAGGTTTACACATCTCACTAGCAAGTAGTTTTGGATATGTACAAAGGATAGAATATACAAGAGCTATTACTGCTCTTGCTTCTAACTTAAGCTCAATGATCGTGGATGGACTGTGTTTGAAGTTGTTTGAGAGGATGTAAGATGTTTGTGTATTGTGTATGGGAGGAAGATGATGAAGGTGATTGTGTTTTTATGCATGAAGAAAGGTTTGGGCCCTACAATTGTAACGTGTCATAAATGGAACCAAATGCTAAAATTTAGAGTGTACAAACTTGGACATCTAAATTAAATAATAGAAAGGAATTTTGTATTTTTTGTAATTTTATATTTTATGTGTATGAAGAAATTTAATTGGAGAAATTTCTTTTATATATTCAACAAATTCTTCGACGAATTACTCAATGTTTTGCATTTATTACACGGTTTTTAAAAAAAATGCGGCATTTTTAAAATAGAAATCAAATTTTGTTGAAAAAAAAAGTGAAATAAATTGAAGGAACAAGTTGAATGGAAGAAATGCCTTATGGAGGTTATGGGAGGCAACCGGCTTTCGTTTTCTCTCAAAATTGAAAGAGCATATTATTACTATTTTTTATTGAAAAATTGGAGAACAATTTGAGAATGGAATCTGAAAAAACAAAAACTAATGCAGAGGTTTCCAATTAGCTATGGTTTTTGAGTGTGGAAATCAGAAACAAGTTCGGTCTTATCTTTAGGATGGATGGATTTATTTGCTTTAATGGTTTTTTTTATAGACATCAAATCAATGACACAGTTTTGATTTGACAGTGATGGCCCAAACCAAATACTAGCTAGTGGATTTGTTCGTTTAAACTTGCATCGCATGGTTATTAACGGATTTGTATGTGGATAATAATATTTTTAATACACCACACGTTTGGCTTCATTTCCGTTATTTATGAAACATAACGAATTTTATCCTCAAATTGGTGATGCCGAGTGGAAAGATGGAGAAGCTAATTCTCCTACTGCTGAAATGGACCAATTATTAATTATTTTTGCCATTTTGTTCTCTTTTTCTCTTTTCTGCTTTTGCCGCATGGGGTATTTCTGAAACTATAAGGGTACTACTCACACGTACATTTGTGGCAATTCATAATTGATATTTTTTCTTGAGAGGAAATTCATAATTGATATTTGTTGTGCTAATAATATAATTTTTAAAATTTAGTATACTTACTTTACGTCAACATATTTTGTTTTGTTTTTTATGGTTGTTGGTTGATAATTTGTATTATTTGTAGTGTAGGCAAAAGAAAAATGTTTGGGATTGCATGTTGTATAAAGAAGGCAAGCAAATCCATGCATGTTTCATTCCAAATTGCTAGCGCAACTACAGTCTATAAATAGACGGACCATCTGAAACATACAAAGGCCAAAACATTCCTTTGGCTACAACAGAGGAAGCAAGTTTTCTCTACCATCCAATGTAGGCCCCACACGCTTTCTGTGCATGCATCTTGCTATATGTTATGTTATGTACTCTCCTTGTAGTATAACTTCTTGAATGATAATTTGATCCCAAAATGAATTTGCCCCCTAAATAAAAGAAGAAAAAAGATGAAACAAATTTCTAAGGGAGGCAATATTATTAAATTTAACTTTAGTAGTCCCGTTATCAAGAACTCATCAATAACAGGTTATTGACATGTATTTTGGTAAAGCCTCTTTTAAAATAAAAAATAAGAAAAAAGTAGTTGAGTACCATCCTGGGATTTTATTGAGGAACAAAGGGTCAAATCCACAAGTGGATATATTATATATATCAGATTTTCCTTTTTATAAAGGTTATCTAATTCGACTTCGTGGATATGTATATTTATCTACATATGTGAATATATGTATGGATTATGGAGGTAGGTGTTGATCTCAAAGTATCATGGAGGGACCACTTGTAGTGTTAACAGTTAATGGAGGATGATGGTAGTTGGCCGTATGGAGAAGAGACAGATGGGAAATGGGAGACATTAGAGAGATAATTACGTGCGTTAATTACAACCATTTAATTAATTATTATGTGAAAAAGGGTATGAGATTGTGATGATTCTGTCTGTGTATAGGAGTGCACGGTGTTATTGATTGTATATGAGGAAACATACACTAGAATAGATTAACTCTCATTTTCACTTGCACGGTGAGGACCAGTAATCAATTTTGTTTCATTGTACATTATACGAAAAATTAATTAAAATTGCCTGAAACACATGGCCACCCCATGTCAGATTCCATTGGTTTGTAGCTCATCCAGTTGATGTCAATGAAAGATATGTATCATTGCAAGGGAACCCAATGCTCTGAAAATAAAGCAACAGAAGAAGTTCTGACAATGAACAATTAAAAAAACTCAGTCTCGTCCAATGAATGAATGAATTAATACTATATCACTTCGAATATAACCCGTAAGGAATTTGCCATCCTCTTTGAAGTGGCAAAGTGCTAAGTTCCTGAGATCCCACCCAAAGGATTTGGTTGAATTTTTTTTATAATAACAGATAAAAGCTCAAGATCACGTAATGATGGCATTCAGATTTACTGTGGTATATCTAAAAAAGATATCGTAAAACAAATAGTCCGATTGGGAATCAGACAAAACAAAAATCAACACAAAAAAGACTAATTTTAACAACCATAACTCTCCTCGGATAGCTCAAACAGATTCGCTAATTGTACTTGTTCTTGCTATATATATCACACGATAGACCTTGCCGGCGATGTGTCATGTGTTTAGTTTTTAGGGTAAAATGCAAACCCTCTTGTGCTTATTAGCCCCCTCGTGTTGTGGCCTCAAGACGTCGGTCATATCTTCACATAACTTCTGTTTCCCTTTGTTCCTCTCTATCGTGCTGAGTGAAACCAACATGTGTTGCTAGAGCGTACATACAATGATATTCGGGTTAGGGCTCATGGTCTCGGTGATGGGTCTATCGATCTTGTATGATAAGGGCCAAACATGTGAATAAGATTAGAGGATTGATCATTAGACATCTAGCATTGCTTACAAACACCTAAAAAATACCAAAATTATCGTTCGACATTTTTTAAATTGGTTTAACCAATTTAAAAACGCCCGAACAGTAATTAACTATAAGTGGGGTGATTTAGGTGCTAAAGAGCAATCTCCATAAGATTTTGATGGTCCAGAACCTTCAGCTAAACGTTTTCCACATCCAGAGAGGTGGGATGCTTATGGCGGAAATAGATTCTCTCTTTTGACAATTTGACATGAGAAAATATCATTGAATAGAAAAATGCGGGATGGGTTCTTGATGTAAAAAATAGGAGTGGAAAAGTTTAAGTGAGATTGATAACACATGTGAGAAGATTCATCCCACTTATGACTAGGAACAATAAAATTTAATAGTCTGGACTTTATAAATTAAGTAAATAAACTACAGATGTGTCAGCATTGTTCGCTTAATCCTCTTAACAAAGAGTTGACGCTAACTAACTGTAGACTGTATTTTGTCAAAGAAAAAAAACTGTAGACTATAATTAACCTGCAAATTCTAAAGCCAAACATAGCAGTTTTGCAGGGTAACCAAACTAGCAAATTTCAGTTGTGCAGCTGGCACATGGTTCAAAAATTATATCACTAGTAGTTAGGACAAATGATGATAAAAAGGTTGGTATTTTTTAAATGCTCTGAGTCTCTCTGAGTTTTAGTAACAGGAATTGTACGAAGAATTGAAAGCAAATTAGACTTTCATGAAGAGTGAAATGCATTTAACATGTGAGTTTATTCCATGGTTCAAAAGAAGCAAAATAAATTAAATGTCCACATAAATGACCAGTGTAAATCAAAACCCGTCATTGGTTGAATATTTGTGTTCAAAGAAAAAGATTACGCCTGAGAACATTTCAACCATGTACACAGTCAAGGTTTTATTCAGCACAATTAACATATTCACTATTGGCCACTAAGCACGTTCATGAAACTAATACAAACACGCACAAATTTCTAATATTCCGACGCATCTATGCTTGAAGCACCAATGAACAGAGTTGCCTCAAATTAAAAGGAATTTTTCATGGGGAATAATTCCCTATCAGCAGCAACTGATCTTGGTTGGAAATGATGTTTGCCTGAGTAATTTTGGAACCTATAGAAGATGCCCCAAGTACTTTCCCCCCACATTTAAAAGCAACACCTTTCACAGGTGGGACAGATTTACAATGAAGAAATTCCCCACTGAATTCAGATAATTTAATCAATATTTTTAGGACAGCTTTTATGATTACATTTGAGTTGCCAGGATGTTTGAAAAAGTAGTGCAATATGAATTGCTTCTTTGACATTGTACCGTAATCCTTATACATCAAGAGTATTCATTCTTTCTTGCCACCAGTAGATGGTCCCCCATGGTTAACCAAACAGATATTCTCTTTGTTTAAACAGACAACTCACTCATCAGGATCACCAAGAAGAAAAAAACAAGGAAAAAGTTTGAAGTTTCCAAAACTTCGGAAAATAATAGCACTCTAAGTTTAGGTCATTGGCTTTAAATAATGACCAATCAGATGATAACGCGCCAATGTATTCAATTATTCGTATTAGAAAAAAGATGGAGAGGTTCTTTGTGAAAGGAAAATTCGATAAAATCCTACTAAAATAAGTAAAACATAATTATATACAAATTATTTCTACCTGTTCAATTTCATAATCCCTCTTCAAAAGAAATCCGAGCCAAAGCAGAACGAAGATGATACCTCATACTGGGCTTCGAGGCTTTTGAGAACCAGTTCGGGGAATAGCCAAGACAGCTACGAGTCCACTGGCAAGGGCTGCAACAGCTGCCACAGCAAAGGCTGGAGAGTTTCCTCCACCAAATAACTGATCCCAAGGTCCACTTCCCAAGGACACTATCATCTGTTTCAAATATGAAAAACATATAAACCTCAGTAACTAAAACAAACAAAAATTATGTGCACCGCTAAATCCTTTCTTAAAAAGTTTGTCATGTCACCATTAAATTTGTCAGGCAGTTGCTTGAAATGGGATGTTTGGGAGAACAAAAATGCAAATAAAATTTACAGCAAATCTGTACGACAATACAAATAGCTCATGCCACTCTGGCTGAATCTCTACCAGAGATGACATGACAAGTCAATCATAATGAGCCCCTCTAAATTTTTCTGTCACAATTCCTTTGTTGATTTTCATGTTTCTAATTTAAAGTGTTCCCAAAAGTCGTAGAAATCTGGTCCCATCATGAAAACCACTGTGCTGATAGTTTTATTTAGAAAAACCCATTGAGAGAGACCAAAAAGTCATGTTTTCATGTTTGAATTTTGGCAATTTTGCAGACTATAATCTTAATGGGATGTTTGCGTTAGAAGACAGCATGTATCAACCTCAATTATTTGGATTATTCAAATTATAACTTTTTATCCAGTGATCAAATTGTGAGTGGTCACCTCAAGACTCAGGACCATTTCTCACGCTTAATTCAAGATAATATGTTTTTATTATTCAAGTCAAATTAGTTCACTTAAACATACTATAAGGAATGCTGCAAAATTCCAAGGATCTTCGTTTTTAGAATTTAAGCTAAATTAATCCGCTCAACAACTATTAGAAGTGTTAAACAATTCCACAATTCTTCATTTGGATCTCATTCAGGGGTGGATAATTTAACCATTAAAAACGCAGATATTTGAAAGAGGCAATACCTGTGGGAACACTATTGCAAGATTTAGGACTCCCATTGACAATCCTGAAAGTACCGACAATTAATATAAATATGAATATTTATATTATCGTATATCTAAGAAAGAATAATAAGGTATCAATCCTGCCCACCTTGGCCAAGCCCCAATGACTGAATATGCGTGGAAATTAAGGCATATGGAACACTGTAAGTGATCTGAAATGATTAAGAAGTCAGATTAAATTAAATATAGGGATTTCAATACATACATTCTTAAACTTATGCAGAATCAATGGGACAATTTCCAGATTTATTTTGCATCACACTGTGACTCTCAAACTAAAAGTTTAAGAAAATATCCAGATTGAGTTGAGAAGATTACGCGGCCAATATTCAGTCAAGAGTCAAGACACTGAAATTTTTAAGAGAAAAATGCAAGAACATAATATGTATCGGGATTTTACGGAACTAGAAGATCAAAAGGCTTGCCATTTTAGATAACGAGTCAATTGACACACTTCACATGTACGTACCATTGAGACTTAAAAAAATATGTGAAAAAGGACTGAAGTTGATTTCAAGGAACATAAGAGACAGAAAGCGAACAAACAATATGCTTTTAGAAGTAGATAAAGCAACTTACAGCCAGTGGAAACCCGAGAATGGTAAAGATTGCCAGTGCAGATATCACGATGCTAGTGGGCGGTAGATCTTTGCTAATGTAACCAATGGTATTTGCCACATAGGTTACTACAAGCATTGCTACGAAGCAGGCAGCCATTAGGATATTTGCGATTCCCCACACGAACCCAGGCCCCCGCTTCCTACATAGCTTCTCCATGAGTACTGATGTTATTCCAAGAACAACTGAATTAAGCAATAAACCAAGTGCCCCCATTCTAACTCCAGTATCATAATTAGTGCCTTCATTTGGCTCACCGCCATAAATTTCTCGGCCCATCCAATCGGTATCGAATAGAAGAAATGGAAACCACCCAACCCATGTTAGAGCAGTAACAGACAATATTACCCATATAGGCTTTGAAAAATATCTGAATGTCCCAAATAGCTCCCAAAGGAAAGCTTCTTCCGCACTACCACCTGACTCCCCTGCTGCTTCAGCATTGGGTGTCCCAAGAGGCACTTCATTAGCTGCCATGATACTGATATAGGTGGTGATGATAATGAAACCAATGTCCAGAAAGAAAGCAGACTTGAGATTTGCACAACTAATATTGCATGCAGGGGTAAGTGTGAAAGGAAAGACCTTGTACCAACCACTGTATGACCCAGTTGCATATCCAAGAATGTTACCAATAGCCATAAATAGGGAGAAATAAGCATTTGCAACACGTGTCCTTCGATGATCCTTACCTTACATTCCAAAGAAGAAAAAGATAGATAAATAAAACATGAAGGGTGTCAATAGAGTAAATCAACATTTTAGTCTTTGAAATCGTAATTCGTAAGGGTCACACAATTTAGTCCCTTAAATTTGCAAAATGACAATTTAGTGCCATTAAGTTAAAAATAAAATTAGCCCAATTAAGTTAAAAAACATCAATCTAGTCTTCCGCCAAAGTAACTTTTTAGAAAACATTTATCAAAACCAATGAAAGACTACATATTGTCTTCAATAGTCTCTTGCTGCATCAAGACAAAGACACTTTAAGATAGTGGTGCTGAATTTGGGAAAAATGACTAAATTGACTGATATTCTTTAATTTTAGTAACTAAATTGCCATTTTACAATTTAAGGGATTAAAATTGTCCAACCTTTACGATTTCAAGAACTAAAATATTGATTTCCTCAATGTCAATATGGTGTTTGCTTTTCATAGTCGAATCATTTTTAGTTTTCAAAAGAGTTACAATTGACAAAAACTCTCATTGTCTTTTTCTATTTTTTAGGAGTTCTATTCAGACATTTAAGGTCACATTTGCAAAACAATGTAGGCAATATAATTATAGTCTTTTCAATTTAACTGAAACCTGCGTTCAGGAGTACATACGAAGACAGTCTGGTGACAGCCGATGTGGAACAAACTTATTTTTTTACTATTCTGGTTATATCCTACCTTTTAGTTGGGATCATCTTATCCAAAATATATAAAAATATGTTCTGCAAATATAATACTTTCGTAATATCTATCAAACGTAGGATATATATATAGTAAAATATTTATATAGTATGTCGATATAATACAAAAACTTATTTAATTAAACACTATGTACTCTCATGACCATGATAACTCTCCTCCTAAACTGAAGAGATTATAAAAAAGGACTCTACATTCTCTACATTTTCTCCTTCAAATGAATCCAATGATTACATCCACAGACAAGAAACTACAGCATGTTCGATAGTGACATAAGATTGTGTGCTTCTTGACAAAATCTTTGTATTTAACATAAAGTAGTTCAAGCTTTAGCACTTTCTAAAACAGGAGTTTCAAGTCAAGCTGGAATCAATGTTATCATAGAAATTAAAAAGGGAAGGGTGGTGCAAAGAGGAAAAAGTAATGAGAACTAAACAGGAAATGAAAAAACTTTTTAAAGGAAATGTCCTCTGCATATAGATCCCTTAAAATCTAACAGTAGAAACATCATTTACCTTTCGATAAATTAGTTGTCTAATTCCTAAAAGAGGTACGTGACAGAGACGAACTTTCAAATTATCAAGTGAGTAGCAATGATTGTTAGGTTAGCATCTTACTCATTCTGATATAACCATACATAATGTTAAGGGAGGTCATAGAATGCAGTTGCAATTCACCAATCTAAGAACTTATTTTAAACCTAAAGTTACTAAGACCCAAACCCCATATAAAGCCTATAGTATATGTCACAACAACGCGACTAACCAAACAATCAATCCGTTTTTCCTCTCCTATTCTTGACAAAAGGAAATCTCCCATTATCTTTCCAATCTCGTAAACAAGCTATGTTGAATGAGATTTAAACTTGATGCTCAAATGCATTACAATGAGAGCCTTAAATCTTAAGTTGATATTCTGAATCCAAGTTCATAACAATGTACGGCTGAATTTTATCATTTAGTGTTTATGCATATATTGATATATGAATTTATACTAAAAATAGATCAATTAACAGAGGAAGGGAGAGAGAGGGGGGGGGGGGATTTATTAATCAAAGTTCAGTTTCTTTTCCCTTAAAAATCATCTGAATGTTAACATACTTTTTTTTAAGTGCATGACGTGACAGCATTAATCAACTGCCTTGAGTCATAGATATGGTTTGACAGACCCAGGTCCTTAATTAATTTTGAAGGGTCTACATAAGGAAATTTAAGGGGAAGGCAGAGGATAGTAATCTCCGAAGTAGTAAAGGGGCTGTTGTGTATAGAAGAGAGTTTAACTAAACATTGTTGTTAGTTAGGCTGAAGGAAGGAATAGATAGGAAGTTTAGGAAGGCGCCAAAATTGTAAATCATGAAATAGAGAGGGAAGCCCTAGATCTCTTAAACTTCCGGGAATTATAATTTCTCTGTGTAGCTTTCTATTCTAGGTGTTGATCCCATATTGAGGCATGATTGTGATAAAGGTTTGTCAATAAAAGAAATTATTTCCAATTACAATCTGAACCAGTTCTATCAATGGTGTCCTAGATGCCTCTGTTGCTCGCTCAATTGACAATGAACCATGTCCTAAAATACTTAACAAATTAAAATTTGATCAATTGTGGTAAAATAGTACTAGCAAGCCTTCATGCTTATCACAGTGGCTGTAGTTTGGTAAACAAGCATCTAAGCTAGCTCATTGCTAGACAAATAAATGGAAATCAAGTTGTAACAGAGAAATGTGCGCACACGCACACACAAGATTCGGTAACCGCCCAAATCAGTTGATGTTGTCATGCACTAGTGGAGATTGCAGATAACCAACCTTACCTAACATCTCACAACCAAGGTTTGTTAAAATTGCATGTTAACTTGTACAATCTGACAATTCCATGAGTTTAGGTATCAATTTCGAATGAACTATAGTAAACTCGGGAAATGAAATCAAGTTAACTCAACTAGAAACCGAAACAATTGCAAATTATTTCAGATCATAATATTCATAAGGAGGAGAAAAATTTACCAGTGAGATCACCAAGCAATGCTCTACAAGGACCTTGAGTAACATTATTAGCAACATCCAAAATCCAAAACCCGAAAACAAAAAAAGCGACAGCAGAATGGCGATGATTCTTGGTATCACCAAATTTCCATCCCAAATCCGCAGCATGACCAATAATAAGAACAGAAATCACAATCGAAACAGCTCCACCTAATATAAACGGTCTTCTTCTCCCAAACCGACTCGTGCATCGATCACTCAAATGCCCAACCAACGGTTGAACAAGAAGACCAGAAAGAGGCCCACATAACCATATAATGCTGGCCCACGCGTGTGGGATTCCGAGCTGTTGCACGTATGGTGTAAGAAGAGAGAGTTGCAAAGCCCATCCGAATTGAATCCCGCCGGCGACGGATGCTACTCGGAGAAGCTTTGTGAGTGGGACCCGGTCTTTAGGACGAGGTTTGATACGAACCGTTGAAGATGGAGAGGGACGAGGTTTGGAACGGTGGTGTTGACGGTGAGTTTCGGGATTCGCCATTGTGTGGTGTAGTGGCTTGGAAGATCGTATTGTGTCGTCTTCTTCTTCATCATCACTGCATTGAGAATAAGAAATTTGTGACCGTTTCCTAAGGGCATCACGCAAGACCAGGAGGAGAGAGAAAGAGTTAGACCGTAGATTCTATTGTCATGGCGCGGTTCACTTCAATAATCACATTCATTTTAAGCTATTTCACATATATTCAAAAATACAATTAATTTTGTATATAAAATAGTAATTATAAGTTATTTTATAAACACTCGCACAACTTTTTTGTGTTAATTTTATCATGTATAGATAGATATCATATTTTGAAAATAGTTGGGATCAAACTTTATTTTATAAAAAGAATTTAATAATTTCATAAGGTATTTTTGTTTTAAGTTTACCAAATTCTTAGGAATAACATTCCTCGAAATATAGAGATGTGAATTTTATTATAACATATTTAGAAAAAAGATGTTCGGTTATCATTATAATATTTCGAGAAATCTTAAGAACATAGATTATAATAGGTGGCTATACATGAATTTATTTTCATCATCATAAAACTTTATTTTGATGTTGTTAGAGGGGAGTACATTAGGAATAGGTTAGGAATGTCCAACTTTAGATTCTCCACCTTTTGAAAAAGTCTTGGTCTAATTCCCCTTTTCTATTTTGTACTCTTTCTTCCTTTTTTTTTTTTTAAGGAAATGATTTGATGTTGTTGCATCTTCTAAAAAAAAAATACTCCCTCCGATCCTAAGAAAAGATTATTTTCTTAAATACATTTAATAATTAATGTATCTAGTCTTCATTGTAAACGAGATACATTAATTATTCAATGTACCTAAAAAAAGAATCTTTTCTTATATATAAGACCGGAGGGAGTACATGAATTTATTTTCATCATCATAAAATTTTATATCCATTTTTTTTTTTGAGGAAAATTGTTCTATTTCCATGAATACTTACCTGAGAATAAAATTTACTAATCTTTCCAAAAACATAGACATACATACCAGAAGTCTACGAATATAATTTGAAACAACAAACTTGTAATATTTTTTTAAATCAAACAAAATCAAATTTAACTACATACATAAATTCCTTGGTAAAAATTTATTCTTTGTTAAGGTTAGCTTGACTGCAACAAGAATAAAGCAAAGACGTATAGCATAGTGGTAGTGGAGGCACATGCTTGCACTATGTTTTGTGACAAAAAGTAGCTTATATTTTGTTCATTCAACATGATAGAAGTAATACAAGATAGAATAGCTATTAAAAAAAAAGGAATAAAATCAAAGACATGATGACTGACATACAATTTTGATATATTTGTTGATACATTGATGACATAATTTGTTTCTCTCTTGCTAAAGCTTGTCTTAAATTTGGAAATTATCGTAATAGTGACCTACAATTAGACATAATATATATTTATGAAATCCGATCAATTGACTATCACTAGTTTCATATACTACGATTATTCAACAATGAATGAAACTCAATTTTGTCCCTTACAATTAAATTAAGACGAATTAATATCTATATTGCAATGCATCGAAGGATGTGTTTGATTTGCTAAAAAGTAAATATTATGGGAAACAACATAAACAAAATTGATTTAGCAGACAAATACACTTAAAGACTGATTCTTCATAGTTATAAAAACATTGGCTTATCTTTGTTGTTAGACTAAATTAGTTTGAGAGAAAGTTGTGAATACAAAATAAAAAATACTTGGGTGACTTTGAATGATAGAAACTTATAACTTTTTATTTTTAGTGTATTGTGATGAGAGAAAATGATAGATTTTTTTATGAAAGATAATGATAATTGAATGATTAAAATAACTTATTTGATGGGAGAGAATGATTGATTAGAAGATAGATAAAACAAAGTTACCAATGTTACAAAAACTTTCCCTAAAAAAAAATGTTACAAAAACTTAAAGTCACCCGAAGTGAAACCCATGACAAAATTGGGTACTACTCCATCCGTCTCTGTTTTTTTTAGGGATCCATCCGTCTGTTTTTAAGTGCCGTTTGAGTGCACATTTTATATTCTTACTTTCTCCGTCTCTAAATTATAGTCGTTTAAGGTTTGTGCACGATTATTAAGGAAATGATTAATTGTGTTGATTTCAATGGTAAAATTAATATCATTTACTAAAACACCCTTATTAATTGTAGTTAGTGGAGTAGTAAAGTTGAATGAAATTCAATAAATAAGGGTATAATAATGGAAAAAATAAATAAATGCTGCATTGATATTCTAAAATGACAATTATTTTGAGAAAAAGAAAAAATGCTAAAGAAACGATTATTGTGAGACTGAAGGAGTATTTAATAGTTGTTGTGATAGTTTAATGGTACAATTATTCAATCATATCCTTTCTCAATTACTCATTCATACTCTTCTTTTTTTTGGTAGAAATTCATACTCCTTTTTAATAAAACTAACTAACTATATATATATATATTTGGAAATTCATGTTAGTTTTTTAAAACAAAATTTTGTTATCAATAATAATGGAATCATGAAGAGTTTAAATTTTAGAAATAAGATCAATAACATGGTAAATATTTTTATTTTTTTTGTTCTAAGGGGAGTAACATTGTGAAGTTAAAATTGATTAATGGATCTTATCATATCAATATTAAGAAAATCTTGAAGTTAAAGTGTAAATGTTAATCAAATGAGTTGAAGCGGTGTTTTAAAACCCGGGCCGACCCGGTCGGTTGGACCAATCGGCCCGCGAACCGGAAGGTACATCGGTTCGGGCAGGTTATAGGATCGGATATGCAATTAACTCGCTGAAACCTGGTATGACTCGGCCAGGTCAGTGGGCGAACCGCTGAACCAGTTTAGTCCACCCGACCCATTTTTCATTTTTTTTTAAATAAAAAGGCACGGCATATATAAAGACAAAAACCCTAGTAACAGATACTCTCAACCCAAATGTCGTTTTCAACCGTCGTTCTCCTCTCCCATCTCAATCGATGAAGATGATGAATATGGATATCAAGACTATGACAATTTGACTCCATGAGCATAAATAGTTTATTGATTAGTGAATCCTTATAACTTATTTGAGTTTTTTTACTATGTAACTTACTTGGGTTTGTAAGTCTGTTATATTTTGATTTCAAACGATGTTTAGAACATATATACTATGTTTTAAAGATAGAATTTGAATTAGAACTTATCTGTGAGATTTTTTTTATGCAGTACCATTGTTTAATGTAGGGTTAAATAAGTTTTTCATCCCTATAAATATAACAAATTTTGATTTTAGTCCCTATAAAATTAAACTGAATGTTTTCATCCTCACAAAAAAAATTATTTTGTTTTTGGTCCTTAATAGATATAATTTTAACGTGTTTTTTGACATTTTTTGAGCATAATATGAATATATAAATGTCGAATATAATAAACGGACATAACATGGATACAATTTGAACATAAAAGAGTTATAATTTTGCCATTTATATGAACATAAAATGGCCATTAAGGACGAAAAACAAAATAAAAAAATTTGTGATGATGAAAACATTCAGTTTAATTTTTTAGGGATTAAAATCAAAATTCGCTATATTTATAAGGACGAAAAACTTATTTAACCCTTTAATGTATGAGCTAATTTGAATTTGGATTGGAATTAGCCTGAATTGTGCTACAGTTAAGAAATTAACTTGCAAACATACAGCTGTGAAGATAATTTTTTTAAGGGGAAATTACACTAACCTCCCTTGAGTTTTATCTAAATGGCACTAACACCCCCTCTAGTTTGAAAACCTACACTAACCTCCCTTGAGTTTTCATCAATTAGACAAACATCTCCGTTCTTATTAACACCGTTAAATTTCTGTTAACTTTTAACAAATTGATACATTATCCTATGATATAAATCCAACCTCTCCAACCAAAAAAAGAGAGAGATCTTCGATGCCCAACAATCTCTTTTAATCCAGCATCGAATAAATGGATATTACAAAAAATTGAATAATATGTCTCTTTAATGGATAAGAACCCATATATCTTCATTCCTTTGTCTCTGGTGTTGCACAGTTCTATCCTCTTGTGACTCCATAATTGCAGTTCTTTTAATCATTTGTTCACATTTGAAATTCACATAATTTTTATTAAAACCTTCAAAGCCAAAA
>Ga0315913_1004581_pt1 | contig 16744 bp, 8 predicted proteins | sample MpolsnodulesMG_FD_207736 | JGI IMG/M metagenome (GOLD analysis project Ga0315913, IMG submission 207736) | Medicago polymorpha root nodule microbial communities from Los Angeles, California, United States - small nodules | ecosystem: Host-associated > Plants > Roots > Nodule | place: USA... | reverse complement strand
CAAACTCATTTGGAGTGAAATTCAAATCAAAGATTACAGATTTAAACAAAGGTAACACATCTTGAGACAATGATTTTATTCCATATGTAAGGAAGTCAGATGACTTCAAGTGTCCAAAGTTTTCATCTCTTGGAACATACATCACACCTGGTCTCTCACTTTTAGGATCTGTCAACAATTAAATATCATTAGAATAAGAGATAAAATAAAAAATTAGACAACATTAGAACCGCATTATTGTCTGTCATATTTAGTCTTTAAAGTACATGAAAATATTTTTCTTTTACCCTTTTTAGTTGGTTTTCGACCACTTCTAACCCTTCGAGGGTAAGGATGAGTGCTAGAACCTCCAAGGACGGGACGAGCAAGTTTGACATCTTCATCTGGATCACCAAGATCATTGTAGACATCATAATCATAAACTCTTTCCCATTCTTTTCGTTGCCCAGTACCATCTCCTCTTAGATTTTGCAGTTCTTCTTGTCTGTAGTAGACTAATGGAGCTGGTGTTTGACTTGGAAGATATGTCTACAACAAATTCAGTTAATATAAAAAATGATTATTTACATAATAAAATAAAAAAGGGTACTATATTAAAATAAAAATAATAAGTTGAGCTTCATTTATAGGAGTATAATTTATTTTAAGGGTTAAATATTATTTTTGTTATATAAAATTAGCAAAATTTGATTTCGGTATTATTTTTTATTAAAATTAGATTCATCTTTAATCCCTATAGTCAATAAGAAAAATTAGACATTTCTTAATAGAGACTAAAAATACATATTCATTTTTTAGGAATTGAAAATGTGTAACAAGTTGACACTAAAAATACAAAAAATTTATATGGCCAAAAATTAAAATGGAACATTTTTTGTCAATTTTTTAGAACTCATAAACATAATTAACTTTTTAATTAAGGGTTTGGAACTTACATCATTAGTAAAGAAGATTCTATCCTTTTTGTAGTTTTTGAAGTTGTAAATCCACGAGTTGCAGACAAATTCAACGGATTCACGATTGGGAATGTCATCAAAAGTCACACTAACAAGAAAGAACTCATGAGCTTGCATGTAATTCCTTATGTAAAATGCTCCTGGGATTCCAAAATCAGCATCCCAATCAAAGTGAATGTTAAATGCATCTTGTCTTGCTCCCAAGGTTGGTAGAGTGGGGACATGTTTCTCCAAAAATACTTCCTTTCCTACTAATCCCTTGCCATTTGCTACAAAAATAACATATTTCAACAAATAAATGAATAAATTTAAAAGATGAATTCGTGATCAAACATTTGTCATAATCATGATCAAAATGGACTACATTTGAAACTTTGGTAACTTTATCTCAATCTCTTTTAATCGATCATTCTTTTTTATATAATTATGTGTAAATTTGCATAGCATAAGAAGTTAAAAATAGTAAGTTTATCTTAAAACTTGTACACTTTATATTAAATTAATACATAATTTTGTACTCCGTCCGTTTCTAAATATATATCGCATGTTTATAACGTGCACTATTTACATAACTCATTTTGACTATATTTTTTAATTAATATATAAATACAATTGTTAACATGTAAGACGTTTGGTTTGTTTCGATGAATATTTTTAAAATATATTTTTTCATAATTTTTTATGATAGATAATTAAAAATAATAATGGTCAAAATTGTATATTAACATGCGTGGAGTTGTTAAGTATCCAAATAATTGTGTATTTTCTATGACATATTTAGAAACGGATGAAGTAATAAATAATTGTTTTTTTCAATAACAAAACTATAACTTTTGGCTATCCTAAACTATCCAAATATTACATAGGATAGGAAAACTCTTATTTTAATATTCATTTATCATTTAGATACACTAAAATCACTAAAATTATGAAATAGTAAAGTCACCCAATTCATCCTCCATAATCATTAAGAAAGAGTCACTAGTATATATAATATTCAAAATCCTAAACATTAAAAAAGGGGTTCGTGTGAATAATCATTTTTTGACTCATTCTATGAATGACCGTTTAAAAAAGGGATTACTTTAGAATAAACGAGGACAACTTGTATAAATAATCATTAATTGAATAAACAAATTCAAGTAGGTCACACATGTATCAGCCACTAGTTTCTATCAAATTATTATTAGAGAATATCAAACACAAGACTCTTTGTTAAAATGGATGGTAAACACGATCTAAAACTTACATACATCAATGTGAGTTTTAGATTTAAATTCAGATGAAAGTGTTTATCTAATGCTGTCGATATTATTAGTTGAGTTGGCTAGACCTTATTAACAGCACAATTTTTTTCTCTTTCCAACAGGGAACAACACAAAATTCTTGTTTTTTTTTTGGTCTTTACAAATTGCTTGTTTGCTATATAATTTATACCATTGTGCGTCATCATTAATTTACTAAAAATTATTATATTTGTTGGGTCTTCAAACCTCTGGTTTTTAAAGAAAGACTTTAATAATTTAAAGTTTAATTGAAAGGTATGTAAAATTCGAATAAAGATTGTATACGTTAGTCCCGTGAGCATTAGCTCAGTTGGTAAGACAATACATTATTATATGTAAGAGCCGATGTTCGAACCCCGAACACCCCACTTATTCACTAGCCACTAAGCTATTTGACAAAAAAGAAGAAGATCGTATACGTTAAGATTCAATCTTCAGTTATTCTGCAACGGTCCGACCTTATTAATTGAAGTTCTAAAAAATTATTTATATGTATACTATATATTGTAGCATCATATGTATTATTATTTTGTTTTAAATCTAGACGACTTGATTTTTTTTATTTTATATATATATATTATAATTATGAAGTTTTCTCTATCTTTTAACGTTAACTAATCACGGTTAAAAATTTTGTTGAGCACACAAGAGTGTTTCTCTTCTCTCAACCGAAATATCTCTATACTTAAAAGTCAGAGATCGACTCCCCACCCACTTACTTAAAAGGTCGAAATTTCTTACTTTTTTTAGGGAGAATTTCTTACTACTTGGATCAATCTATTATTGATCACACTTAATATTTGATACAAAAATGTGGTGAGTTGGCTTGCATACTAATAATTTTGTGAAAATTCTAAAAGCATAAAATATTTGTCTCTTTGGAACATGGAAAGAATTGGAGAATGAGTTGAATAACCGTAAATAACTAGGTAGAGAGAACAAACCATCCGTCTTGGTAGCACTGATCAACCGCATCGAGACGTTCCGGCCTAAGAAAGCGGTAGCACCGTCAATTATCCCGCCGACCAAGCTGCCAGCGGCATCAAGAACGTTCCCGGCGGCATCAAGAAGACCACCTTGTTTGACGGACGTTACAGCGTTGAAGTCCAAAACATTTTTGGGCATCAACACCACAGTGCCCTTGATCTTTTGGCTATGATCCCTATCAAATATGCCAAACATCTTAGCAAAGTATTTCTAAATCAACAATATTATTTGATGTAAATGGGAGAAAATAAGCTTAAAGCCTGTTGTGTTAGACTCTGAAGAAGCTAAGGTACTTATAGATGGTGAAGATTGGATTATAATCATGCTTACAAGTGTGTGTACAAATGGAAAATAATTTTTTAGTGTCATCACATGCCAAACGTGGAATATATCAAAAACATTCGTTAGAATGATGAAATGGACTTTTTTATATAATTAATTGCTGTCATCGATCCACTATTGTATATTAAATTGTAAGTTGCAATAGTATTATTATTTTTTAACTTGGGAATTCTTTTGACACGCATTATAAATGTTTATTTCTTATCCGACGGCTCTGAGATTCTTATAATTTGAATTTATTTTTAAATTTTGTTCTTATCTTTTTAGAGTAAATTTCACTAAGTTTTTCTTACACCTGGAATGATATAAGTTACAAGTTATAATTTATGAGAAGTGTTATTTCTAATTAATGATATTTTTATATTTGCCTCATGTAAACTTAGATCAGTTGATATGAACATTGAATAAAATATGTTAAAGTTAGGTTTGAATCTCGTACAACTCACTTGATCATTAAACTACTTCACAACAAAAAAAATCACGATTGACTCACGAAATAATTTAACATGGTTTGACCAATCAAAATTGTTCTTGGGTGTAAAACATGTTTAGCATGGAAGAGTTTAATATATTTTCTTTTCTTTTCAAGAAAAAGTAAGCTAATATTATCTCTCGCAATCACGCTCTTTAGTTATTCAAGGGTAAAGTTTTCGTGAACAGCTCTTTCAAGATATATCATTTCTTATAATTTATTTGCTTCTCACATATTTCCTTCACTAAAAATAATCATGTTTACTATACGGCCAAACAGTGGCGGAGTCAGGGTTATTATAAAGTCCGGGCAAAAAAAAAAAATTGCAACACACATTTATAGGGGTTTACATAAGAAATTACAAGCAAATAATCAAAAATCTAAAGAAATTGTCCAAATTATAGGGGTTTATATAAGAAAAGTCAGGGGGATTTACATAAGAAATTGCAAAAAATTTAGGCCGGAGCTCGGACAAGTGTCCAGGCTCGCCGGACCTTAGAACCGCCATTGCGGCCAGATACAAAACATGGTACATTTTTTTGTGATCGATTAGCCTTATATATAAAATTTAATCCATTAAAATGACTAAATGGAAAATAACAAATTTGAACTTCAACTAAACATATGACAATATCCCAATCTATTGCTTTATATTCACAGAAACAAAAATAAATTAGAACATATAGAAATGTGGTGGATCAAACCCTAAGCCTTTCCAAAATATGGTACATCTTTTAACATATATTTGAACTTTGTTTTAATTTGACACATTATAAGACACTATTTGTTCCCTAAAAAAAGACACTATTAGTTCCCGATCGATAATTAAAGGTAAATGAAGGGTACTTTGATTTTATTTAATTCAATTAAATTTTTTTTCTTTCTTTTTGATGTATAATTCGATTAGTTTTTGAACAAGACAAAATGAGATATATTAAGCCAAAATGTCATTCAATTAGTTATCCCATCTAATAATGATTTAACGATACTTTAATTTGAGGGTCATAGTTTTGTTTAGTTTTCTTGACCATTATTTGCCAAAAACTCTAATAAAACACTAGATAGTGCTTAAAGGTGGAAGTACATACGTTATCTAAAATATATTCATATTACAATGTACTTCTACTTGTTTGACCAAGTCTTATTTGAACTTTGAAGGTTATTGCTGACAGGGAGATATGGTGCATTGTACATAAGTAATTTCGACATTAATCAAATTTATTTATCTAAATTAAAAAAGAAAAGTTGTACTAATTTATTTTTATTTAAGAAAAAAACCATAACCAAAATTTAAGAGGAAACAATAATGTATTTATAATTTCTCTAAAAAAAAGTTATTTATATAGTTCATCATATGTCGTATCGCATGTATCACTTGTGCATGTTAAGCAATGACCTTATTTAAATTGTCACGTAACATAAAGATGAAATAACCATTTTTTATCATGAAGATCAATATTTGAAGATAAAGATTTGTGGAAAATGTCAAAAAGCCAACGCCATCAATAACGACGTATCTCAGACGATGCTAACAAGATCCAATGATTATAGGTTCGTTGAAAACATGACTAATAGGATTTTTAGAAGTTACGACATAAAAATAATTGTAAGAAAAGTGCATCGGGATACATTAATTTGTGAGTGTTTTTAGTACAAGAGTATAAAGTATAACTGTCGAAAACAAATTGTTTCAAACAAAAAAATAGTGAAATCTTTTCTTCCACCCTCACACTTATTAGACATCTTTCATTTGTTCAAATTTAGAATCTAAACGTGTAAAAAGGGGTTTTCTTTTAGACTTTTGTTGCATGTTTCGATTCTAAAATCCGATTAAATGATGGATATGTGGAAGTGAAAAAAAGAAATTCATAAAAATTTAATGGGAGAACTAAAACTTTTCCCACTCCTAATGCCTCTAAACTGCTCTGTTGCTGTTTTGAAATTTTACTCATGCTTGGATTCTATAATCCGAATCCAAAAACACATTAAGGATTTTAGAATCCAAACCATGTTAATATACCAATCGAACTAGGCTTTTCCCCTCATTTCTCCATTTGTATTCTCAACTCCTTAACATTTGAATTTCGATTTTTCTTCTCTAGAACTAGTACCATTTAGGTTTTAGAATCTAAAATATGTTCATCAGCATTTCGAATTCTAAAATCCAAAATGCGTTCACGGATGCATAATTTTAATTTCCACATGATTTTGTCAATGTTCTAGATATGGACAGAAAAACTCTGATCGTGTTAGGGGTGACAAAATGTTGATAACTGCCTCTGCTAGATAGGAACACCAGGTGAAGCGCAGTGCCACAAAAGACGAACCTGTTCACTTGCCACAACTAAAGCATGTTTCTAAACTGAGCATAAACCTATGTATGAGCTACAATCTTAGACAGAGAAGGAGGTAGAGCAGGATGAGATACTACCACAATAGCATGTTGTATCATGGTGGTCCGTCTGACATGTCAATCCTATCACTATATGCAGACCACGTGGCCAGACACATATGAGATGGAGATGTACGATATTTCCACCATATTTATTATAATTGATCTTCGTAGTTTACATTGCTTCTAAATTATTTATTTTTCCTAGTTCGATAACACACTAAAATGTGTCAACAACGGGAAATATCCTTAAATTGAATACTACATATATGAATTGGTTCACGAATATCATCGGTGTTAGTGAATTGAAGGACCTTTCTAATGCATGCTACATCTTGATTTGCCATGGCCTCTTCCTAATCTTTTCTAATATGTGGTACTCAAAAACACCAGCTTCCATCTCCCGTCTTGATTTTCCCTTTATTTAAGTATCCTTTGAATGTTTTCATGACCTAGTTCCCTTGATTTGTGTCTATATATGTGTTTATGAATTTAATAGCTTTTGATATCATTCTATCATTATGAACAATTTATGCTTGCTAGTGTTTGGTTGAATGTACATATTATGCATTTTGCTGAAAATGAGACTAAAGTGCAACGCTGGAACGAAAGTCGTAGCTTCGCTGACAACCAAGATGGTTAAGTGTTAGTGTACAAACGTGGGTCTAGCATGGTTTATGGCGTGGAGCTGAAGTTTATGACGTCTCAAATGATTGTCAATAGGCTAGTTCTTTGGCTTATGGGCTGGGACCCGTTTGTTTCGCAAGCTTATTAGTGTGTCTCGCACAAGCTCGCCATTAATAATATTTCTTATTAAAAAAATGTAAGGATGGGGAATGTGCTCGTTCCTAATGGACAGGGATAAGAATAGCTTGCGCGGAAATTACAAAAGGACACAACAAGAAACAACAAAGACTTGTACTATAAAAGGACAATTCCTTTGTAGAGCACAAGGTTCGAATTCTGATCAAACTCAACAGAAGTTTCACAATTGCTAGCCCTAGCATCCATTTTAGATCTCAAATCCATTTTCTAACCTTAATCCATCTCACATTGAAGGCATGATAGCTAGATTATAGAGTTGTTGGATTCTTTAGAGTATTTTGAGTGACTAATGAAAAAAACATTCCTTTCCACTTTGGATTGTAATCTTTCCTCCGAAAACTCTTATCATCTTTATTAATTTATTCACTTTATATTCTCATATATGGCCTCTTCTCTCCACTTGAAGATCATTTAAGACATAAAGAGCTCCGTTTGAAAAAGAACCATAAACCAATTGATGTTTGTTACATGTCTTTCCTTCCCTGTGTCTCAGGATATAATGCGGTTGAGTGACTACTAGTAATGAATATTTCGAAGATCTTAAGGTTTTTTTTTTTTTTTTTAAAAGGAGATCTTAAGGTTGTTTATATGCATGTTGTAGGAACCATCCAAAATTTCAACAAGTGGAGGCATAATTATTTATTATAAATATTTGTACAAAAATATATAAGTTCATAAGCGACAAAATGACGATGATGATGTCATCATTATCATTAAGCAACAAATTGGAAATTAATTAGAAATGGGTCATGCTAACAGGTGCGTCTGAGACATTGGTTAAACATACCAAAAAAGAAAATTATTACCATAAAAGAAAATTGTTTTTGACTATTTATAAATTAATTACACAATTTCAATGCATTAACTACAATATAATTTTATACTTAATCAGTGCCTTGGAGGCACCGACTAGCATTTCTCATTAGAAATTATACCATTTTATATCGAACTTTCTACTTTCATTCAATGAGAGTTTTGTTATATCCCAAGTTGATAAAAAAAAAAAACCACTAATTCTTATTCAAATTTTCAATCAGTACCCATTTATAATCTATTTTCATGTTTACCTATCCTCTTTCTTCCTCTCTCCCTCTTTCTTGTCTCCATCTCCATTTCATTCTTTTTTCTCTTCCTCTCATTTTTTTTAATTCGAACTCATTTTTTTACCCATTTCGGATGTTCCATTTCTCTAAATTTTGTGTTTCATTTTTTTCTTCAAAGTGTTAGGGTGCACATGAATTGAGTTCATGTATGTATACCTACTCAAAATGAGTTTATGGAGACTGACGTGAACTTCATTCATGTATCTTCAATTTTCATATATTTGGACATACTTTAATTTAGAGCACCGGACATGATACATCCGTGAATCAAGTAGAGACTATGGGTGGTGTAACTAGAGGTTAATCAGGTTATACATGTAATATTGAAAATTTTGGATAAAAACGATTTAATATCATTTAAAAATTGCAATAACTATCATGTAATATTATTTACCGAAAATCTCAACAAAAAAACATTGAATGTTAAATATTCTATAATTGAAAATATTGAAAATTAGCATAATACATTGACGCTCATAGACAATGAATGATAATTCTTTTTATGAAATGACACTTAAACTACATGGGTTTACAAGTAGTTGTCGATTCACAAAATTGATTATTAATTTATATAAGTTAAAAACAGATTTTTGTACCGAAACCCTTCAATTCGAAGAAAGTGAAGACAAGGATCTTTATACTAACAATTTAGAGTTTTTAGAAATAGCCTATTTCAAAATCCTCTCCTCTAAAGATGTCCATATCATCATAATCCTACTTGGCATTTGTTCCAAAAATTTCTCCTAATTTTTAATACAAGCTTAATAATTATAATTGTTATTAAAAACCGTTTTTTATTAAACATTAAATTGTACATAAAATAAATAGTTGGTTACAATTAAATAATTATTAATATAATAATTGTTTCGATTAAAATTTATATGTTCCATTAAAAATTTGTACGTTACAACCAAATAATTATAAATATAATTATTATTCGATTAACATTTATATGGTACATTAAAAATTTGGTAGGTTACAAAATTATAATAAATAACTTGAATAAATTATATTTTGAATTTTGGTCCGTTACACTATGACAGTAATCTACTAATTAAAAATTTAATTGTAGTAATTAGTTTTTAAGGTTATATAATTAATTTTTATTCGTTACAAAATTATATTACTTAATATTAATAAGATATTATTAAATTTCAAATGTTATGAATTTAATTTTTTGTAGGTTACATGAAATATAATCTAATCGTTTAATGCATATTTTATAATATTAAATACGTTGATAATATTAATTTTAAAACGGTCAAATTAATAATTAATAGATATTAACCGTTATGGTATTATTTTTCTATATAAATAGTAGCGTTTTTGGGTACGATTACACAACAATCACAAAATATAGTTCTTCTTTTTCTGTTCTCTGGTTCTCTAATATCTTTATTCTAAGTTATTTCTGTAATTTTTTCTATTGCAAAGAAAAATGTCTACGAAACACGACTTCATCTCTGATGTTTCGCCAAGAAAACAATCATGGATATTGGTTGTGAGGGTTGTTCGTGCTTGGTTTGTTCAAGACTACAAAAATAAAAAAAACTACCGTTTTCTATGGAGTTCGTTCTAATTGATCGAAAGGTACTTTTTTCATACCGTTTTTTTTTGTATGTATTTTTTTGTTTAAAGTATAATGTTTTAATCTTTGTTATCTAGGGTGATCAAATAGGTGCGTCTATACGAAGAACATTGATCTACAAGTTCAAGGAGCAGCTCCAAGAGGGAATGGTGTTCACGATTTCCTCATTTGATTTTGCTTGCAACAGTGGTTCGTATAGACCATCACACAACGAATACAAACTGAATTTTACAATCAACACAAAATTCAAAATATCTAAATCTTCTTTGGTCCCTACAAACATGTATTCGTTTACACTGCATATAATGTTTTCAATGATTCTTATGACATGAAATGTAATTTGAATCATATTTTTATCATCAAACTAATTTCACACCCCATCCCTTTCAAACAACATGAAATAAATTATATATTCATGTAGTTGGTGTCTTGACTGGGGTGGATTTTGTTTGTATGAAGACGTCAAATCAATTATATTAAAAACCCTTCAAGCACAAGATGTGCCCAACAAAGGAAAATACACAGTTCAAGATGCATAGATACAAAAGAACCAAATCATGAGGTAGAATAACCAAGATAAGTAGAAAGATTATTCCACCAACATTTCAACTCAAAATACGTACATGATTTCTTAGCATTTTGTAACCAGTAAACGAGAATTGTAAATTTATCTAAAACACCATAAACTGGTTCTTGTGACAAAAATGTAAGAATTTTTGTCTTTTCAAATAATCCAAATGCAAGTCAACAAAATCAACTGAAAACTAAAACGAACTCTTTTTTGAACAATTGAGAACCACTGAAATGAAGAGTACCCTCACAATAATTAATTGGAAGAACACAATAATTCCAACCACTTAAGAATATTATGTCATATGCTACCAAAGAATTCACACTAAAAATAAAAAAGATAATTTTTCTCTTTTTCACATCTGCCAGAACATAAAAATAAGTTCATATTTTAAATACTCCGTCAAGCTAAGTTGCCATTTGTTAGAATTCAGATATTCAAGAGCCTCCACGAAAAGAGAGAGACATTTAGAGGAGCTACTTTGTTCCTAATGAGATTTTTTAAAGCCATAGGTTCATCACGCTCTACTTGCATCATTAGATGATATACCCCTTTGTCAGGGTACCTTTCACCATGATCAGCTTTAAAGAAACTTATCAAAAACGCTAGGCTTAAAAATAATGTTGTCCAACAAATAACAACAATATATCCCCTACACCTCATTCCAAGAAAAATTCTATGACATCGTCTCCACCCTCATCCAACCCTAACCTACGTATCTCCTTAAATGGCATAGAGTTATTTTGATATAACTCAAAATTTCTTCTAAATATATCACACAAAGCACCACTCTACAACCACGAATCATGGCAAAAAAAAGGAGTATTTTTCTCATTACTCTCCACTATCATCAAGTTGTCATCAAACCAATTTCTAATCCCCATCTTTGCCCCTATTTTAACACCATGGAAGTAATTTTACCACACATACGCCTAACTGTCCCCACTTTTCACATGAACTCACCCAACCTATTCTAAGATGCTAAAACTTTAAAATGCAAACTCATTGATCCATATTAGCCTCCAAAACCATTCATGTAACAAAGATAAGTTAAAATTCTGCATTATATGAACCCCCAAGCAACAATTATATCGACCAAGACACACCTTATCTTACTTAACCCAATTGACTTTCCTAGCTTCCGCACTCTCTCCACACTAAAACTAATAAGGATTCAATAAAATAAATTTTACTTAAGTAAGCCTTGACGAATGAAAGAAATTAAACCAATTGTGGTGGATATTGAAGGAGAATACAAAGATACATTACAAGAACATTGAATTGAATTCGAATGGGTGAAATCGATTTGTTTTTATTTTTAATATATAATACATTATGATATTTAATTATTATTTTAATTATTTGTCAATTAATTTTTAAGAGATATCAGTTTGAATGTACTCTTTTTTCTATCTTCCGGTAAAATTAAAAAGGCGAATCTGACAATTTTGTTGGCAAAAGTTAAGTTGTTCCCAGGTAAGTATTTATAACTATCAACTTGATTATTTAATACCATTAAAACGTACATATTTATTCATTTACTTGAACCATTTTATTTGTTTCTTTAGAGATTGAAAAACGATATTACAAAATTCTTTCCAATCAACTAAGATCAAATTCAACCGTTAAATTATGGAGACAAAAAGAACTAAAGAAAATGTACGCTTATTTTGATGAAGGAGATTTTTTTTCCACAATCCTTTTAGTAAATACATTTTCTAATAAATGGTAAAACAATTTCCTTTATTTTTAGTTGCCTGATCTATCCCACATTAGGATACCAGAAGAATTTTTTAACCTTACTCTTAGGATCACCATTGACGAGCTGAAGAATTTGCATGAAATTGAGTGGGTTGACATAGATCTCCTACCTTTTTCTTCCCCATGTTTGATGGAGGTTTTAGTTTGTGGGTTTCGGTTAGGAACATTAAGAAGGAGGAAGTGTTTACTTGAAAAAACGGGGGAAACGATGAATTCGAAATCATAACTACACTAAAACATAACGAAATTAGGTTAGATTGTTTTAATTCGTGACCCTTGATCTCTAATTAAAAAAAAAATGAAAAGAAGAGATTAAATAAAATTGTTTTCTCAAATTTTTTTCACGAGATAATTTGCTTCCGAGAGAAATACTCTCTCCAATATTTTTTTAGGAACTCTCTCTAATCTTAGATATAAAAAATAAACAACTACATTTTATTATCGTAAATTAAAAAACATATATAACTTACTTTGACTCTATTTAATGTTATTTATCCTAATATACGTTTTAATTCATGTAAGTTTTATTTTTAATATTTTTTATTCTCATGAAACAAGTTCCAATAGATGGTACTTTTCATAATTTTATATTTTTGTAGAAACATTCGAGAAAACTAATTGCATATAAGTAAATTTTTGAAGTTAGATATTTCTTTTATAATTGAAATCCAAGAGAGTATTGTGATTAAATAAAAAAAGTAATAGATTTATTGAAAGTGGTAGTTTTTTATTATATTTTTATAAGACAAGAGCAAAAAGAATAATCTCAATTAAGTTGGTACCCTACTTTAATCGATTGCCATTTGCTCATATATATTATTAAAATAAAAAAAGTAATAGCTTTATTCAAAGTGGTAGTTTTTTATTATATTTTTATAAGACAAGAGCAAAAAGAATAACCTCAATTAAGTTGGTACCCTACTTTAATCGATTGCCATTTGCTCATATATATTATTAAAAAAGTAAAAAATTATATAAAACCTGGGAGGACAAAAAACTTGATCCAGTCAATCCAAGTGGATCCACCCTAACGGGTAATACATCAAAAAAAGATCAACAAAGTGGGTTCAACCCTAATTAATTCTAACAAACGAATACCATTAATGATAGACGTTTGTGAGGGCCAAGTGGGTCTATAATTTGGCGAATTGATCGATCTTCAACAATAAATTGGATCATGTGCCATCAACTTCCTACAACAACTGCAACAAACATTAACGACTCTTTCGAGTCCACACAATCTCATGTCAATCAAGGATTAATGGGATACGAAACACATGCATATTCTTGAGAGTGGGAAGTAGATTCAACCGCCAACACGGTAATTAACAAATCCACACACACTAACTGTTTAATGATATGATCAACATCAAATTAACAGTCATTTCTAGCCCAACATAGTACCGCAACCACCTCCAAAGATAGGGAGGAGACGACGGATTCGAATAACCCACCATAACCAATCAACACAGCGGCGAAAAAGGTCTAAAACGGTGGCAAAATAGAGGATAAAGAATGGACCCTTTCGGGTTTCAACCAAACCAACGCGGGGGTTCTACCATCGAGAAGCCAACATACAGAACCAAACAAGATCGTCAGGGACAACCAAAAATTTACGAATACCAACAACTCAGGAACCACCACCCGTAGCAGATGCGGTACTGGTTGAATCGGAAACCAACGACGCGAATTGTTGTGGGAACCGGAAAAAGGGTGGTGCGGAGGGATGACGCCACTCATCGCACCATCGTTGCATGTTGGTACATCGTAAGTGATGAAGGTTTCGAAAAAAAAGGGGTGAGGTGGCAGAAGATTTCTAAAGAGAGGGCAGAGCCATAATGGTAGATTATAACAGAGGTAATCATACCTCTTATTAATTAGATATATTTTTAAGAATATAGTAATTATTTATAGTATTTTTATATTTTAAGCATAGTTGTACTTTTTCTCAATTTTAAATATGAAGATAAAGTACTACATAATATCAAAATTCTGAATGAAATCAAACTAAAAAAGTCAAATAATATCTAAAAAACTTACTTATGTGTAAACCCCGTTAAAAAAATTTAAATAAAATGTATCCCGTGCTTGGCACGGGGCGTTACACTAGTAAAAAACAAAGCAGTCTCCAATTATGCACATTAGTAGATGCTACAATTCATAATGAATATTTCAACTAAATGATTGAATTTAAGTGGTTAATAAAAAATTTCTAAGTACAAATTTCTTAGGAGTATTCGAGTTCAATTTATGGATGAAACAATTACTAGTCTACCAAAACAATTTTTAGTAAGACTTTACCTATCTCTCGACCAAAAATATTATTATTTGGAACCACTTCATTATAAATATAAAGTCAAAGTTTTGAATTTCTTCCGTCAAACAAATGCATTTGTAATCTACTCTAGATAAGCTTTGAAGAGGCATGCTATGCTGATGTAAACATTCAATTGTCAAATTTCAGAGATAGAAAAAGAAGTGCAAGTTAGAAGTTCATCAATGCAAGTTTAGATATAAAAAAATTAATTCAATGATAAATATTTCAAACACTTGAAACTATGAAATAAGGATAGTTCCTACAACATGCATTATAGGAAGCATGCCTTGACAATAAGGATAAAACCTCCATAAGGATATTGTCCAAAGTAAACAGCAGCATGAAGAGCAGAAGTAGTCCATATGTTAATGGAGCAGGATTGAATCAGGTCTTGAAGAGTTTGCATGCTAGGCCACCATTGCTTGTCTTTCATGTCACCATGACCCTTCTCTATTCTTTTGTAATGCCTAAGTTGGATAATACAAGGAGACATAGTCTTGGACCCATGCCTTAATAGCATCCCATCTCTCTAGTCCATCAACAGCATAAGGGTAGTCCTTTAGTCCATGTGGAGAAGATGGATCCTCAGTTGTCAATCTTTTATATCAAGCAAAAAATTTGTTATTAATAACAATTCAAAATTATCTTATTATTTATTTTACAATAATGTACATTTAACTAAATATTACAAACAATCTTTCAAGTTAACTATTTTGGCAAAAAATTTAGAGTGGATTATGCTAGTTAAACCCAAATTTTATAGCCTCAAGAAAGTATGTTATTTTAATTTCTATTGTCAATCTAAGTTTTAGCAAATCCAGGGATGAAGGTCAAGTAACATAAAAAAAAGAAGTGATTATGTGACAATTTCCAACATTGACATAGAATCATTGTAATGATATATCTTGATCTATATGCGTCCAAATTACATGATCTTGGATTCTTCATCTTGGTGGAAAATTTCCTCTTGATAAAATCAGCTAGCTGGTAATGCTCGATCAGTAAAAACCCAATTCTTGTAAACCGCTGAAGATATCTTATTGGAACAGAATGATAAAAGTTATGAAGATTAATATTGTCTATAAAATGGTTATCCATGTTATAAACATATTTAGAATTTGTGCTGATATAGTTCGGATTATATAATATGAACTTTTTTCCCCTTGAAATGGGGTGTTTAGGGGGTGTTCAGATTCTATAATCCGAAAAAATCAAGTAGCGCGTCCTATTTTTTTGATGTTTTCGGATTATAGAATCCGGGTTGGTGAACAACTCATTTTTTTCACCCTATTACAAAGGAAAAACGCAGTTCGGATTCTAGAATCCGAATTACTCAAGGACATTTTTGGAAAATTTACAGGGCGCGCTAGTAAGGCATAGGGTGAGAAAAAAGTAATAGCCAAATAAGAAAGATAAATCATCATCTTGGATCACATCAAAACCCATTTAAAAATGCTAATTAAAAATACCATAAAGTATCTTCTTTTAGGTGTTTTAGTGAAGATTTATGATTACATGATCATATTCACCCAAAAATCATTTTCGGTTTGTACCGTTTCCACGTCTACATTCTCCCAAAAAAAATTATATAATTTATTAAGAGTATGAGATGATGATTTTATTCAAAAAAAAGTATGAGATGATGGAAATTTTCTACTTTTTGAGTAGACATATTTTTTTTGTTTGTTTAAAAAGAACGTGATGAAAAGGATGCTTGTTAGAAAAAAGCATGATGAAAATTATGAAGTTGAAAAAAAAAAAAGGAAACCCTAGTGAGTACAATCCATTATTTTACATATTTGACAACTCGAAGTAATAACTTAGTAACTCATCAATCCATTATTTTCTTTTTTTGTGGATTTGAATTTTAATAATGAGAATAAAGATGCATATGTTAGAAGATGAATAATTACCCTTGGGTCCGTTTGGTTCGAGAGTTTTGAAGGAGAGGGGAGGAGAGATTTTTAATTTGAAGTGTTTGGTTCAATTTTTAGAAGGGGAGGGGAGGGAATGGGCGAAGAACAAATCTTTTTAAAATTTGACTGCATTATCATAATTATACTTGAATTAATTTCAAATCTCAATATTAACCTTGTAACAACTTTTATTATTATTTATTATTATTATGTTATCTTATTCTTATA